>Ga0123353_10009929_pt1 | contig 13205 bp, 6 predicted proteins | sample TergutLab28metaG_3_FD_92763 | JGI IMG/M metagenome (GOLD analysis project Ga0123353, IMG submission 92763) | Labiotermes labralis P3 segment gut microbial communities from Petit-Saut dam, French Guiana - Lab288 P3 | ecosystem: Host-associated > Arthropoda: Insects > Digestive system > Gut ...
ATGGGCAGAGGAATGGATTGATTTGGCTAGGGTAGGGACAGGTGGTGGACTCTTGTGAATGTGGTAATGAACCTCCAAGTTCCATAAAATGCGGGGAATGTAGCTTGTTTCCTTCCTGGTCGTGCTAAGGACTTATCAGCACCCCTGTACGTACACAGTCAAATATAAAAATGTTTTTTTTTGCCTTACTGGCTACTGGTTTCGGCCATTACGGCCATCATCAGGCCAGTATTGTACAAAAATACGAGTATTAAAAAAGATTGGTTACATATATTGCGTAAAATGTTGAGACGTATGGGATCCCACTTACAGTAGTATTTAATATTTAGTAACAACCTTAAAAATTAATTATTAGCGGCATTAAAATTGTTTTCTTGTGTTACCTGTGACATGATGCAAAGAGGCTCTGTTGTTAAGAGTTGTGAGTGCATTTAATGTAAAATAATCACATTGATAAGTTTGTTATAGCAGATTAAAATTAAATAAAAATTATCGTCTCGGGTCACAACTTGTGTACAATGGCTGCTGAGCAAGGAGATGATGTTCTAATAAGCTGAGAGCTGAATAGTACAGGTGGAGAATTCTCTTACTCGACAAGTATTTTAGAACATCATCTCCTTGCTCAGCAGCTATTGTACACAAGTTGTGACCTGAGACAATAATTTTTATTTAATTTTAATCTGATATAACAAACTTATCAATGTAATAGTTTTACATTAAATGCACTCACAACTCTTAACAACAGAGTCTCTTTACCTCATGTCACAGGTAACACAAGAAAACAATTTTAAGGCCGCTAATAATTAATTTTTAAGGCTGTCATTAAATATTAAATACTACTGTAAGTGGGATCCCATACATCTCAACAGTTTGTGCACTATATGTAACCAATCTTTATTTTAAAATGTTTGTACAGTATTGGCCTGATGATGGCCGTAATGGCCGAAACTAGTGGCCAGTAAGGCAAAAAGTACATTGTTGTGTTTGACTGTGTACGTATGTAATTTATTTTATTATTTTTGTTTGTTAGTTGTTTGCTTGGTTGGTTTGTTAGTTCGTTAGTTACCAGGCAATGCAAAATACTCATATTAACATATGACCATTTTATCTACCATCTACACCGCCTACCGTCAACGTCATCTCTAAACACCCCCCCCCCTTTTTAACTTTTTATAAACATTTGTAATTATTTTTGAATGACGACTTTAACTATGCTTATAATGCAAACATAGATATCGGTTTGTAAAAACTGACATGTCGTTTTCCAAATATGAAGACATTTGTATTTCTGTTGTATGTCTTATATTGCCTGCTGTTGACCTGAAGATTCCAAACATGTCGCTTTACGTATTAAACACTCAAAAAAACTTAGTTATGTCGACTATTTATTGCCTAACGTAACCATTAACATATGACATATGGGAAGACATTTCTTTTTGTTATAGATGGGATATCAACTTTTACAGTACGTTATGCGTTTTGGAAACCAAAACTAAGTAACTATGTAAATGAAGGTATGTTTTTACTGTTTAATTAACAGTTGATAATATGTGTGAATAATCCAGTTTATGGCCTTAAGTAATGTTCTTATTCGTCAGTGTGGATGACAGTTCCCAATATCTTAACAGACTTCATTTTATATATGACATGTCGACTTTTTAAAATAAGGAATGTCCAGCGGGTTTAGGTTTTGTTACCTAAGATACCGACACACGGCCAGACGTGATGTCCACGTAAGAGGTTCTTTTTTACACAACAAATAACATTTTATAGTCGTGGGAGGAAGACTCTTTTTGAACAGTGAGGAATCCCAGTAAAACTATACTTGTGAATGATTAGGCATCACGATAACGAAGTGAAATGAGGCAGAACGGACGGTCTGTGTTCGAAAAAATCTTCCCATCTTACCCGCCTATGGGTCACGTTACTCTAAGACACTGAATTAATTTCGTATACAGAACCTTGTTTATTTGAATTTCCCATGGCAGGGAATTCTAAGGTCACTCTGTTCCGCGACGCACTTCACAGGAATTTGTTGTATTCTTCTTTGCTTACTTACTTACTTACTTACTTAATTAATTACTTACTTTCTCCATGGAGCAGAATCCTTCTTGAGAAGCTAATCGGTTTTCAGCTAATTGTCTCGTTCGTATTGTTGCTAGTTTTAAGTTGCGTTGTGTGTAATTGTTGTTGGTTGGCCGTGTGTATTGTTGTAGTTGTCTTGTCTGTATCGTTGTCATCTTGTGCGTATTTATTGTACTATGTGTGCATTGCTGTTCTTTACTTTAGATGTCGGACTGTTGGCTAGAAGTCAGTATTCGGAAGGTCCTGCGACCGGCCACCTCGACACAGGTTTTTCTTGGTTTCCTTGTGTCTATAAGCAAATGCTGAGATGATTCCCAAGATTCCAAGTTGCCACTGCATGCTTCTCATGTAGCTCTCCCGACTTAAATTTATTAGTAACCAATTTCATATTTTGTATACATATAAAATAACCACTGCCACCGGGTAGCAACCCAATTGCAATATATTATTATTATTAAGAAATTCCCCGCTTTTTATGGAACCCGAATGTTCATTACCGCATTCACAAGTGCCCGCCACTATCCCTATCCTGAGCCATCTCGATCCAGTTCATGTCCCTCATCCCACTTCCTGAAGATCCATCTTAATATTATCCTCCCATCTACGCCTGGGTCTCCCCAGTGGTCTCTTTCCCTCGGTTTTCTCCACCAAACCCTGTATACTCCTGTCCTCTCCCCCATACGTGGCACATGCACCGCCCATCTCATTCTTCTCGATTTGATCACCCAAACTGTATTGGGTGAGTAGTATTCTTCTTTAGAGTAGAAAATAGAAGTAGGAGGTTGCTACAGCCGGACGGTGCGTATCTGCTAGACTACACGGTGTCACAAATCACATGGCCATAATTTGAAAACCTTGAATTTTGACAGTATTTAATATTTGTGATGTGGAATAGCTATAAACTGCCTGCCAGAGACGCCGCGGAAGGCAGAGTGCGGTATTCGCGATGGAAGGCAGTGGCACTTGGATCAGACCGCCAGCGTATACGCCGAAGTACGAACCTGGCAGACTTCATTTCCACGTACTTTCCGCCACTCATTCTTATGCTCGTGTGCTCTCTTGTACCTGCGCTATGCAGTACTGCCTACAGCTTTATTGGATTTGTGTCCTCATAAATAATGTAGACCTAGAATGGTAAGGAGATTTTGTTTTTACAACAAACAATTTCGTATTCAGTGTTTTCTTTTACGAACATTTTCCTTTTATGCATAATCCACGAATAATAGGGTGAAAGTTGCCTCATCTTTAATATTTTAAGGGACTCACGTACTTCGGCCGATGTATTCCGTTGCCAATGGCCGCCCTAACGAGCACGTTTAAAATCAAAGGGCAGTTTAGAAATCGTGATGGAATCCATAAAATAAATGTTTTTTTTTTGAGAAGGGAGGAACATTTGTATTCAAATGTGCGTTCTTAGAGGTGTGGATGGTTTACACTGTCATTTGAATGGCGGTTAGATTCTCTATATACGAGAATTTCTCCTACCATCTCATGACAATGTGCTTCAAGGTGGCAATGAAAGGGGTCTTGGTCAACATCCTTCACAAGCACTCTCACAACTCATTTGACATTTTTTCCTCATCTCCTCCAACCCCCACTCCCACCCCCATTTCTGGACACCTGTCATAGTATGAGCTGTCACTTGTGTCTTGGTCTTCGTACTGTGTTTGAAGTTCATCTGAATTGTATGATATTAGCCCGAATATAAGGCGACTCCCTCTTACCCATTGGTGTGTTGAGAGAGAGAGAGAGAGAGAGAGAAAAGCTGATTAATAAACAAAACTCATACTATGAATTAGGCAAAGGTGTGTACTATTCTGCAACTGCGTAAAATAAGGTAAATCAGTCCCGTTACAGGCCCAAGGTACCCAGAAGGTTCCAGGAAGTTATGGTTCCCAGATTACGTGACAGTGTCACAGGATGCTGGTAAGGTTGTAAGCCTTACGCACCGGCCTCTTTTACCCCCAGGAAATACTCCTGGTACTCATTTCTGTTAGAGGCTGAGTCGACCCCAGGGCCACAGTGCGATCGGAGGGATTATGTCAATGAAAAATTCCAATGACACCAGCTGGGGTCGAACCAGCGACCTTCCGATTTGTGGCACAGCACCTTAACCACTGTGCTACCGCGGTGGCCACTGCAACTGCATTCTACAGCTTTTACTGGTACACTGAGTCAGACAGAACAGCGCTATATCATGCATAATTAGTCACTTATTACTACGAAATGTGTGCTTGACATGTTACTGGGAGAAGCTGTTAAGGTCTTGCTTATAAGGCGACCCCTACGCTTCTGTGGGGCACGCGGTGGCGCAGTTGGTTGAGGCACTGCGCTACAAGCCAGAAGGTCGCGGGTTCGATTTCCGATGGTGTCACTGAAACTTTTCATTGACATAATTCTTCCGGCCGCACTATGGCCCTGGGGTTGACTCAGCCTCTAAGAGAAATGAGTACCAGGAATATTTCCTGGGGATAAAGGCGGCCGGTGCGTAGGGCTGACAATCTTACCACCTTCATGTGCCGATTTATCCTGAAATCTGGGAGCCTCAACCTCCTGGAACCTTCCGGGCATCTCAAGGCCTGTAATGGGATTGCTTTACGCTTCTGTGCGTATATTTCTGAAAATAAATCCTCTCCTTATATTCGGGCGTGTATTCTATCTAGTAGTTCAGTTTCTACCTCACAGAAAGTACATTCCTTTTCCGTTATAAAGACCGGTCTGTTAATGGCGCTTAGATTAATTTGCCACCATTTGTTTGGATAGTCATACGAAGGATGAGGTGGAACCGCAGGTTCCATCTCATTCTGGTCACTAGTAGGCAGCACTGTCGGTGCATTATACCACAAGCTGTAAACACAGTCTAATGCTCCTGAGGATGGGCAAAATTATCGCCCGAAACATGTTGAGCTGATTGAAATTTATTAAGAAAGTTATTATTGTTGCGTCTGGTTGGCTATTTATATTATTATTTGCTGAATTTCTTATACGAAGCTTTACGTGCATCCAAGTAATAATAGCCCGTAAACCGACAGCAGTGGCCGCGCCGTCTCAGGAAGGGGTCTGCAGCTACTCGCCTACTGGGATTGCGGGTTCGAATCTCGCCGGGGACATGGATGTTTGTCTTTTGTGAGTGTTGTGTGTCGTCAGGTAGGGGTCTCTGCGTCGGGTTCATCACTTGTCCAAAGGAGTCCTACCGAGAGATGTGTGTCTGAGTGTGTTCGTTTAACCTAAATAATGAGGAGACCCTGGACCACCACTGGCTGTTGCGGCGTGGAAAAAATGTAATTGTATTATATTTAAGTTCGTACCGTACGGAAAGCACACTTTTTTTTCCAATGCAAAGACCCACTTGTTAACCCTCTAAAGACGAAGGGCAGACTGCTCTTTTTAAAGGCCCAGTCCGTACCGCGCTGTAAACACTTTTCATGTCGGTTATAAAAACCAATCAGTTTATGCTGTAAGTGGCACAAGTCGCTGTTTGTTCTCAGATAAATACAGTGTGGGCAGAGCGTACAGTTGTTGAATATTAAACTGTTGGTGCATTACGTAACCAGTAGGCTTTTAGGGCTAATGCGTTGTAGGGGGAAAACAATAGTTTTGTTATTGTCACGCGAAATTACAAGTGCACTGTGCCGGCACAACGCGGAGCTTTTTTAATGTAACAATATGTGGTACACATAATAACCACTGTTTTCCAAATGATTCATTCTAACCCTTTTAAAGATTAGTGGTAACTGTACGTACCGCCAGGTTTTACACCTAAAACTAATAATTTTGTCGTCACAATGTATTTAAGTGTTCAGTATGGTTCTCACAATAAACAGCGATTGTTTTCCTATAAGGCATCACTGACTGGTGTCTCTAATTTAAGCGTACTGTTTTTTCTGTGATTTACGATCCGAATCTCTGTAGATTTAGCAGATTAAGTTTTAGTCTTCAAAGAATTGATAATTAACTGAGAAGATGAGGAACTGAGTGCCTGAGTGTTTGTACTTCATGTTGAACGTGACGTAAGTCTGTGGGGTAAGGTACTGCGTATTGAAGGGTAGATTGGGTAGAGAAGGATGAAACTAGGAGACATTGGAGGGGGGTGGTTCAAACGCAAGGTCTGATTTAATTTTCTACAGACGTCTGGTACTCTGTGTGTGTGTGTGTGTGTGTGTGTGTGCCACCCCACAGTGTAAATCATGTGAGAGAAATTGAAAGAAGCATGCGTGCTGCATGGTGTAGTGTCGTAGGGAGAAAATGAAAATATTTGGGCACGTTTTCGTGATAGATGACTGAAACCCTAAGAGGTGGGGGAGATGTTTTCGATGAGGAGGACACATAATCGGATTATAAGGTTCCGAGCCGAGGGCTCTTCTGTGTTGTCTCCTACGTCATGGGAAAATGTGAACGACATTGTTCTTTGCGGGGGGTGGGAGGGCGCTTGATGCTTTATGAATAGCCATATATTACATTTAGGGTGATCCTTTTGCTTGTTAGAACATTTTGTGGCCTTATGCTTGTCTCCGCGGGTGATGCATAAAGAAAGATGACAGTAAAATTTACTGATTGGACAATGTTAAGTGTGTATAGACATATATATACTGCAGTTTTGTTTGTGTCTTGTGTTGTCACGGACATTGCCACCGTAGCTTCGCCAGCACGTGTTAAGATAACAAGTGCGTTTCTTTTCCATTAAATCATTTTTACTGTTTTTCACATCTGAATATCTCTGTGGTATCTGTACCCTTTGGGTATTCGAAAATTCGGTGTGAAATGTTTTAGGTGACTTCAGACTGTTATATTTAAGTAAGGAAAAAACTTCGGAACAGAATAATTAATAAAAGCGTGGGCCGGGATAGCTCAGTCGGTATAGCGACTCACTACGGGCTGGACGGTCTGGGGATCGAATCCTGGTTGGGGCGAGATTTTAACCCGTCCAGACCGGCCCTGGGCCCCATCCAGCCTCCTATACAATGGGTACCGGGTCTTTCCCGGGGGTAAAGCGGCCGGGGCGTGGCGTTGACCACCCATCCAATCTAGCACTAAGGTTAAAGAAAGAGTAGAGCTATATCTCCACTCCACCTCCGGGCCTTCGTGGCCTGTTCTAGGGTGAACTTTACCTTTACCTTACGTATAATTAATGAAAGCAGTCATCTTCAGAGTTGTTCTTGTCCACACAATGAAGGCAGGCGGGAAGGTGGAGGTATAGCTCCACTCACTCTTAACCTCGGGGTAAGTAGCTACATTCACATCCCGGCAGCTTTACATTCGAGAACAATGCCCCACTGTACACCCATGGATTAGGACGTCGGGTGGGCCCCAGAGGCGGTCTGGATGGTCTGGGGAAAATAATTTCTTGCCCCTGCTTAGAACAGAACCACGATTCTTCGGTCTGCAGCCCATACTGTAATCACTATATCGACTGAGCTGACCCTCTTCCAAGAGCTTACAGATAAAATAATAATTTACGAGTATATGTCCACTAAGCCGGTCCCAGTGGCCGCGCAGTGTAATGCGTGGGTCTGCGGCCGCCCGCCTGCTGAGATTGTGGTTTCGAATCCCACCGGAGGGATGGATGTTTGTCTATTGTGATTGTTGTGTGTTGTCAGGTAGAGGTCTCTGCGACGAGCTGATCACTCGTCCAGAGGAGCCCTATGGACTGTGGTGCGTCTTTGTGTGTGATCTAGAAACCTCGTGAATGAGGAGGCCATGGCCCACTGGGGGCTGTTGCGCCAAAAGAAAAAAAGAAGAAAATGTGTTCACTAAAAACATCCTTATACAGAATGCCCATTTTTCTACTTTGTTGAAATAATAGCGAGCTTTAATAATTAATGTTACTAGTTACAACGAATGTACCAGAATATGTGACAGCAGTATAGCCTGAAATCCAGGGGGGGGGGGCATTTCAGAAGAGTTTGAAAGAAAGTGTCACTGTCCAGGACCTACAGACATATCAGTTAACGGGTTGCTAAATAATAAACCAGGCAGAAATATTGTGGACTTCCACTGTAACCTATGCTAAATATTCTGGTAAGAACAGCAAAAACTACATTTATTACATCCCACACGGTGAGGCTAAAAAGAACTGCAAACTAACCCCATAGAGCAGAGTCCTTACTGAATACCTAATAGTAGCTCAGCTGGTCAAGAAGATCTCCGCATTTTATAAAACCCAAAATTCGATTTCCAGATTTACAACAGCCCTCCCCTGGTCCCTCATCAGAGCCAGATACATCCACTCCACACACTCCTATCCAATTTCTTCAAGGTCCATTTTGATATGATCCTCCTATGTCAGTCGGTCTCGCCTTCAGTTCTTTCCCCCCACCCATCTCTTGACCATTAATTTGATAACCCCAATGCAGTTTGTCAAGGAGTACAGTTTCTGAAGATACTCGTAACGAAATTATTTTTTTTTCGGCCTGGTGTTGCTTCCTCCTCTGAGGTTCCAATATTCTTCACACCAGTACTTGTACCCGCATAATGATACAGTTTAATTAGTATTTCCTATGCTAAATGAATATTACTCGATTGCATTAAAATTTGCAATTTTGTCTCGTTATTATTGGCAAAATCCGCAAGTTCTCCAAAGTCTTCAAGATTTCGTACACTGTTTTTTTTTAATATCCATTTTGATAATCGGCAACTTCTAGATTTCCAAACTTGTAAATTTGTTACAGTTTGCGCCCATACAGTTTTACTTCGAGCTGATAACGAGTTTTGCTTAGCTGGTATTACGTCACGAGCTGGACGATTAAGGAAAGGGGGTTAGATTCCTGACAAGGAAAAGAGAGTTTTCTTTTTTTCCAAAGCGTCCCTGTTTGCACTGCGCCCCACTCAGCCTCATATCCATATTTTCCCGGATTAAAAACAAACGGAATGTGAAGCTGACACCCTCACCGTAACTAGCACCGACGTTAAGAATATCAGGCACTGTACCTCCACCTCCTTCATGACGTGGTACTTATTTCAGTGCAAGTAGATCTTTAACTTTATACGTTGTTCAGTGCTTTTTTTTTTTTGGAAAATCATAACGTGGGAAACTATACAAGGGTGATAGATTTTAAATAAATGCTCAAACCGGGGGAAAAAGTATCAGGAAGCCAACCACCGAGGTGCATGTTGTTCCTTATATCCAGGTTCTCAAGTCTCAAGGTCTCTATTTTCTCGTCTGTCGCCATGACTGGGTTTTCAATTCATACAGGAAAACGGATGAATAGTGGAGTGTTTCAGTGGTGAAGGAAATGGGCAGGAACACCGTGGGAGTTGCCTGCTCAATGCCTGTGATATGTTCTGTGCATTTACAGTGCTGATAGTCCGATAATATCTTACTAACGCGTGACACCATAATCTTGCTTAAAATTAGCTCTGAATTATTGTTTTAGTAAGACCTGATTGCACTTTCGACCTGCTACGTCTCTAAGGCAACTCTTCTTCTGAACTTCTTTATTTATGTTACGTCCGGAATTTATTATCTGCGCTGCGTGATATCAGGCTTTAGCCGGTGTGTGAATGAAACTTTCGCTCTTCTGGGATGTTACGCAGCGTAGATTGGTAGTTCATTAACGACGTTTCGGGACCATATATCGGTCCCAATAACGTTTTTACCGAACATCGTGCCGTTTATGAGATATGTGAATAAATGCACTAGAGCCGACAGGCCATATATAACAATATGGCGCATGCGCGTTACATGGTGGATACCTAAGGCTAAAAGCACGCACTCAGAATATGTAATTCTTATTGATTTTTCACTACAACAATGGTTGCACGAACGAGCCTCAGTGTTATGCTATACGTGCATTGCATGTCTTGCTCCAGTTGTAACTAATTTGAAGTAAGGACTTCTGTGTGACGCCATGCAGTCACTTCTATCCCGACGATGGAGGCAGTTGTTCCTACGAAACGCTTGTACCTCTGTACCAGACTACACAGCGTCGGACAATGTAAGGCCTTAGTCCTAAAATTCCTGTGTGTGAGAGTCTGAAATTTTCGGGCACTAATTTGTATCTCAGGGGACCGCATTAGCACAGTGGCTAAGGTGCTGTACTACAAATCGGAAGGTCGCTGGTTCGATTCTGAAATGAAAAAAAAACCCAGCTGTTGTCATTTTGAATTTTTTATTGACACAATCCTTCCGATCGCACTATGGCCCTGGGGTCGACTCAGCCTCTAACAGATATGAGTACCAGGAGTATTTCTTGGGGGTAATAATGACCGATGCGTAAGGCTGACATCCTACCACCATCCTGGGCCATTGTCACGTAATCTGGGAACCTTAACTTCCTGGAACCTTCTGGGCACCTCGGGCCTATAATGGGACTGATTTACCTTTTTTTTTTATTATTTACTTTCTGTCTCACGAACAATATTTCCGTCGGCATCGACTTGTTCAGTATCTGTGGAGCAAATGCTTGTTTTCTTGGCGAATTTACTGTCTCGTACCGAGACATGAGGCGTGTCACGAAGCTGTGTAAGTTTACTGCACCTACATTTTGTTCACCGTCAATATTTAGTATTCATAAAACAGTCAAATCATATCGTGCACGGGGTCATCCGACACGCCCCCTTGCTCTTACGAGTATGTAGCCACTGGGGGTTTCGCGTGTGAAACGTTGATGTCTGTGTGAAGATGAAAGAGTCGAACTAAGAGAGATGCAGAGAGATGCAAATTGTTATTCTGCAGAGGTTGTGTCCGAAGTTTGTGGCTTGCCAACTCTTTAAACATTCTATTGAACCTGAAATACATTTAAATGGCTATTCATTTCGTAACGTGCAGTAAACACACAGAGTTTGGTTTCAAAAAGAACAGTTATTATTATTTACTTAATTACGTACATGCTTACGTACTCGCTTGCTTACTTACTTATTTACTTACGTACTTACTTATTTACTTACGTACGTACATACTTATTTACTTACTTACGTAGTACTTAACTTATTTACTTACTTACTTATTTACTTACGTACTTGCTTACTTATTTACTTACTTATTTATTTACGTACGTAATTACTTACTTAATTACTTACATACTTACTTGTTTACTTACGTAGTACTTACTTATTTACTTACTTACGTACTTACTTACTTATTTTCTTACTTACGTACTTGTTTACTTACTTACGTAGTACTTACTTTATTTACTTACTTACGTACATATTTTCTTACTTACGTACGAACTTACTTACTTATTTACTTAATTACTTACTTACTGCACTTGAGTTATCACTCGGTGACATTAGTCCTAACACTAATACAGACAAAACAAATAATAATAAATATACATAAATGAAACAATACAAAAAACACAGTACAAACAATACAATACATAGTAAATACAAGTACACACATTACAAAACAAGTTAAAACAACCGCAGTACAAGATACACACCAAATGAAATAGCCACGATACAATCAAGTACCCTCAGTATAAGGTCACCCTAATGTACATGGTACTTTTGTCCCCATGGTACTTTTAAATAATCACTTTTTTTTTTATCCATACAAAATGCATAAACATACTCTGTGATGAAATGCAGACTTTTTTAGCGTTTAACGTGGTGGTACGTAATGTGACCACTGGCATTTAGGCTACATGGTTAACACCGATTACGCAACTAAGCATTGCGGTTTCGCCATATGTGTATGTACACAGAAGAGCCGCTAAACCTGTCCGTTACCACTAAAACTGACGAGTTCTCTGTCGTTGTTTTCGAAGTCGAACCTCAAGATTCATGTCAGACCGAAGTCTGGTTGGTCATCATTATAATCATCTTGTCTGTCTTGCGACAAGCCCATTGCCTCTTCCAAAGCGGATTCTCCACAGGGTACGATATATTGCTTCTTTTTTTTCAGTTTCTGTTAGCTATATATTGTCGTTTCCTTAAGGCCATCCGGTATCTTTTTACGTATTCTTCCTCGTATTCCCGTCCCTGAATTGTGGTACGTCGCATTTTTTTTAAATTTTTGTAAGGGTTATATCAATTATACTGGGTTCCTGGACTTTGAACATCGTATGATAAGCAAGGTGCAGCTCGCCAATTACGAAGTTACTGGTCCGCTGATTGAGAATAGGTCTTTCTATTGTACTCATCTGAGTAGGTGTATCTCCATTTTTATATCTGAGGGCAAAAATAATCCAATTGCCAAACAAGTCTTGTGTTTCTGATACTGCTTCTAGTGTGCCTATGTATTTCACTAGTAAAAACTCTGATAGTACTACGTATAACTATCCCATTCATCGACTCTTACACAGTATAGCCTTTGAGGGTTACTGAAAAATCTGTTTAAGTGAATTTATACCTAATGAACTTGGAAAATTTTCTGAAAGTCCGCTTGGAAGAATACTCGGTGCTGCTGCCTAGCTTCAGAGGTCAAGGCTGCAATACCGAACTACTTGACTCTTTCATAACGACAGATTCTGACGTATACGTGAGAATAACTAACGAGATGCACACTTTTTATCATTAGTTTATTCCCAATAAATTCTCCTCTACATGTCTCGAACAAATAATTGTTCATCATCAGGAGATTATTTCTGTACACGCAGCATACAGTATTTTACCGTGCATCTGTGGGTGTCTAGCGGCTAACACGGCGTGATTTAATTGGGATAAATTAATAAGGAAAATGTGCATCTCTTTGGTTATTCTCACGTATCACGATGCACGATTCAGAGATTGTAAAGATTCTGACGTGTTTATCACATTTATGGAGGCAGTCGTCTCAGACGACAGGATATAGAGCGATGGACAAATTCCGGGCTCCGGGTCGCCAGGGCAACTGCATTTTTTTTTGCGGTGGAACCTAATATTTGTGTGTCCTTGTTATGGGGGTCACCCTTCTGGCGCTTAGAATTGTACGGTGGTTTCTAGCTCTATGGAAAATCTGTGCACACTATATATGTATATGTGTGTGTGTGTGTGTGTGTGTATATATATATATATATATATATATACACACACACATACAGTGTGCACATATATATACATACACACACACACTGTATGTATGTGTATATACATATATGTATATATATACACACGCGCGCGCGCACACACGCACACACACACACACACACACACACACACATATATATATATATATATATATATATATATAGCTCCAAATA
>Ga0123353_10009932_pt1 | contig 13205 bp, 10 predicted proteins | sample TergutLab28metaG_3_FD_92763 | JGI IMG/M metagenome (GOLD analysis project Ga0123353, IMG submission 92763) | Labiotermes labralis P3 segment gut microbial communities from Petit-Saut dam, French Guiana - Lab288 P3 | ecosystem: Host-associated > Arthropoda: Insects > Digestive system > Gut ...
AAGTGATTATAGTAATGAATCGTGTGCTTCTGTTCCGATCCCTCCTATTTTCCCCCCAACAAATTGTACAGTAGAATATATTGAAGATATGGGTATTGTAATTACTTGGGAAGCGCCGGAAGAAAATACTAACGTTGAATATTATTTTGTTTATAAAGACAGCATTAAATTAGCCCAGATTGAAGAATTAATCTATATTGATGTTGTGGATGACTATTATATACATTGTTATATGGTAACCGCCGTTTATAGTTTCGGTGATGAATGGATAGAGAGCGATTTCAGTAACGAAGACTGTGATTCTATTCCATTACGTATCATTGAGTATAATCCGAATTATCAAATCTATCCAAACCCAACCACAGGAGAATTACGAATTTCGAATAATGAATTGGGAATTGATAATTATGAATTAGAAATTGAGAGTGTTGAAATATTTGATATTTATGGAAGAAAACTATTATCTAATCATATAATCATCTCATCATCTAATAATCTAATCAACATTTCACACCTGCAAGCCGGCATCTATATTCTTAAAATCGGAAACGAGTTTGCCGGAAAAATTATTAAAGAATGATTACAGATTTTTTTATTAATAATACTTCTATTTTGCAAATTTTTTTAAAATGAAAAAGAACTTTATCCTTACCTTATGTTTTTTATTGGTTTCTTTTGCGGTTTTTGCCGGAAAATTTATCTTAATCCCTGTAACAGAAACTAATAATTTTGAGTTATTATTTAACAATAACAATTTAAAAATTCACTATTACTGCGACAACTATGTGCTGGCAACTTCGGATGTTGTCAATTATGCCAATACGGTTGTGCTTGACGAAAACGCTTTTGCCGATGTTTCTTATTATGCCATTGTTTATTGCTTTGAGCAATACAAAGAGAAATATCTATCAACAATTTCCAAAAACGACAAAATACTTTATGTCGGCGACAATTTTCTGATTATGAAAATATTTACACCAAACTTTATGCCGGCTAAAAACGATGGAATGACAATAATAAAGAATGAAGAAGCATTTATGCCGAGAGCAATTTTTGAATTTCCGGTAATTACCGAAATAGATCCCCTTATTCAATCTTTTTATGAAAATGTTAACACAGATACTCTGATGGCGTATATACAACTCTTACAGGATTATGGAACACGAGCATACGATGAACCGGAAGCATACGATGCTCAGGATTGGATGAAAACAAAATTTGAAAATTGGGGGTTAGAAGTTGAAATACAAAATTTTAATATCACTCCATACAATAGTTGGAGTTGGAATTATTACCCTCACAATGTATCTTCCGGAAATGTAATTGCCGTTCAAAAAGGATTGGTGTATCCCGATGAATATATTGTTTGCGGGGCACACTACGATTCATGGTCATGGATGCCTGTTAGCAATCGAGTAGCGCCCGGAGCCGACGACAATGCCACCGGAACGGCTTCCATATTGGAAATGGCTCGAATATTAAGTCAATATGAGTTCGACCGCACAATCATCTATTGCTGCTTTTCTGCTGAAGAGTTTGGGTTGTGGGGTAGCGATGCTTACGCAACAAGATGTAAACAGCAAAATATAAATATTCTGGGATATTTCAATATTGATATGAGCGGATACCTGACCCCCGGCGACGATATTCATATAAGCTTGATATATCCCAACTCTGCAAAACCATTAGCAGATTATACGAAAAATGTGAACGACATATATTTTCAAATTCCGATTATTTCATACCCAAACCTCCAAGGGGGAGACAGTGACCATACTTCTTTTAATAAAAAGGGATTTATGGGTGTTTGGACATTTGAAGATTGGGAAAAGGATAGCCCATTTATTCACGGACCCGGTGATACCATAGGAACCAGTGTGAACAATCCTGAACAAGTGACCATTTTTGCCCAATTGAATCTTGCCTGCATGGCTACATTAGCTTCTTTTCCGCTGAAAGTCATTGAGTATCATTCTAATATTAATATCTACCCAAATCCTACAACAGGAGAATTACGAATTACGAATTATGAATTAGGAGTTAAGAATGTTGAAATTTTTGATACTTACGGAAGAAAACTAATTACTTCTCAATTTTCAATTTTCAATTCTCAATTTAATATTGATATTTCGCACTTGACAGCAGGTATCTATTTTGTAAAAATATACACCGGTACAGGCGAAATAATGAAAAAAGTAGTAAAACTGTAAAAATTATTATTGTTTAATAGAATCATTTGTGCTATATAAATTATTTAAAGAAATCGCACGGGTTGCAATTGTTGCTTGTATTCTACTTTCTACTTTCTGTCTTTTTGCCCAAAAGCACTCTACTATTGTGATTTTACATACAAACGATACCCACAGCAGGTTGGAATCGTATAATGAACCAAATCTGGGCGATGTAGGCGGAATCGTGAGACGCAATACTTTCATTCAGGAAACGAGGAAACAGTACCCGAATACTTTGGTAGTTGATGCCGGTGACTTCTCGCAAGGAACCCCATATTTCAATCTCTTTAAAGGTGTTCCCGAAATTGAACTGATGAATTTTGTGGGATATGATGTTGTTGCACTGGGAAACCATGAATTCGACAATGGGACGAAAGCATTAGCTAAACGTTTGAAATATGCTGAATTTAAAGTAGTTTGCGCAAACTACAGCTTTAAAAACAAAAGACTTGCTAAAATTGTGAAACCCTATACGATCATCTATATTGCCGATAAAAAAATTGGTTTTTTTGGATTGTTGTGTAATTTGAAAAGTGTAGTTTTACCAGACAATTATTTGGGAGCTACTTTCTTAAATCCCGTTTCAACTGCTCAAAAAATGGTGGATATTCTTAAAAACAAAGAACAATGCGATCTTATTATTTGCCTGTCTCACTTAGGAATTGAAGCAGATTACTCAGATGAAACTACGGATAGAATGATAGCGGAAAATGTTCCCGGTATTGATTTTATTATCGGCGGACACAACCATATACTCTTGGAAAATCCTGAAATTGTGAACAATACTAAAATTGTCCAAGCCGGAAAGAATGGAATTTTTGTTGGAAAGTTCGTGATCAGTGATTGATATTTTTCTTCTTAGAATAACCGATATAATTTTGCGGTGTAATATTTTGCAGCTCCTTTATAACTTTTTCCGCGACATTGAGGGTTTCAATAAAATCGCTAACTACCTCTTTTGTAATTGGTTTTCCGCGTGTGGCATCCTTTAGCGCTTCGTAAGGTTCTGGATAGTTCTCTCTCCTCAAAATAGTTTGAATGGCTTCGGCAACTACCGCCCAATTTCTTTCCAAATCTTCGTTCAGTTTTTCTTTATTGATAATGAGTTTGTTGATTCCGCGCTGCAGCGATTTTAATGCTACGATGCTGTGGGCAATAGGAACGCCGATATTTCGCGTTACAGTGCTGTCGGTGAGGTCACGTTGCAGGCGCGAAACCGGCAATTTGGCTGAAAGACCCTCAAACAAAGTATTGGCAACGCAAATATTCCCTTCCGCATTTTCAAAATCAATGGGATTTACTTTGTGTGGCATAGCAGAAGAGCCTATCTCTTTTTCGTTTACTTTTTGAATAAAATAGTTCATTGAGATATAAGCCCACACATCACGGGCAAAATCAAGCAAGATGGTGTTTATGCGTTTCAACGTATCGAAGTAGGCTGCCATCATGTCATAATGTTCTATTTGTGTGGTGGTTTGCAGTCGCTTCAACCCCAATTTTTCTTCCAAAAACTTGTTTCCGAAGGCTACCCAGTCAATTTCGGGGTAAGCAAGATGGTGAGCGTTAAAGTTTCCGGTTGCGCCGCCAAGTTTTCCGCAGAAGGGGATATTTTCAAATAGTGCCAATTGATTTTCAACACGTTCATAAAACACAAACCATTCTTTTCCCATAGTAGTAGGCGAGGCAGGCTGCCCGTGCGTATGCGCCAACATTGGAATTTGTATCCATTCCATCGCACATTTGCGCAACAATTGTTGCACATTCTCAATCTCTTCAAACCAAATATCCCTATGAAATTCCTTCATTAAATAAGGAACCGCTGTGTTGTTAATATCTTGCGATGTTAACCCAAAATGAATAAACTCTTTGTATTCTGATAACTGCAAAATATCAAACTTCTCCTTTAAAAAATACTCAACGGCTTTCACATCGTGGTTTGTAATTCCTTCAATTTCAATAATTCGAAAAGCATCTTCTTCTGAAAAATTGCGATAGATAAAGCGCAAATCTTCAAAAATTCTTGGACCAATAGATTTCAACTGCGGCAGTGGTAGTTCGCACAATGCAATGAAATATTCAACCTCTACAAGTGTTCTCGCCCTTAGTAGGGCAAATTCCGAAAAATAATCGGATAGTACGGCAACACTTTTATAGTACCTGCCGTCAATAGGGGAAATAGCAGTTAGCCGATTTACAGTCATAGGTTAAATATTAATGGACAAATAGATTAATTTTTTTCAGATAAAAAGTGCATGTATTATAAATGCGTAGAGACGCGGCATGCCACGTCTCTATATTAAACCATGCGATTCCGACAGGATTCAAACCTGTAACCTTCTGATCCGTAGTCAGATACTCTATTCAGTTGAGCTACGGAACCGTTTTAAGCCGGCAAAAATAGAGTTTTTTTTTGATTAGATGACTATGAATTCAAGGAAAACGCATTAAAATTTTTGCTACAAGTTACAATTTGTGCATTCGTTAGTTTTTTTTCTTACACTTGTTTATTATTAGATTTCATATATTTTCGCAAGCAAAAAAAAATCTATGAATAGAAAAATAATTCTTGGATTCTTACTGCTGATATCCTTTACATTAACTGCGCAAAAACCCATCTCTTCTGTTTTTGATCCTGATCTGAAAATCGCCAACCAAATGAAAACTGATGTGTTGAAAAATTCGAAAGTGGATGAATATCTGTATTTGCTGTGCGACAAAGGTGGTTCTAAACTTACCGGTTCATCGGGACTGCTTCGAACAGACACTCTTGCCATGTTTGAAATGCAGAAATTAGGTCTTGAAAATGTACGCATTGAGCTTGCAAAAAAATGGGAGCGTGGTGGCTGGGAACTCAATAAAGCCTATATGGCGATGACCGCTCCCTACTACATGCACTTCTATCCCGCGCCCGTCGCGTGGACAGGCGGCACAAACGGGTTACTCTCAGAAAAAGTCTATTATTTCTCTGCATCAACACCGGAAGAATTGAAAGAACTTAAAGGCTTTTATACCGGTAAAATCGTGCTCATGCCCGATGTGATGCAATACCAAATCAATTTCAATCCGTTAGCAACAACTTATTCTGAGCAACAACTAAAAGAGATGGAATATCAACCTATATCAACACCTAAGAAAAAGGCGGGGTTATCCACAAAAAATGAATTGCTGACCTATCAGAAAATAGTAGAATTTTTAAGAGATGAAAAAGCCGCCGTGATAATTCATGAAACCGGAGATTTCAATGTGCCGGTAATTACGTTCTTCCCTTATCAAATGGGAGATGAAATTTCTCCCTGTGAAATCAATATAACCTCTGAACACCATGGCTTAATGCAACGTTTGATAGAAAACGGCGTAGAAGTAATATTAGAGGTTGAAGTTGAAGTTGAGTTTATTAACGATGAAAATGTCTATTTTGTAGTGGGTGAGATAAAGGGAATTGATTCCGAATTAAAAGATGAACTCGTTATCATCGGCGCTCATTTAGATGGCTATCCCATGAACAACGGTGCAGGCGATAACGTAACAAACAGTGTTGGCATTTTAGAAGCGATGCGCATTCTTAAATCTTTGGATATTAAACCAAAAAGAACCATCCGAATGGTCTTATGGAATGGAGAAGAGGTCGGGTTGCTCGGCTCGAAAGGTTATATACAAAAATATGTTAAAGACCAAGATGGTAACAACCTGAGTGAGTATGATAAAATTTCAGCCTATTACAATGCAGATTATGGTCCTGGAAAGTTTAGAGGCATCTCCACCCAGAACAACATGGCGTTAGAGCCGCTCTTCAAAGAATGGGCACAACCGTGGCAACATATTGGCTTTACTACTGTTATACATCGTTACTATACCAGCACCGATCACATCCCCTTTGATGAAGCCGGCATCCCTGCATTTCAGTTTATTCAGGATCCGTTGGAATGGGGGCGCGGTTCGCATCGCGTAATGGATTTCCTTGACAGACTCGTACCTGATAACATCCGGCATAATGCCGTTATTTTGGCTTGGTTTGCCTATAAGACAGCGAATTTAGAGGAAAAACTGCTGCGGAAATAGTGAGAATAAATATGATTTTATATTTACGATTTTAGATTTACGATTTTAGATTTACGAGTTCCATTCTCAGCATATTCAGTGCTGCTACGGCTGCACGTTTAATGATTACTTCTCGCCCGCCGTTTTTTCCGAAAAGAAATTTTTGAGTAACTACTTTGGTGGTGGTTGCTACCGCAATCCATACCAAACCAATCGGTTTTTCTTCAGTACCGCCGCTTGGTCCCGCAACGCCTGAAGTAGCAATGACATAATCTGTTTCAAACAAGCTCATAGTGTTAATTGCCATATCCGTAACTACCATCTCGCTCACGGCACCATGTTTTTTTAAGTTTACTTCTCTCACATTAAGTATGTCTCTTTTTATTTCATTGGAATAAGAAACAATAGCGCCTTCAAAAAACTGTGAACTTCCGGGCATCGACGTGATAAGATGTGAAATATAGCCGCCTGTGCAGCTTTCTGCCAACGCCAATTTTTTCTTGCTATTTTTCAGCAATTTGGAAACAACCTCTACTAAGGGTTCGCCTTCCATGGATACGAGATAAGGTTGAATGATTTTTGTTAAGATGGGGAGTTGTTCTGCTAATTTTTTTTCTGCAAATTCTTCATTTTCGGCCCGTGCGGTAAGGCGTAGTAAAACTTGTCCGGGAGAAGGTAAATAGGCTAACGAAACATCTTTTGGCAGTGCATTCTCCCAGTCTTCAATTTTTTGGGCAAGCAAACTCTCCCCTACTCCTGAGGTAAGAATATTTTTATGCACTACTGCATGAGCCCCTTTGTATTTTTGCTTGAGCAACGGTATAACCGATTCAATAAGAACTGCCTGCATTTCAAAAGGTACGCCTTGCAAAGCAATTAAGGTTTTGCCGTTTTTCTCCATCCAAAGTCCGGGCGCAGTTCCGTTTTTGTTGGGCAAAACTATTGCACCAATAGGAATCTCCGCCTGCTTTTTGTTGATATCGCTTGCTTCCAGCCCTCTATCCGAAAACATCTTGATTACCGCTTCTAATGTAGATTCATCTACCTCAAAACCCTCCTCAAAATATTGAGCTATCACATTTTTAGTCATATCATCATTTGTTGGACCGAGCCCGCCGGTAGTAATAATCCAATCGGTTTCTTTAAAACACTCCTCAATTGTTTTGCCAATTGCTTCAGGGTTGTCGGCAATCACTATCAATTTATTAACTTCAATGCCGGTTTCTGCCATTTTCTCAGCAATAAAAGCAGCATTTGTATTGATAGTTTTGCCGAACAGTAGTTCGTTCCCAATGTTGATGATCTGCATAGTAGGAAAATTTGGGGGCAAAAATAGTTCTTTTTTATTGTGATTAGATACAGAAAATAAATATCCCTCTTCAATTTTTTTTGCGGAAAAATAGTTTCTTTGCCGCAAAAATCGAAATGAACTTCTTCATTCTTTCAAAAACACTTTTAAAATCGGAGCAGGAACACTATTCCAAACCCATCGTTAAAATTACAATTGCCGGAGTGGCATTAGGCATAACACTTATGCTATTGGCGCTTTTTATTACCGCCGGCTATAAAAAAGAGATACGAAATAAAATGGTCAGTATGGGCGCACATATTCGGATTTCAAGTATGGAGCAAAACTATTCCTTTGATTTGCTTCCTTTTGATAGAACACAAGCATTTATTGAAAAACTATCTGCATATCCTTATATAAAAAATGTTCAGTTTTACGCCACAAAAGTGGGGATTCTTAAAACCCAAAACCAAGTGGAAGGAATTGTACTGAAGGGAATTGACTCAACCTTCGCGTGGCGCTTGTTTCAAACGCATATCATTGCAGGAAATCCACTAACATATTATTCTGATTCTGTCAGCAATAAAATACTTATATCTAAAACATTATCCTCAAAACTGCTGCTGCAAGTCGGCGATAAAGTTGGCGCATATTTTGTACAGAACCCGCCCCGCCAACGTAGTTTTATTGTGGGAGGGATTTACCAAACCGACCTCCCCGAAGTGGATACACGCTTCATCCTGACCGACCTGAGGCACGTGCAGACATTAAACGACTGGGACACTTCGCAAATAAGCGGCATTGAAATTCTAATTGATGACTATAATAGGGTAGATGCTCTTTGCGAATATATACACCATGAAATCCCTTTCAATCTGAAAGCAGAAACTATTAAACAACTCTACCCCGGAATTTTTGAATTGTTGGCGCTCACCGACACCAACGCGATAGTTTTGCTTGTGATTACCATTATCGTTTGCATCATTACCATGATATCCACGTTTTTTATCATTGTGCTGGAGCAAACAAAAAATATTGGAATTCTTAAAACATTGGGATTAAATCACAACCAAATAATGAAACTGTTTTTAATTATCGCTTCACAACTTATCGTGCGCGGTTTATTTTGGGGAAATATTGCCGGACTTGGAATCGGTTTCTTGCAAAAAACTCTGCATCTTATTCCTCTTAACCCTGAAATTTACTACGTTTCTTGCATTCCGATAGCGATTTATCCGATAACATTAGTATGGGTTAATTTGCTCATTTTTTCTGCCTGTTTACTTACCCTGATTCTGCCGGCTTACTATATCTCAAAAAAGATTTCACCTATTGAAGCAATCAGGTATGAGGGTTAAGGTTCTAAGTTTTTAGTTTTCAATTAATCTTTATTAAAAATTCCAAACACTGCGCTTCCGCTTCCTGACATTGCGGCATATACAGCGCCTTTGCGATAAAATTCATTCTTAATCTCACTTAGTTTAGGGTATTGGTAAAAAATAATTTCTTCAAAATCATTAATAATCAAATCTTTCCATGTTTCAATCGGAAATTGAATAAGTTTTTCTAAAGCATGTTTTGGTTTTTTTGGAGTAATTGCGCTATATGCCTGTGGAGTAGAGACAGAAATATGAGGAGTTACAATTTCAATTCTATATTTCGACAAATCCAATACAACAGGTGTTAAAATATCGCCTCTACCTGTGGCGAACATCGGGGTATCGTACAGAAAGAAAGGGGCATCGCTGCCAACTTGCGCTGCAAACTCATGAAGTTGCCGCGTTTTGAGTTTAAGCGAAAAAAGATTGTTGAGTAATTTGAAAGTAAAAGCAGCATCGGCAGAACCACCCCCCAGACCTGCACCTGAGGGTATTCGTTTTGTAAGTTTGATACTTACCGGCGGCAAATCAATTATTTTTTGCATTAACCGGTAGGCTTTTACACACATATTCTCTTCCGTCTCACAATCAAAATCGGCATTCGTTAGAGAAAACGAAAATTGTGATGACGGTGTAATCTCAATCGTATCTTCAAAATTATGGCAAGGGTAAAAAAAAGTTTCCAAAGCATGATAACCGGAAGACAATTTTTCAATTATATGTAATCCTATATTTATTTTATGATGAACAGATGCTACCACGCTAAAAACTTGAGACACTATTTCACCCTACGCTTTTGAAAATTCCGATTTATCCACCCCGCACAAAGGACAAGTCCAATCGTCTGGAATTGCTTGAAAAGAGGTTCCTGGGGCAACGCCGCTATCAGGGTCGCCTTGTGCGGGATCGTATTCATACCCGCAAACATCACATACGTAAATTGCTTGATTCATAAAAATAAAATTTAAGGTTTAATGTATTTTGCACTATGTGCATTTAATTTTATCAAAATAAAAAAACTTTTATGTTTCATAAATATTTGTTATCGAGTGTGTAAGTTTTCATATAATGATTTTTTTATCCGCTGCAAAGAAAAAAAAAAATCAAATACCTTGATTCAATATTTTCTGCCATAAATTTCAATAATATTAACACTCATAAATAGCTACGCTGAGATTGCCCCAAAGGGGTGAACTGGAAAAAACTATTTTTTAGTTTGATTTGCTACCTCCTCCATCAATTTTTTAAGCTTTTCTTCATCGGCTAAAAATTCATCTTTAACAAGATCAAACTTTTCGTCAAAATCAAAAACGTATGCAATTCCGGTGGGAATATTCAAATCCACAATGGCTTCATCGGAGATATTTTTTAAATGTTTGATGATAGCTCGCAAGCTGTTTCCGTGTGCAGCAATCAACACCTCTTTGTATGTGTAAAGCTTATGTTTAATGTCACTTTCCCAGAAAGGTACGATTCGTTCTACGGTATCAATCAGCGCTTCGGTTCCGGGTTGCGCTCCATTTTCAGTTAAACTTTTGTAGCGTGGATCGTGTACGGGGTGGCGCGGATCATCTTGCGGAATAGCAGGGGGACGAACCGCATAACTCCTTCTCCACAACAACACCTGATCAGAACCGTACTTTTCCACCATCTCCAACTTATTCATCCCTTGTAGTACACCGTAGTGTTTCTCGTTTAAACGCCATGTCTTTTCAACCGGAATCCACAATAAATCCATCTCCTCCAACACATAATTTAACGTTTTTATTGCACGTTTTTGAAAAGAAGTATAGGCAAATCCAAAATTAAAACCTGCTTCTTTTAAAAGTTTTCCTGCTTCTTTTCCTTCTTGAATCCCCCTGTCCGTAAGATCAACATCTGTCCATCCCGTAAATCTATTTTCCTGATTCCAAGCACTTTGCCCATGGCGAATTAGAACTAATCTATACATAAATATTTTTTTTAATTAGGGTGCAAAAATAGAAAAGAATGGAAGTGAAAAGAATTATTCTATCTTTGCACGGTTTTATTAAATTTTATTTTTATGAAAAAAATATCAATCTTTATTATTTATTCAATGTTTTTTTGCACAGCATTTTCCCAAAAATTAAGTGTTCTTATTGATTATAAATCTTTCTGCACTACATCAAATGAACCTTATTTGCAAATATCATCTTTTATAAACGGACAAACGGTTACATACCTTTCCGACGAACAGGGAAAATATCAAGCAGAAGTGCGTATCACAGTTCAAGCCTTTCAAAATGATTCATTGATCAATAAATTGGATTATATCTTAGTGAGTGAAACTTTTGAGGATTCAATTTCTTCTACAAAGCCAAATTTTGGTGATATCCAGAATCTGCAATTGAACAACGGAGAATATTTACTGCAATTTTCTTTACAAGACATGAATACCACAACAAAGCCTATTTATTATGCAGATATCGTGGTAATTAACTATCCCGATGATAATGTCTCTATTTCCGATATATCACTTTATAAAAGTATAAGTAAAGACCCAACCGGAGATATTTTCGATAAGTATGGATATTCTTTTGAGCCGCTCTTCTACGGATATGTACCCGAAACAATGTATGCGATCCCTTTTTCATGTGAAATTTATAATACAAATAAATTGGTTGGAGATGAAACAATTACAATCAAAAGTTACATTACCTGCTTTGAAAACAATTTAATGCCCTATAATGAGGCGCGTTTTACCACTCAGGCAAAAGTGAAACCGGTGGTTGTTACTATTGGAGAGATAGGCATTTTTAAACTTCCTTCGGGGAACTACAATTTAATTGTAGATGTTTTTAGTAAAGATTCTGTTTTACTTGCCACAAACTCTTGCTATTTTCAGCGAAGCAATCCTAATATAAAATTAAGCTTGAGTGATATTAATTCGGTAACTATTGAGAATACATTTGTAGATCAGATTACTGATACTGCAAAACTACTTGAGTATGTGCGCTTTTTATATCCTATTTCTACTCCTTTGGAAAAAGAATTTTATACGGTTACCATGAAAAAAATTCCTTTGGAAAGTTTACAGAAATTCTTTTATTCATTTTGGCTAAAAAGAGACCCTTCTAACCCGCAAAAGGCCTGGGAGGCATATTTAGAAAAAGTTAACTTTGTTAATAGAACTTATGGTTGCAAACTGGTTCAAGGTTATAGAACAGATCGAGGAAGAGTGCATTTACAATACGGTCCTCCAAATACTATTTATGAATCTCCTTTTGATTCACATTCTTATCCTTATGAAATTTGGCATTATTATTATTGTTTAGACCAGTCGAATGTGAAATTTATTTTTTATAACACAGATTTGGTTTCCAACGACTACCAACTCCTTCATTCCGATAAACTTGGAGAAATAAGCGATCCTTTTTGGAAAATGAAAGTAACTTTTCGAGACAAAATTCCATACTATAATTTCGATGAACTCGAGCCGGGATACTTACACGGAGGGAGCCCAAAAGATGACTGGTTTTATCATAAATAACTTTTGCCTATAATTGATTAAATCTAAAATCGTAAATCGTAAATCTAAATGAGTAAGCCTGTTGAAACTCCTTTAATGAAACAATACAATCAGTTCAAGGCGAAACACCCTGATGCGATTTTGCTGTTTCGGGTTGGTGATTTTTATGAGACTTTCGGCGAAGATGCTGTAAAAACTTCACAAGTGCTTGGCATTGTGCTGACCAAACGCGCCAACGGCTCAGCTCAATACGTTGATCTTGCAGGCTTTCCTTACCATTCGTTAGATGTGTATTTGCCTAAGTTGGTTCGGGCTGGGTTGCGCGTTGCAATTTGCGAGCAGCTTGAAGATCCTAAATTAGCAAAAACAATAGTGAAAAGAGGCGTTACGGAATTGGTTACACCAGGTATCTCCATCAATGATAAAGTATTAGACCAAAAAGAGAATAACTTTCTGGCTTCTATTCATTTAACAGAAAAATTATGCGGCATCGCTTTTGTGGATATTTCTACCGGTGAGTTTTATGTGGCAGAAGGAAATTATGAATACATGGATAAACTGCTACAAAATTTCAAACCCTCCGAGTTGGTAATCCAAAAATATAAAACACAGACTTTTAAAGAACTTTTTGGAGACAAGATTTTATTAACTACGTTTGAGGATTGGGTTTTTATGCACGATTTCACTTACGAATTGCTGACCAAACATTTTCAAACCAATTCGCTGAAAGGTTTTGGGGTAGATAATCTGTCGTTGGGAATTATTGCAGCCGGAGCTGC
>Ga0123353_10009933_pt1 | contig 13204 bp, 5 predicted proteins | sample TergutLab28metaG_3_FD_92763 | JGI IMG/M metagenome (GOLD analysis project Ga0123353, IMG submission 92763) | Labiotermes labralis P3 segment gut microbial communities from Petit-Saut dam, French Guiana - Lab288 P3 | ecosystem: Host-associated > Arthropoda: Insects > Digestive system > Gut ...
ATTCAAAACTTCTCTTCACCCGGCACCTACACACCGTCGCCAATAAAGCTACAGGAGTATTCTGTAACATCTTCATTTTCGTCGCCCGAGATTCAGCAATAACAGAGTCCAACAGGCTAGCCCTATGTAAATTACTTACTCGATCCATTCTTACTTGCGACGCCCCTGTCTGCAGCTCCACATGCTCATCTAGCTACTACAGACTTCAAGTAATACAGTCAAAGTGTCTCCGAGTCATCGGAAATCACCCCAGGCGTACCCCAACTCCCACCTTCACAACAGTCTACGTATAAACATTGAGCCCACCAGCGTTATTATCCACCTACTTTCGGCGAAATATTTCCTCATTGTCCCCCACATCCCAAACCCCTAGTCCAAAATATAGGAAATTTTAATCTAGCCGACCTGACTAATATGTACAGGATATATAAACATAAACGTAAGAAACATATATTGCTATATTTAGCTTAATTTTAGTCGCAGTGTTTCTCTCTCTCTCTCTCTCTCTCTCATATATTTTCACTCCCGTTATTTGCACTTGTATTATTTATACTCACTCCCATTTCCTTGTTTCATAGTTTAAATATTTAGTCAAATTGGTTAAGGGAATAATTTTGTTACTTTTTCTTGTGCTTGCTGTATATACTTTCTGTGTAATAAATCTATTTTTAAAAAGTGACGAGTTTTAGTCTGTAACATTTTCTCCGCTAATGAATTTGCCTTGTTACGTTCTGCAGATCTGTTGTATAATGTTTGTTAAATCGTATTATTTCAATTATTCAGGTGACCAAGGGCCGCAAATACTTTCCTATAGGGCCACGTGTTGGCCAGCCCTGCTGCAAGCATTAATCTTCCCCGCACTCGACATTGCCTAACATATTGCAGCCTGCTACGAACGGTCTTAGTCAGGAATTCTGTCTTTATGTAACATCCAGAGACACTGGGACGACGTGTGTTTGTACTCAAAGCAACAAGTCATAAAAGCAAAAAAAAGTCTTTAGAACTCCCTGTAGTTTGTATTGTAATAACAGGCTACGATTTCTTCATATTCTTCTAACTCAGTATTCACTAATCATCCTACCACTCCACATTAAGCATACTATGCATACGCCTTTGAAATCGTCACTAAATACATTGTAAATTAATAGACAAATAGAACTTTTCCGTCTTCTTCTTGTTCTCCTTCTTTTACGGTGCTTCGGCCCGATTTCGGGCCATCGGGCCTCTTGTTGCCAGGGTATATAGACAACTGAGTTTTCAAGTGAGAAGAACCTCATTTCCACACCCCACCGCCAAATTGGTGGACCAGGGTATCTCTCTTTGCCAACCACCTCGCTCAAAACCAGTCTCGTACGCGTGGCCTACCAGAATGCGGGCTGCTGCCAGCACAGCTTTCAAGTACACTGATGCACGCAAGCTCCTTCACTCGATAAAATAACCCTTCGACAAAACAAATACCAGCAATTACCGCATCGTCAGCAACCACTCACGAATCGCACTAATTAGTCCAGCATGTTTCACTGGTTTTCGTCATCGCCGCCTCCACCAAGTGCCAGAATCATAGACTTGGCATGGCGTGTAATTTCGTATGTACACAACCTGCGCATTTTGCGATTACACCAGAGGAATATTTCCCCGAGGGAATACAATTAGTTTCAAGCGCTGAACCAATTTTTGGCGGCCACAATTTCAAATGTGGTCGCTAGTGAGAAGAATATGTGACAAAATGCCTGTTAACATCGGGCTAGGAATTACATCGAAACGGATAAGGAAAGTTCGTCCTATAATATGATAAAACACTCAGTTATGGCGGGAATGTTATCGAAAAGTAGTATGAGAACAGCACATTTATATCTGACCTGATCTTATTAGAAATGAAAATAACAAAGTGTGTTATGAACTTATTTCATGGCCTAGTCTGGCACGTATTTTATCAAACGTACTCAAAATCTTGGGAAACCAACATCATATATACCAGAAACGTTATCTGACTAACAAATCGGACTACGGTACCGTAACCAGGTGGCTGTCCCACTCAACCATCATGAGCTGTTATCAGCAGCCAGCAGATTGCGAACGAGTAGGTTAAACATAAAACAGGTACATTCGGTGGAAGTCAAGCCATCTGCCTCAGTTTCAGTATAGATACAGCAGACTGTTGTGCGTTTAACAGACAGGGTGACGTTATAAATTTCATTCTTTGCTGTATCTAACTACTTTTAGAAGTTACTGAAATATTACTGATATTAATAGGAACTGCAGTAATGGTGAAATGTGTGTGTGTGCGATAAGCAGGGATTACTGCAGAAGGAGGAAGACGAGAGAGCCAGTGCAGTGAGCAGATAGTTGCGAGTTGAAACGAGAGTGGTGCGTCATCAAAATGGTGTCGAACAATACATCTCAGCTATCCTTTTTGACTGGATCGGTAGAAATGGAAAACGACGCTTTATTTGAAGGAATTATGAAACATATTGGTTTAAACGGCAAGTACCAATCAAGGTTTAACTACGTGTTCAATTTTATATTTATTATCTTTCTGGCTATGCCGTATCTCAATTTGGTGCTGGCTATGACCATACCCGAACACTGGTGCCATGTTCCTGGAAGAAATGAAACAAACATGACCGAAGATGAGTGGAAGCAACTGACGATACCCAGGTAAGATGATCAGCAGATCGTGGGCCGTTCTTCTCCTAAAAACATTGTTTTTCCTGATAAATTGTGAGACGAAAAAAATCTTTCAGTAAAATACGTAATTATTTTAATAGTTAGTTACCCTCTTTGCATGACGCTCAAAATAAATTTTAGTATTCTTGTATCTCTCGAAATTTTACGAAATTTAAAACTTGACAAGGAACAGGACACGTGTCAATGCAGTGACTGTTACGTAACGTTGAACGAAACTAAATCCACGTTGTCTTATCATGTGTTCTAAAGATATTAAATTAGCTCACTAGCGAACTATCTGAGTTGGAATGTGAAGGGAACATGAAGTGTAGTAAATGGCTATAAAATCAGAACATTTTACTCTAAAAATCAACAACCAAAATTCATTTGCTGAGGAAACAGATGTATTAATCCTACAGACTTGAGTTCCGCAGGCAAGTGGGTGGCCTTTTGACAACTATACAAGCTATCCTCAGAAGCTTTCACGATTTACTGATTTTCGCATGTCCAGTCCGATAGAGTACCTTCAAATATACCACAAACGTCTCCTTCTAAATCCTTATGTCCATTCAATTTATTATCAAATTTTCATCTCCTTTGACGGCGTGTGACTGCATCTGAATAACTTTGTGAAATGATCACTAAATAAATAGTTTAATTTTCCCTTCATCCAGTGTAGACAGCTAGCTCCATACCGCTGAAAAAATTGATTGCTATTATGAATCCGAATTCTTCTCACTGTGAAGCCAACACTCTGTCGTTTCTTACCATCCTTATTAAATTAGTCCATTCAACTTCCTCTCGGTATACTTTTCAATATCTCCTCTAAATTGCCTTCCCATCCGGTCATATATTACAGGAAGACTGGTGTATGATGAATCAGGAAGAATTTGAAAGGAAGACGTCATGGCAAGATTAACGCCCGAAATTTGTTTGGAGTGACTTAAAAATGTCACACCAAACCTCATTCAAGGTAGCCGATATCCCGACCGAGTCTCAAACTGGGCATACATGGTACAAGTCAGCGTCACTGCCATTACATTGACATAATCCATGTAAATCTCACTGATGTGACATTATATAAAGTGGAGATCATAAATGCACAAAAAATTGCAGTAAATAAACTTGTAGGCAAAAACCGACTTCATAAACTTAAGTTTAAATGAGAGAGTAATATTAAAGTGGCTCTTAAAATAAACAGGCGCAAGATTGAACTTCATTCTGCTGGATCAAGATATACAATAGTGAAGGTCCCTCATCATCACATAAATGCAAATTCGTGGTTACAAAGAGCGAGGGAATATTACTTCTCAACAAGGTCTCTGTCTTGGACTGTGCTGGTTAGGTGATGATGGGCATCTATGATGTTTGATATATGTTTTTATACATTCCTGTACCAATGAGTGGGCCAGGTAGGTCAGTCGGTATAGCGAGTGAGCTACGGGTTGGACGGTCCGGGATCGAATCCCGGTGGGGACGAGATTTTCCGCCCGTCCAGACCTGCCCTGGGGCCCACCCACCTTCCTGTAAAATGGGTACCGGGTTTTTCCCGGGGTAAAGTGCGGCCAGTGCGTGCTGCTGACCACTCACCCCCTTCTAGTGCCGCGGTCATGGAAGAGTAGAGCTATAACTCTACCCACCCTCTAGGCCAAACCGGGTCTGTAATGGGAAAAACTTTACCTTTACTCTTACCTATACCAACGAAGATAAGCTACTATCTCTTGCCAGCATTTCCAGAGTTTAAAGGTCGCTACCCCACGTATGGCATGATCGGTTGCCCTGATTTCCTCACTTGACATTATAGACAACTTATCTTGTTTGTCGCTATTAAACATGTATAATCAATAGCTCATGTGATGTTTCTACAAGTAAATAGGTTCCTGTAGCCAACAGATAAACCAAAATACAGACATTGTCCTGACCGATATTTAAGTACTATCTTTTATTCACCTCTCAGACAGCACATGTTTCGTGACCATGTGGAGACAAAATTTCATTCTTTTCCGTATATGAACACAAAGATGCTCTTGGTTACGTTACGTTACGTTACGTTACGTTTGAACACACACATACAAATACGTCCCTTTTATTTCGAAATTGCACAGGACACTAGACAAGAAAATAATTACAATAAACCACATACTCTCGGTACCTATTCTCCTACTCCTACCTTTTCCATATTTCAATCTGAGCGTGAATTGTTTTGAAACCGAAAACGAAAGTTATTTCTTAATCCATTGGAAAAGTCCCATTATGCTAATAGTTTAGTCAGTTCCTGTTGATCGCGTCAAATTCTTTGATGCATATTAGATTGTAGCTTCTTTGCTTGTTGTTCGTCACATTTGCTGCGTGAAACAACATAGGGTGGAAGTCACAGTTTTCACTTGTTGGAGAACAGTCGACATTGTCCACATGGACGTTCTGTGACACATTCAAGCCATTTATGTTGAAATATGTGGAGTTATCCGATAAGGGTGGCTGAGCTGACATATCAGATAGCCTGACTTCATTGTAATCATTTCAGCTGTTTTCCAACTGAATTTTATTTAATTTAAAGGGTGACGAATGAGGTCGGCAAAGAAACATACAGTAAGTGCCAAATGTACAACATAAGTATTCCGCTCAATACCACGACGTCGCTGGAGTCAGGGGAGTATAACAGAACGGAGCATAATATTGTAGGTGAGTAACAATGTTTGTGTGTCGATAACGGTGGCCGTCCGTGTGATCTAACGCACGGGTCTGCGGCCGCTCAATTGTAAGATTGCGGATTCAAATCCCACTGAAGGCATGGATGTTCGTCTGTCTCTTGTGCTTCTTGTGTGTTGTGTAGGTAGCGGCCTCTGTACGAGCTGATCGCTCGTACAGAGCAGTCTTACCGTGTGTGTGTGTGTGTCTAATTGTGTGTGATCTATAAACCTCAACAATGAGGAAGCCTACGTCCAATTTGGGCTGCTGCGCAAAAACAAAATTGTGTGTATTTTCTGATATTACTAACAATGCGCGCTTCACCTGAGCCCACAGCAATATTACACCATCAGACAATACATGTACAGCCAAACCACTGTTCGGTAGCATTTCAATATGCCTACCGTTACATAGGAATAATATATACCTGAACAGATAAACTTTAAGGACGAATTTTCACATTTGTACTGTGCATCCTGCTATTTTCAAAGTTTTTATTACCAACTGATGCACAAGAGAATTTTTTTTAAAGAGTATTAAAATTTACATTAAAATTACAATACCCCTAACATGTTTCGGTGTGATCACCTTAATCAAGGAGCGTACCACGTGGTTCCGAAAAGTGCAGCAGACATACATCAACAACATCCTGATAACATATGCAGCTACACCGCCAAATTAACCACAATGATGTATTTTAACCAAATGTTGTAACATTGTAACTTCAGCAAGCTCACACAGTACGCTCCCTGATGAAGGTGATCACACCGAAACATGTTGGAGGTACTGTAATTTTAATGTAAATTTTAATACTCTTTTAAAACCAATTCTCTTATGCATCTGTTGGTAATAAAAACTTTAAGGACGAAACTTAACCGAATATTATATACATGGATTCAGTTCATACCGCGCGGTCAACACACTCTGGTTCGGTTGTAAAACGTTGTGTAGAGAAATAATCGCTGTTTTTCCAAGATCCGTACAAAGCAACAAAGTTCACTAAGCGGGCAGATAGAAGAAGTTTTGATTTTTTAGGTTGGCAGTGCTCATACTAGCCACCAGTTTTTAAAGGGTCAATCCCAAAATAAATCCCTCACTAATGTTCGACAAACACTATGATATTTTCAGTTCCATATCTCAGCGTTGTATTTATACAACTCATACAATTCATTTTTTACATTTTTGTTTTGGAAGAGCTTCACACCAGAAATATCAGTAAGCTATGGGGCAAAAGTCTCTAACCCCAAGGACCAGATCTCCATTCACAAATCGATAGGCGCTCCGCTGGCCCAGAAATTTTCCAACTTTCACGGAAACCAAACGTTCAGTGGCAACCTACTTCTGTAATTTCATTACAAACATTTCATCTCATCTACAAGTCCCGCCCATCTTACCGGCATTAATTTGATCAACACTCACAAATAATCCTATAATTCAGTCACATAAGGTAAAAGAATGAACAAGCCTCGTCAAATAAACCAAAAAAAAAACACAACATGAATTTCAGAAAAACAGTGTACTTAGCGTTAGATTGATGTTTGACAATGTAGTTAAAATATAGGCAAAGCTATTAATATACATACAATGCGGAACGTATTTTATATACGAGTATTTAAAGACTGGGTTGTTTCTCTGGCACAGAACACATACTGTAACTTGGGGGTTGTGCAGTGGTGCTATTTCTTCCATATGTATGTATAAATGACTCTGTTGGGTGAGTGGCCAGGTTGTCAGTACGGCTGGGACTACGATCACACATGGTACACCAGGACGGTTGTAACACAAGAAGACTGGGTCTGTGAGAAGGAGCTTCACGTCACCAACACCTTTGTGTTCAGCAGAGTGGGAGACGTCTTAGGGACGTTTGTGTTCGGACAGCTGGGCGACATGTACGTCACTCATTAATTTGTCGCTGTAGTACCAGTGCAAGTAATACTTAACTATTACTTACTGAACCGTCTAAGCTGTTCTGATAAGGCAATCTGATTGTCCTAAACTTCCACAGTTCGTTATGAACCATGGACGAAAGAAGGTTGCTTACTGTAACTATAATAATCATACATATGAATATGGTAAAGTATATTTATCTCAGTACTTAACCTACTTTATGCACAAAATTTTTGTTTTACAATAAGTTTATTTCATGCCTCTACATGTTTCGAGCACATGTGCTCGAAACATGTAGAGGCATGACATAAACTTATTGTAAAACAAAAATGTTCATCAAGTTGGTTAATTACTGAGATAAATATACTGAGATGCACGGTCAGCAAAACGTCAAAAAAATGATAAAGTATGTTTGTAATTACGCTCACGGATTATTTAATTACGGGTTTTTACTGTACTGAACTGGACCTCGACAAGACAGATAAACGTTTTTACTAACCTCGTACTGCGATAATTACCTAGCTTTGTGTCAAGATGACGTCACATTTAAGGCAGTTACTGTATGCTGGTTTGTTTCAACATTTGACTTGCCGTCTCGATGTCAGTTTAATATGGAGAACGTGTTCAAGCGACAGTACATGTGCAGCTATCCGGTCTGAGGCGGAATGTTGTTCGAGGTCGGCTTTCTAGTCTACACCAGATACGCTAATTTACGAAGCCAAATAACCAAACGTACCCATTGTTCAGTACAAAAGCAACACATTTTAGTATCATTCTGATATACTATGATAAAAATGCCCTAGAATGTAGGTAATGCCTAAATATGTCAGTAGCTCAAGCCACTTAACAGCTTTGGATTTGAGTCGTGTACGACTTATCTGTTCTAGTGGTTGTTGCTTTGTAAATGTAGTTCTGTAGGCTATATTATGGGGCCCGACAAAATAAAAATGCGGTGTGTTGCCTAAGTTCTAATTTCAAGTTGCTACACAAAAATAATTTCGAATCGCTTCTGTTAGTGGATCAGAAGTGAGGGTTGGTTAAAGCAGGGGTCGGTTAAGCGAGGGCCGGATGATCCAGAGTTTACTGCATCAACGATCACGTTATTAAATGACTTTCTTGCAGTCATGCGTAGCAGTTTCAACACGTTCCTGGAATCACTTCGTTTCTGAGAAATACAAAACAGTGCAACTATTTGACCTACATTTCCTTCAGTATAGTCCCCTTGCGCAACTAAACAATTCTGCCAGAGGCTTTAAAGGTGTTGGAAACATTCCTGGAAGCCATTTTGTGAGAGTCTTTTCAGCTCTTCCGTCACATTCTTAATTATGCCAGTAAAATCACAAGAGCGCCGACCCTTCAATGCTGATTTAAGTCGAGGGAACAGTAAACATCAGCTGCAGCCGGGTCAGGAGAGTATGGGGAACACTCCAGTTTTTGTACATTGCTTTTGCTAAGAAATTCTTAACCAAAACCGACCGGTGTGCTGGAGCATTGTCGTAAAGAAGAAACCAACTATCGGTTCTCCAAATTTCGGGGCGTTTTCTTCTGACCGCATTCTTAAGGCGACGAAGGATGTCAATGAACAGTTCTTTATTTACAGTTTTACTCTCAGGGATACACTCATAATTATACTAGCGAATTCCTGTAAATTACACTAGCTAACTCCGGGAAATTTTTGAAGCTATTGCGTATAAAATCTTTATTGTTTTATGAATTTCATGTTTTAGATAGCTCTCACATACATAGTCCAGTACACAACAAAGTGCATGATTGTTGTTATGATGACTACCAAAGATTAGAAGACCCTCTCCTTCTAAGTTTCCCTCCTTCTGGTCGTCTGTGTGTTCACAACAAGTAACTAACCTCTCTGACCTAACGACAGGTCCTGCGCTTCTGTTTATTACATTTTAAAATGTTAATATTCCATACGTGCAAGCAATATTCCTCTTTACCAAATTTATATTTTATACGTAATGTGTAAGCCGTTTATTGTTTATTTAACGACGCTATCTGTCAGTCAGACGGAATGGCTCAGAGACAGTTAATAATGATGTGGAAAAGAACTGAAGGATGGTTCGTGACCGAAATTAAAATATTAAAATATTATCTTCTCTACTTAAATGGAAGGAGGAAGGAAACCGACAAATATCAGTCTATACAGACAATGCAACACTCACAATTTCAAGAAGGCACCTCCTACCTAGAAGTCACATGTGGTAATGCTTCAGTCACAACGCAATATTTCGTCCAGTACATAGACGTCTAAAAGAAACTTTCGCTACAAAGAAGCCATGAAGGCCCAGACTTGAAGTGCAAGTATAGCTATACTCTTTCTTTAAACTCGGCACTAGAGGGGGTGGGTAGTTAACGCTACGCCTCGGCCGCTTCAACCCCAGAAAATATTCTACAAGAGGCTGGGTGGGCCTCGGGGCCGGCTTGTAAGTGAGGGAATATCTCCTCCCTACCGAGGATCGAACCCCAGACCGTCCAGTGTGTAGCGAGTCGCTATACCGACATACTAGATGATCTGTGATACCGACTGCGTTATTCCCGCTACATGCAGACGTCTACCGGTACATTTGCCTGTAAAAAAATATATTTTCGACCACTGTCAGTATTCACTGAAGTGTGGTTTTTAATAAGGCTACAACAATGTTACTTTTTCCCACAGCATAATAATATAACTTTAGCGCTTCATTATATCATCTGTCACGAATTTCACACATCGAAAAAAATCTCATTATTTTTTACTTAGAGGAGAGAATACCAAAATTAATTATGGATTGGATACCGCGGGAGAAAAAGAAAAGAGGACGTCCAAGAAAAAAGTGGATGGAAGGAGTACAAGCAGCCATGACATCAAGAAATGTAGCACCAGATCAATGGAGAAACAGAGAGGAATGGCGTTTGGTTTCCGGAAGACGGCGACAGCTGTTAAAAAAAACCGGATAGATAAATATTTTTAAAGTATTATTTAGTTCTTAGGTCTCATTGCCCATAAACACAGCTAATAAATAAAAATCTGCAACAAAGAAAAGTTGAAATGCAATTAGCAATTGTGAATGAATCACGCAAAGGTAAGTTCTCGCACTAGGACACAACAGTAATAACAACACACTTTACAGTATTTTACATTTTTATATAAACGTGTATCTTATTGTTAAGAGAATTTTGTCATAAAATAAATTTAGTTTTGTTTGATGGTAAACTTATTAATTTGTCAGAAATATTAAAATTTATAACAAGAAAGTGCATTCATTTTCGATTAAATAAGTGTCGCCCGCAGAAAGAAAGTCATCTTACAGTGAAGATTTCTTGAAAGACCAACAGTGTGAAGATAGAGTTAATGTACAATAATTCGGAGACTATCTTTACCTCCATCATCAGGTTGTTGATACAATGCGTGACACGTGCATCTGTTGCTTACATAGGCCTACAAATCTCGAAGTCTAGGTTTCGAGACAATCACGGGATTGACTTGTCAATCATCACATCAACGACCTGACTCTGGACACACAAATAGTGTCCGAATTGCTGGGTACCACACTCATCTTCACAAGGCTTGATCGCTCAAGAAGATCAACTTGCATATATTTGCCATGAAAGCTGCAAATATTACAAGCGTGTAAGTCGTCACACTTTTCAGTTGAAGCACGACAGTTATGCGGCTTTGTGCAACTTCCAAAAAGCTTCGATAGTTTGTAAGAGGGTGCAGTGGAAATCCCGTCACGTGCAACGGGAGTGCTGGAATGCCTTGCGTTGCCTACCAGCAATTATATAGTCCTGTATGTGTGTTTCAGGATAGGCCGCCGGCCCGTATTTTTCGTGACCCTGTTCATGCTAGCAGTGGGGAGATGCCTGATAGTTTTCACCGCCAGCATTTACCCTCTGTTCCTCACTGTCACGGTGCTCGGCAGCGTGTCCCAGTCGGCCGCCTTCCAGAGTCCTCTTGTACTAGGTATGAACACCAAGTGCCCGAAAATTAGGCGCCTCGGGCATATAAAATTATGAGGCTTACGGGCCACGGACCTTAAATTTTTACAGTACTATTTCTACAGTGGTGGTACTTTATCATATCGCAAACGCTCTGGCTTGTTATCTAATTTAGCAGAAAAAAAAACTTCAAGTCAGCATAATCAAGCTTGTTTAAGTGTCACTGGGCGAGGGGTTCCCAAACTTTCGAAGGCTACGTTCTTTCGAAACGTCGGGAACCACTAACCAAACGATACAGCGTCACATTCCAGATTATTTGAATCTCCGGCAGAGATTTATCTAACCCTCTTTACGAATTATATTTATGCATATGCCATTTGATCGTAAAGAGGGCAATGTTGCCGGAAAGCTTCACCGCGGCCTAGCGTCATTTTGTGACATGACCGCCGGAATGTAACACCAAAGCAGATAAAATCCCGATCACTTATTTCTGTCATGTGATTAGGAATATTCCCGTGGTAAACCATTTAAGAATATATCGTTGTAATCTTTGACAGAAAAGTTAGCGCAAATTAACATAAGTGATTGTAAGCCAAGGAACACATAATATTTGTTGGAATATACTCCCCCATCTTAGCATGAGGGATTACATCTTAACACTAATGTGACTACGACTCAGTACTCACTACAACCACAATGACGTATGTCTCCCCCGCCCTTCTTTTAAAGTGCAGCATTTCCAAAACAAGGTTCTGCTCACGACTATTAACTTTCCAAAGTACACAGCAGCTAGCGATTTGTAAATGGTTGTCAAGAAACCGCAACCCAACACAGGATAAGATTAAACTCGACATAGAATATGTCAGAGGCTACAAACTTGGCAGAGGTTAGGTTCAGAATATTGGAAGTGACTAAACGGCCGATTCCAGCAGACACATGATCTGCTATATAAAACCTGAAGTGACGGGATGCGATGTATGCTATGTGCTGTATAAGCAATATACAGAGGGTGCATGTGAAATGTAGGGACAGATTTCAAGAGTTAGTCACGTTAAAACAAAGAAAAAATTTCATATAAATATATGTCCTGAAATGAGTGGTTTATGGGTTTAATTGAGAGATTACAGGCGAAAATAAATACCTTAACTCTGTAATATTTTATTTACAGCTAACACAATACATGTTCCTAATTTAGTAACTATTGAATTCTTAATGTTTATGAAGTCATAGTTCACAATAAGTATTCAAATTCCCCTCTACCTGAATCAAAGCACGCGTGCCCTTGGGTAGTTCCGAACGGTTTAACATATATCAAATATGGGTTGGTGAAGCCTCTCTTTATTTTCGAATAGAGCTGAATACATCAGGGATTTTAAGCTTTCTCAAAAATGAAAATCTAAAGATTTAAGTCAAAACGTTGTTGGGCTGTACCTCGAAAACTAAGTGTTTGAGCACACAAAATGTATACGAAATTTTTTCCTTATTTTAGTTTCGGAAAATCACTCTTGAAATTTGTCTAAGAATTTTATATACACCCTCTATGTACTAATGAATTATTATATTGTTACCGCTTAAAATAAAAAAATTATAAACAATTTTTAAAACTTCACGTTTTCTGAACCGTGCATCGTGATGTACATACATATATATATATATATATATATATATATATATATATATATATATGAAGAACCAAAAGATGCACATTTTTTATTAATGATCTAATACACTTATATTGTTTTCGACATGTTGTATCAAACACATCCTGTCAGCGACTAGACGGCTTATATAGATGCTTGATAAAATACCGCAAAGCTACTTGTACAGACTTCCTGATGAAAAACACTTAGTTTTTCGAAATATGTCGAAAAAAATAAAATTGAATTAAATCATTAATGAAAAAAGTGTGAATTTGGTTGGTTCTTCTTACATATGTATTTTCTAAAGTTGGCGAAGATTCTTCTCGACAACATGCACAAATTATCAGGACACAATAAAGTCTCGATATATTGCCGAAGCAAGCTCAGCG
>Ga0123353_10009935_pt1 | contig 13202 bp, 6 predicted proteins | sample TergutLab28metaG_3_FD_92763 | JGI IMG/M metagenome (GOLD analysis project Ga0123353, IMG submission 92763) | Labiotermes labralis P3 segment gut microbial communities from Petit-Saut dam, French Guiana - Lab288 P3 | ecosystem: Host-associated > Arthropoda: Insects > Digestive system > Gut ...
AGAACATACTCGCGGACGGATCCGGCGGAGCGGCCATGTATACGGCGCCGGGCCGCTGGGGACGCGCGCGCGCGCTGGTGGCTCTCAAGGCCTATTCCGGGGGTACGGCCAAGCTGTATGTAGAGCTGTACGACGGCGCGGGCGAAAACCTTACCGCCGAGCAGCTGGGCGGGCTCATCCGGGACGAGGTCGCGCGGGTTCAGGCTTCCTTTCAGTTTGAGGAGCTGGATCGCTTTTGGTCGCAAGGGGTGTTTGCCGCCGTCGAGCTGTCCGACGGCACGATAACCGTCGCCGTCGATACCGCGGACATGACGCTTACCGACATCCAGACCCGGAAGATGAAGAGCCGGGCCGTGGTGGACGGCAAGGCGCGCGCGACGGAGATTGAGATAGGTTCCCCCTACCAGGACGACCTGGAAGACGCGGAACTCGCCGACGGCACGCCGTACGCGGTTAAGGTCTCGGAATACTGGAGCGACGCGTATTTCTACATCCAGGAAGGGCGATCCAGCGGCCAGATCCACCTGCACATCCGGATAGAGGGAAAGTTCTCCCCCGAAACATTCGGCGCGGAGCTGGAGAAGGTATACGCGCTGGTAACGCTGCCCCAGGCGGAGTAATCCGCATTCAACATCATCACAAACCGCGAATGATACGATGAAAGGGGGGCGCGCCGCCTGTGGCGAAGGAACTGACGACCCGCGAGCGCATGGAGCGCGCCTACCGGCACCAGGAGGGCGACCGCGTACCCATGATTGACGTGCCCTGGACTACAGCCCTTTCGCGGTGGCGGCGGGAGGGCATGCCCGGGGAAGCGGACTTTCAGGAGTATTTCGGGCTCGATCGAATCGCCAAGTTTGAGGTGGATAACAGCCCGCGCTATCCCGTGCGGGTTGTGGAGGAAAACGAGCGGTTCATCACAAAAACCACCCCCTGGGGCGGCACGGTGAAGGAGTTCAAGGATGTCGTCAGTTCCATGCAGTTTGTCCGTTACACCGTCAGCGGCTGGGATAGCTGGCTTCATGCAAAGGAACGCATGAGACCCGGCCGGGATCGGATTCCATGGGGCTTTCTGAAGGCGAACTACCGGGACTGGCGCGAGAAAGGCTACTGGATACGGGGCCGGCTGGCCTTCGGGTTTGACGTTACGAAGACGCTGATAACGGGCGATATGGTTTCACTCTTGGGCCTGATGGACGATCCCGCGTTGCTCCAAGACATGTACAGCCACGAGCTGGATGTTTGCCTCGCGCTGATGGACCAGGTGCTTACAGCCGGCTATCCTTTTGACGAAATATCATGGGACGACGACGTGGCCTATAAACAAACGCAGTTTTTTTCGAAAAGCACGTACAGGGAAATCCTGAAGCCCATCCACAAGCGCGCCGTTGACTGGGCCCACGCAAACGGCATGCGGGCGCATATGCACTCCTGCGGGGACGTCCGCCCTTTTATACCGGAACTCCTGGATATCGGGCTCGACGGGCTGAATCCGCTGGAAGTGAAGGCGGGGGTCGATCCGGTTTCCGTCAAGCGGGAGCATGGCGGCCAAATATTGCTGCGGGGGGGCTTTGATCCCTATGTCTGGCGCGATCCGGATGCGGCACGGGCGCAGATACGCGAGAGATTGCCCTTGATGATGAAGAACGGGGGGTATCTTTTTTCCTCCGACCATTCCATCCCCGATTTCGTGAGCCTGGAAACCTATCAAGGCATTGTGGCGCTGGTCAAAAAAACCGGCGCGTACGCCTGAGGCGGCCCGCGCGGGACACCGCGGCCTTATAAGTGCTCCGCGCCTTTCCAGCCCAGCAGGTAGGTATGCAGCTTATCCATCACCTCGTCGAAGTTCAACGGCTTGCCGATATGATCGTTCATGCCGGCGGCCATACACCTCTCCGTATCCTCCTTAAAAACGTTCGCCGTCATGGCGATAATCGGCACGGCCCTGGCCCGCGGATCGTCCAGCGCCCTTATCTCCCGCGTCGCTTCGAGCCCGTCCATCCCGGGCATCTGCACGTCCATAAAAACCAGGTCATATCTGCCCGGCGCTTCGCGGAACAAGCGAACGGCGCTCTCGCCGTTTTCCGCGTAGTCTATCTCAACCAGCGTAGGCTCAAGCAGCGCCTGCACAATTTCGCGGTTGATATCCACGTCCTCAGCCAGCAGAATGCGGCGGCCCGCAAAAACGCCGTCGCTGTTTTGCCTCGCCTTCTCCGCCTGCTTCCCGTGCGCGCCGACGCTTTCATGGATGATATCCGAAATCGCTGACGGAAACAGCGGTTTCGGAAGGAACTTGTCCACGCCCGCGTTTTTCGCTTCCTCCTCGATTTCGCTCCATTCCGTGGCGGAAAACAGCACGACGGTGGAACCGTCCGGCGCGGGCGGTTTCATTTTAAGCCTTTTGGTCAGCTCAATGCCGTCGATGCCCGGCATCCTTAAATCCACAAAATAGAGGTTATAGGCGCCCTTCTCGTCCGCTAGGCGAAGCGCATCCTCGCCGCAGGCGGCCGTGTCGCAGGATATGCCGAAGCGCTTCATAATCTCCTGGAAATACTCCAAAACGCTCGCGTCGTCGTCAATGGCCAAGACGCGAAGGCTGTTCCGCGTCAGGTTATGATGGGCCGGCCTTTGCTTGCGCTCCGCGGCACGCCTTGCCTCAAAGCGAAAGGCAAACGTGGAGCCCTTGCCGAGTTCCGACTCCACCCAAATCGTCCCTCCCATCATATCCACCACGTTCTTGGAAATGGACAGGCCCAGCCCCGTACCGCCGAACTTGCGCGTCGTATCCGATTCCGCCTGGGTAAAAATTTGGAACAAACCGGGCTGCTGCTCGGGACTGATGCCGATTCCCGTATCGGTCACCTCTACCCGGATGGTGCACACGCCGTCCCGCTCGCTCTCCAGCCGCGCGTCCAGCCGGATGGATCCTTCCTCCTGCGTGAACTTCACCGCGTTGCCCAAAAGATTGGTGATGACCTGCGCCAGCCTCTGATCGTCGCCCATGAGGCGATCCGGAATGTTGCCGTCGATATATACGGTAAAGTCCTGCCGCATTTGCTTCGCGCGGAAGTTGATGATGTTGACCACCCGCTGCACCATTTCCTCAAAGCTGAACTCCACCAGTGAAAGCTCAAACTTCCCGGCCTCAATTTTGGATATATCCAGAATATCGTTGATAATGCCGAGGAGATGCCTCGACGCGTCGTCTATTTTTTGAAAACAGTAATCCTTTCGCTGCATGCTGTCCGTCGATTTGCCGATAGCGACCATGCCGATAATGGCGTTCATCGGCGTGCGGATTTCATGGCTCATGTTGGCCAGGAAGCTGCTCTTGGCATGGCTGGCAGCCTCCGCCTCCGCCTTGTGCTTCGCCATTCTTTCCATTTCGGTAATATCCTGTATCACCTCAACGTACCCCGTGGTTTCGCCGCTTTGGCTCTTGAGGATGGCGACATCCGCCTGGTATGAGGCGCCTTCGTTCAGGAAGAACGTCTGCCTTTTCCCGCCCTCCACGCAGGCTATGGCGCATTTTTCCGTATTGCAAATGCCGATGTTCCAGTTGCTGCAGGGCAGGCCAATGATATCGTCCCGCTTCTTCCCCAGCAATTGCTCCGCCGCGGCGTTCACGAACGTCCATTTCTTATCGGTATCCTGAACGGAAACGGGAAACGGTATGGAGTCCAGGAGGGAACAGTACCAAAAGGCCATGGACTCGAACTTCATCGACTTGTGACGGATCTCGGCCATCATCGCCTGGCGCTCCTTCAGCATGCTGTCCGCCTTGACGGTGAGCGTGTTGAGCCAGCGGACCAAGTCCCCTATTTCATCCTTTGGGCGGTAGAGGATCTGTTCGCCGAGATCGGCCCTCTCCTCTACGATGTCCTGTATCTTCGCCTTCACCCTGTTTAGGGGCTGGGAAACCAAAATGCTCAGCAGCCTGAAAAGGGTGAGCGTGGGAATGACCGCCATGCCCGCCAGCATAAGCGCCAGGACGACGGAGGCGGTGGTCGCGAGGGCCGATATGGGCGCGGTATTCATGGCGCAAACGATAACGCCGACCTGATCGCCCTTGTAATCGAACAGGGCGCGCACCGCGAGGCTCACGGACGGATGGTCCTCAATCAAAGATCCGGCCGTTGTTTTGCCCCGCGACAGCAGCTCCGGCGTGATGAGCGATTCCACCGAGGCCTCCCTTGCCTCGATCACCCGTATAAAATCCTCTCCCAGCGGGAGATACCTGTCCGGATTGTCCAGCTCCACGGATATCTCCGTCAGCTCCCGGTTCGCGTAAAGGGCGACGTCAACCTTGCCCTCCTCCATCGCCGCGCTTAAAATGGGGTCAAACTGCTGCAGGACCTCCATGGAGCCGAGCAGCACGTCGTCGCCGGTTCCGTACAGCCCGTCGGCGCCGGGATCGATCACCGGAATCACCCCGCGTATGGCAAACCCTCCGCTCCCCGGCTCCAAGCCCAGGGTGCTCTCCCCGGTATCGAGCGCGTGAAGGACCGTAAACCTGTAGGAACGAAGGTCGTCGGATATATCGTGCCCTCTCCCGTCGTTCCCGGTTCCGTATTCCCCCGTGGCCGGATCGCGCCACAGGCGGGCCAGGCTAAGCCCGTTGGGCATATGGAGATGCAGTTCCAGCCTTTCGCCCGCCAGCTCCTCGTATATGTCCAGCACCGGCTTGAGCTCCCGGCGCAAATACTCGCGCGCTTCCTGGTATTCCGGCGCGTAGGGATCGGGGTTTTCCCTGTCGTAATAATGATCGCTTCCTGCCGCCATTTGGAATGCGTAAATCACGGACGGTATCCGCGCAAACAGGGACGCCTCGTTCACGGATTTCTGCGCGCTGGTATCGATCTGGCTGAATATAAAGTCCAGCCGGTTCTCAAGGACATCCCTGACGTGTTCCCCGCGCATCCTGACAAACGAGGAGTTGATGGTCACAAAGCTAACCAGGCCAAAGCAGATTACAACGCAAATTTGTGGGATGGTCAGTTTCCATGCGAGTTTTTTCTTCATGCGCTCTGTCCTTTTCATCCAAATTGCCGCAGCATAAACAGGTATGCCTGGCTTTTCCCGCCATGCCGGACCTAATCGTCATTATATACTACATTTAGTCCCATCTTTTATTGTAACATACAATACTATGGTATGAACAGCCATAAGCATAAAAAAACAGCCCACAAATCAAGGTAAATTGAACGGCTCGCCCAAACCGGTTTGTTCCGGCGCATACACCCCCCCGATGTTCCGCCCTGTTTGCCGTCACTCGCTTACCCTGGCCTCGCCGTTCACACGGTAGCGCAGCGGGTTCCCCGCGGTTTGAATCCGGACATCGCCGCGCGTAACGGTGACGTCCAGCGGCGCGCCGCGCCAAACGATGCGGTAGCGAACGCGCGACCATCTTGCCGGAAGCCTGGGTTTAAAATCCAGCTCCCCGTCCTCGCCCACGCTCATGCCGCAATACCCTAGCGTAACGCACTGCCAGGTGATGCCGGCCGAGGCCGCGTGCAGGCCTTCGCGGGTGTTACCCTGGTTGTTGCGGAGGTCCACATAGGCCGAACGCTCCAAATACGCGTACGCCCGCCTGCCGTCGCCCACGCGCAGGCCCATGATGCAATGAACCCCGGGCGAAAGCGACGAGCGGTGGAGGGTCCGCTGCTCGTAGTAGTCAAAGTTGATCCTTTGGGTTTCCCCGTCATAATCGCCGGGCAACAGGAACAGCAGCATCAGCACGTCCGCCTGCTTCAAAATGCAGCGCCCGCCGCCCGGTTTGCCAAGGAAGGCCTTGGGCATTAATGGCATGCCGTTGTGATCCCACTCGGTGATGACCGCGTCCGGCAGGGCAAAGTAGCCGTCGAACTGCTCAATCAGCCCGCCGCGCGCGCCCGTATGCAGTTTCAACGCGCGTTCGCGCCAGCCGCTCAGCTCCTCCGGGGTTAACCCAACCTTTTCCCACAGCCGCCGGGAGGCCTCCGGATTGCGGGCCTGGCAATCCGCGAGGAGCTCCAGCGCGCACAGGATGTTCCACCGTGCGAGGCCGTTGGTGTAAACGTTGTTATCCACCGGCTCATGCCATTCATCCGGCCCCGTAACCCGCAGGATTTCACAGCGATCCTCCCGCTCCCGGCAGACCATGCGGGAGGCCCAGAACCGCGCGGTCTCCAGCAGCACCTCCAACCCCATCTCATCCAGGAAATCCTTATCCCCGGTGATGAGGGCATATTGCCGCATGCCATAGGCCACCGCCGCGGTAACATGATGCTCATAGTCCGCCACATAGCAGCGATAGCAGCTGCCGTCCGGGCATACGGTCCACGCCGGGCATTCCTCGTCCCCGGTGTCCGCGGACTCCCAAGGATATTTCGCGCCCAGGTACCCGTTAAGGGCGGCGTTCTCCCGCGCCTTGTCCAGCAGGAGGCAGCGGTAGGCGACCAGGTTGCGGGCGACCCGGGGAAACACGTAGTTAAAAAAAGGCAAAACGAAGAGCTCGGTATCCCAAAAGGCATGTCCCCCGTACTCCTCGCCATGGATGAGCTTCGCGCCAATGTTGGTGCGGGGATCCGCCGGGGCGGGCGTGGACATTAGGTGAAAGATGTTAAACCGGAGGGCGTGCTGCAGATCCGCGTCGCCGTCCAGCTCCAGGTCGGCCATCGCCCATAGGGCCTCGTACTCAGCCATGTGCGCCGCCAGCTCGGCCATAAAGCCGCGATCCGCCAGCGCCTCCAGCTCCAGCTCCACCCGGGCGCGGGGCGCGGCGAAATCCCGCTCCGTGCAGACGCAGGCGAACTTATCGATGATGAGCGTCTCGCCGCGCCGTATATCGGCGTCCATGAACTCACAGGCTGTCTCGCCAAAAGGGCGGAAGCGGCGGCTCTTGATCCGGTTTTCCCCGCGCGGGCCGCGCGCGGCTGCCCGCGCCCCCGTTCCCAGTTTCAGGCCGAAATCGCGGGTTTGGCTGCCTACATAGCAGCCGTCCGGCGACAAGGCGGAGACTTCCAAGGTTTCCAGGTGACGCACCCGAAAGCGGGGCATGTCCATGAAGTTGGTCACAGTGGCGTCTATGATGTTCTCCAGCTCCAAAAGGCCTTCATAGTTGAGCGGCCTTAGGTACACGCGGAAGGCGCCGCAGCGCGGGTGGGCGCGGCTTAGGAACTTTAGCGTCTCCACCAGGGTTTCACGCCCGTCGGCCGCGCGGTTTACATAGCGTTTCGCCAGCAGCCCGCGGCGCATATCCAGCACGCGCAGATAATCCAGCGGCTCGCCGTCCTCCACGCCGATCGGCTCGCACGCATACGAAATGCGCAGCTTGGCCCAATCCGGCGTGTTGCACAGTTCCCGCATGAAGGCTTCGGACCGGTCGAACACGCCGTGCACATAGTTGGCGGGCAGCGTTTTTTTGACGCCGCCCTCCTCGTGGCTGCCCCGGTTGCCCATCGCGCCGGAAGCCAGGCAAAAAAGGCTCTCATAGGCCAGGTTCTTCCCGGCGTCATAGCCCTCCTCCGCCACCAGCCAGCTATCCTCCGCCAGCAGGCCGGCGATTTCGGCGTTGAACCGATCCCGCAAGCTCACGCTTTTTCCTCCTCCGCCAGGCCCCGCAAGAAATCCATTACGCCTCTCGCCTGCGCCACCCTGTCCCCCGCCGGCACGGCGGCGAAAGCGAACGAAAAGTCAAACGGCTGCGTATAGACCGCGTGCAGCGCCAGGTGATCCGGGCCGCAGCTTCCGCTGCCCAAACCGCTGTTCCGCGCGTCAAAGTTCAGCACGAGATAATCCCGCTCCGGCACGTCGCAGTGATGCCGGGCCTGCCACAAATCCCTGTCCTCCTGAGCGCGCACGCTCATATCATAGGGGGACAGCGCGGCGAAAACCACGCCCTCGCCGCCGGCCCCCGCGGCCGCCGCAAACGTTACACCCGTCCTGTTCCCGTTATCCTGCGGGTGTTCGTAAGGCACCTGCAAGCCCTTCACATCGCTTTGGTATATTCCCATGCGGGACGCCGCCTGGCTGTCGCAGTAACTTTCGCCGGGGCCCTGGCCGCAGTAGGTAACGGCATCCAAGTTTTTGGGCAGGTACGACCTTGTGCCCAGCTTAGGCAGCTCGGCCGGGATAAGGCTCCCCCGATCCCCTAAAAAATCACCGGAAAACCGGACCCGGATCCGCCCGATGGCGTCGATATCGTATAGAATGGTCAGGCGGACGCGCCAGTTGCGGGCGTTGGGCGCATGGGAGCACCTGAGGATAACGCGGGTTCTCCCTTCCTTTTCGGCTGTTTCGGCGCTGTGGACGATCGTGCGCATGCTGTGCAGGTGCTGTTCCTGCCACATGCCGGAAAGCTTGCGATCGTTATCGGTGTAGGCGCGAAAAAAATTAAGCGCGGGCCCTTTGCACAAACACAGCGACCCGTCGAACCGATAATCCCGCAGACTTCCGTCCACCAGCGATACGGCCAGGGAGCATCGCCGCGACGAAAGCAGGATGGCCCCGGCGGTAAACTCCGCGCGCATGGGTCCGGCAGAAGGCGAAATTTGCGGCGCATAAGCCCGCAGAACCCAGTGGGCGCAGCCTACCTCGTGCCCGGGCCCGCACCAGGGGGTCTCCCGCGACAGGCGGCAGCTCAGCGTCAGCGTCCAGAGCGCGTTGTCCAGCAGCCTGGCGTGAACCTCGGCGGGAAGCGCGGCCTCGCAGGCCTCACGGGACGCGAGGCTGGGCAGCCGCTGGCTCCAAGTATATACCTTTGCGCCATCCCGGCGCAACTCCCCGTATAGCTCCGCCCCTTCCAGCGCGGCAAAATCCCAGCGGTTGTACAGCCGGACGGACTTAAGCGCCCCCTCCGGCCTTTCCATCGTGACAGGCGCGATGAGCCGCCGGTATTCCTCATAGCCGGGCGAAGGCGATCCGTCCGCATACAGGAGCCCGTCCATGCAGAAGTTTCCGCTGGAGTAGTCCTCGCCAAACTCACCGCCATAGCGGTAACACACCGCGCCGTCCTGCCGGCGGGTATAGACGCCGTGATCCTTCAGTTCCCACACAAAATAACCCTGGATGCGCCGCGACCGCTCCAGCATATCGATGTACTGCTTAAGCCCGCCCGGGCCGTTGCCCATGGCATGGGCGAACTCACACAGGATATGCGGCCTCTTGGGTCCCAAATCCACCTCATACAGCTTGCCCACGGGCGTATACATGGAGCTGGATACATCGGCGCCGGCGTTGTGGCGGTCCGGCTCGTAATGCACAGGGCGGCTGGAATCGGCCGTCTTGATCCACCGATACATGGCGGCGAAGTTTTCACCGTAGCTGGATTCGTTGCCCAGCGACCAGAGCACCACGCAGGGATGGTTGCGATCCCGCGATACCATCCGCTCCGCGCGCTCCACGTAGGCCGCCGTCCACGCCGGGTCGTCGGCGAGCCTCGCCGGATCGCCCTCCATCTCAAAGCCGTGGGTCTCCAAGTCGCATTCATCCATCACATACAGGCCCAGCCGGTCGCAAATGTCATAAAAGGCCGGTATGTTGGGATAATGCGAGGTGCGCACGGCGTTCATGCCGGAGCGCTTGATGAGCAGCAGTTCCCGCCTGGTCAGCTCCTCGCTCACGGCGCGGCCGCCGCGGGGATCAAACTCATGCCGGTTCACGCCGCGCATCATGATCCGCCGCCCGTTGATTTGGAGCTCGCCGCCGCTGATTTCCACGCGGCGAAACCCGATGCGCTGCTGCGTCGCTTCCAACACCCGCCCGTCCCGCTCCAGGGAGACGGTAAGCTGGTACAAATGGGGCGACTCCGCGTTCCAGGCCAGCGCGCGGGGCACGCGGATCATCGCCGGCTTCCCCGCCGCCGCCCGCACGCGTGCGGCCTGCCGGCCGTCCGGCGCGTACAGGGACAGCGTGACTTTCGCCAACCCCTCCGTTACCGCGCGCACCGCCAGGAGCCCCTCCTCCTTGCCTGCGTCGTAATCCGCGTCGCATATCAGATTGGCCAGGCAGCCCTGCGGGCGCTCCAGCAGCAGGACATCGCGGATAATGCCGCCCAGCCACCACATGTCTTGATCCTCCAGGTACGTGCCGTCGCAATACTGATAAACCACCACGCACAGTTGGTTTTCACCGGCGCGGGCCAAGGCCGTAATGTCAAACTCGGACGGCATGCGGCTGCCCTGCGAGTAGCCGGCAAACGCGCCGTTAATATACAGGGAAAACGCGCTTTCCACGCCTTCAAAGCGGATAAACAGGCGCTTTTCCCGCGCGGGTTTATAAGGAAAGGAGCGCTTGTACACGCCGGTCTCATTCTCGGCCGGGACGAACGGCGGATCGACCGGGAAGGGAAACGCCTCATCGGTGTATAACATCCGCCCATAGCCGGCAAACTGCCAGTTCAGCGGCACGCGTATGGAGGCGTAGCCATGGGCCTCATCGGCAGGCTCACCAACAACCCGCCCGTCCGCCAACAAGGGCGAGGAAAGCCAGCGGAAGCGCCAATCCCCGTTAAGGCAAACCACGCGGGCCGAGGCCTCGCGGTTGCCCGCCCGGGCGGCCTCCTCGCTATCAAAGGGGTAAAAATGAGCGCGTGGCGGCTCCCGGTTCACGGCAAGCGTTCCCAAATCGCACCAAAGCTGGTCTTTAAGCTTCCACATCGTCTACCACCCCACACACGCCGGCAGCATAGAGAAGGCGGGGCAGCGCAGAGACACGCACCGCCCCGCCAAAGGAACAGGCTTATTTGGAACCCAGCAGCTCGCAGACGTCCTTGTACGCCTGGGTCATGTACGCGCTCACTTCCTTAAGGCCGGCCTTCTCCGCCTCGGCCATAAGCTCGGCAAAGACGGCGCCGAACTCCTCCTCGGAGGCGGCGGTGCACAGACGCCCGAAGTACTCGGACTCCATATAGGACAAGTCGTCGTACTGGTAGCTGATCTCGGTGCCGCTCAGCGGATAGGACAGCTCCAGCGCGTTGGACCAGTTGGCGCGCTTCACGGCCTCGTCAAAAATGGCGCGGGTCTGCGGCGTGGCGGTGGCGTAGTAGCCGTTGTTGACCACGATGAAATCATCGGCGCTCATGGGGAAGGCCATTTGCCTGTAGAGCTCGGTAGTGGTTCCGTCCTCATAGCTCTGCAGGCGGCGGTCCAGCGCGATGATGCTGCCCGACTCGTCAAAATCCCAGTCGATTCCCTTCACGCCGTTGCCCAGGGAGATGCTGTTCTCGTACTGCTTAGCCCAGTAGAGCATCTTGATGGCGCGCTCCGGATCGGAACAGTTTTTGGTAATAAACATGCTGGCCCAGCCGGACACGGGTATGGTGAGGTTCCAGCCCTCCAGCAGCGGCACCTGCTCCATGCGCGCCTCGGGAACGGCGCTGCGGATCTTGGCCTGGAAGGTCTGCTCGTCGTTGCCGTTGTAGTGGGTCACCATAAACGCCCTGCCCGCGTATAGGGCCTGGAAGGTCTGCTCGTCGCTGGTATAGGCGAAGTTTTCGGCCGTCATGTAGCCGGCCCGGTACAGCTCGTTAAGCGCGAGCATCATGTCCCTGTAGCCGGGGGCGGAGAACAGGAACACGAAGTTGCCCTCGGCGTCCGTGGGCATGTACGCGTCAAAACCCACCAGCGAGGCGATGGCGCCCTGGTAGCCGCGAGGGTTGATCACCAGCGGGGTCATATCAGGGTACTGCTCCTTCACCATGGCCAGCAGGGCGAAGAAGTCGTCTTTGTTGCGCAGGGCCGGGCTTCCCAGCGCCTCGTAGATGTCCTGGCGCATGTGGAAGGTTTCGAAGTTGGGCGCGATGTTCCTGGCGTTCTCCAGCTCCTCGCTGGTGTTAAACTCATTCTTGAGCATGTAGTACTGCCCGTCGTTGGAAAAGTAGGCGTTGAGCTTCTGTTCCACCTCGGGGATCTCCCACTCGGGGATGTACGCGTCGATCAGCTCCTGGATGGGCCAGCAGAAATCGCTGTCCGACAGCCTGGACACCTTGCTCCTGCTGGAGCACGCGATGAGATCCGGCAGATCGCCCGCTCCGCCGGCGATCATGAGGTTGAGCTGCTCGGAGTCGGAGGTGCGGGTCAGGTCGATGGTGATGCCGGTCTGCTCGCGCATCCAGTCCTGGATGATGCCGCCCTCATAGGTGTCGTACTCCAGCCAGGTCCAGTCGGCAAACATGGTAAAGGTATACGGGTCGCTGGGATCCAGCGGGTTGGGCGCGTCCGCGGCCAGCGCGGCCAGCGGCAGCAGGACCGCCAGGGCAAGCAGGATTGCCAGCGTCTTGGCAAGGTGTTTCATGGTATATCCCTCTCTTTCCATTGATATTCTCGAGTGCCTTTGCGTCTATCGTTACCCCTTTACGGCGCCCAGCATGATGCCCTTCACAAAGTAGCGCTGCAAAAAGGGATAAACCGTTACAATGGGCAGGACGGCTATCATCATCGACGCCATCTGCACCGAGGAGGCCGTCACCTTGCTGTGCCTGGCGGACTGCATCATCGCCTGGCGGGACGATACGTCCACCTGGTTGCGGATGATCACCTCGCGCATGAGCGCGGCAAGGGTCTTGAGAGACTTGTTGGCCGGCGCGAAGAAGACCACGTCGCTCCAGCTGTTCCACTGCCCCACGGCCGCGAACAGCGCCAGCGTGGCCAGCAGCGCCTTGGACAGCGGTATGATGATCCGAAAGAAGATGGTAAACTCGCTCGCGCCGTCCAGCCGGGCGGACTCGCCCATTTCGGCCGGGATCTCGCGGAAGAAGGAAACCGCCAGTATACAGTAATAGGTGCTGAACATCGTGGGAATGACGAACACCCAAAAGGTATTGAGCAGCGCGTAGGCGCGCAGCGTGAGGAAGTACGGTATGAGGCCGCCGGAGAAGTACATGCACACGAGCAGAATGAAGGAGTATACCTTTTTGCCCATCAGGCTCGGGGCGGCCAGCCCATAGGCCACCATGCAGGTGAAGAACACGGTGAGCGCCGCGCCCGTCACCGTTTTGGCCGCCGATACGACGATGGCGTCGGTCCATTTGGCGTCGGTCAAAAACTGCTCATAGTTGCTGAAGGTCAGCTCCCGGGGCCACAGGTAGATCCCGCCGCGCAGCGCGTCCACGCCGTCGTTGAAGGAGAGCACCAGGACATAGTAAAACGGGTATATGGTGACCAGGAAAAGGAGCGTAACCACTATCCATATGACGGCGTCCAGAACCCTGTCCTCCGTTGTGC
>Ga0123353_10009937_pt1 | contig 13200 bp, 8 predicted proteins | sample TergutLab28metaG_3_FD_92763 | JGI IMG/M metagenome (GOLD analysis project Ga0123353, IMG submission 92763) | Labiotermes labralis P3 segment gut microbial communities from Petit-Saut dam, French Guiana - Lab288 P3 | ecosystem: Host-associated > Arthropoda: Insects > Digestive system > Gut ...
ATCTTCTATGCTTACTTTTTCCGGAATCATGGATAATATTTTAAAATTATTTGAAACTGCCCAGTCAAATAACTCCTCTCCGCATGAACTATCATTTTTTACAGAGAGTTTTATATCAATTAATCCATTATCTTTTGTATCAAACAATAATACTTCATTGACTGTATTGATTTTTTCAATAGATGATTTGACACTGCCAATATCAGATGCTTTTAAAATAATTGAATATCTGTAATCTCCCTGCATTTCTCTTCTTATTTCTTCTGCAGTGCCTCTTGCCACTATTTTTCCGCGGTTAAGAATAAGAACTTTATTGCATACAGCATCTACTTCCTGCAATATATGGGTCGAAAGAATTACTGTTTTATGCTCTCCGAGTTTTTTTATGAGCTTTCTTATTTCAATTATCTGGTTGGGGTCAAGCCCTGTTGTTGGTTCATCAAGAATCAATATTTCAGGTGAATGGATAATAGCCTGGGCAAGCCCTGTCCTTTGCCTGTAACCTTTTGATATTTTCTCAATAGGCCTGTTTATTACCTGTTCAAGACCGCATTCCGCAACTACCCTGTCGATTTCTTCTTTTCTCTTTTCTTTTTCAATTTTTCTTACATCGCAAATAAAAAGCAAATATTCAAGAACAGTAAGATCATTATAAAGCGGAGCCATTTCCGGAAGATAGCCAATAGATTCTTTAACTTTTAAAGGATCTGAATAAACATCATAATTGTTTATCAATGCTTTTCCTTTTGTGGGAAAATGGTATCCTGTAAATATTTTCATTATAGTTGTCTTACCTGCGCCATTCGGGCCCAATAATCCGACAATTTCACCGCGCCCTATGGATAGAGTTATGTCCTCCACAGCAGTAAAAGAGCCATACTTTTTTTCAATATTTTCTGCCTGTATCATTTTTATTGATACCTCCAACAATATTAGATATTAATCTTTATTTTTAATATTTAATGCCTGTCTGTCTCTTGTAAGAAATGTGTCCGGAAAAACAGTTTTTGCCTCTTCCAGAAGCTTGGCCAGTTCCCTGTCATTATATCTGGGACTGTAATGGATAAGCCCAAGGCTGTTGATCCCTCCGGCAAGGCGAGCAATTTCTGCTGCCTGCTTTGCTGTAAGATGCTTTTTCGTAGCAGCGCTTTCAGCCAGCTCTTCTGTGAACATTCCTTCGCAAACAAGTATATCAGAATCCTTAACATTAGGCACTATATTAGGAGAAAAAGCTGTATCAGTTACAAAAGAAAATTTTCTTCCGCTTCTTTTCTCTCCTGTAACCATATCCGGAGTAATAATTCCCCCCCCTTCAAGTTCAACAGACTCCCCTTTCTGAAGCTTTGACCAAAGGTTTCCTTTGGGAATATTTAATTCCAGAGCTTTTTCCGGATAAAAAACCCCGGATCTTTTTTCTTCTATAAAAGAATAGCCAAGGCAGGGTTTAGTATGGTTAAGGGGAAATGCATCAATATAAAAGCCATCCCCTTTAAAAACAGTACCACCCTCGCTGACTTCAATTACTTCGATCTTATAGTTAATGTACATATCAAGAATTCTTCTGTTTTCATCAATGAATTCACCAAGTTTCGGGGGACCAATAATATATAAAGGGTCATCCCGTTCAACCTGCGATGAAAGCATCAATATGCCGGGCAAACCTGTTACATGGTCTGCGTGCATGTGAGATATCAATATAACAGATATTTTTTTCCACTTAATATTTAGTTTTTTCAGGGAAATTTGTGTTGCTTCGCCGCAGTCAAAAAGAAACAGATCTCCATCTCTTCTTAAAAGAACTGACGTAAGATAACGCCCCGGTAAAGGCATCATCCCCCCACATCCCAGTACAAATAATTCCAGATTCATTTGCTATTTAGAATATAAATTAGTATTTATTTTATCAAGTAAAATCATTCTTTATAAATAATAATTTTACTATCCTGATAATCAACAATTGCAGTAGAATGGCTTGTTATTTCTCCATTTATAACCATCACTGAAAGTTGATCCTCAACATCATTTTGAATAACTCTTCTTAAAGGGCGTGCGCCATACCTGGAATCCCATCCCTTTTCAATAAAATTATTTTTTGCTGCTTCTGTCACTTTTATTCCAATATGCTTCTCAGAAAGCCTTGTTTCAAGCTCTTTAACCATATTATCGCATATCAATCCCATTTGTTCTTTTGTAAGGCTTTCAAAAACAACTATATCATCTACTCTATTAAGGAATTCCGGCCTGAATATTCTTTTTAATTCATTAAGAGCTGATGATTTGATTTCAGCATAAGTTATATCTGTGCTGTTTTTAAAACCAAGAGAAAAACCTGTAGATATATCTCTTGCTCCTGCATTCGATGTCATGATAACCACTGCATTGCGGAAAGATACCCTGTGGCCAAGGTTATCCTGTATTTCTCCTTCTTCAAGAATCTGGAGCAAAAGGTTAAATACATCTGGATGAGCCTTCTCGATTTCATCAAAAAGCACTACACAATATGGTTTTCTCCGAACCTTTTCTGTTAATACTCCCCCTTCATCATAGCCAATATATCCCGGAGGAGAACCCACCAGGCGGGATGAATTATGTTTTTCCATATAATCAGACATATCAATTCTTATAAGAGAATCAGGGCTTCCAAAAAGAAATTCCGCAAGTGTTTTTCCAAGAAGTGTTTTTCCAACACCTGTTGGACCAAGGAAAATAAAAGAACCAAGCGGCTTTTTATGTGAAGAAATGCCCGTTCTTCTTCTTCTTATTGAAGAAGATACCACTTTTATCGCATCTTCCTGACCAATTACTGTTTTATGGAGATAATCTTCGATTTTAAGAAGCTTTTCTGATTCATCTTCTGCAATATGAGCTATTGGAATTCCTGTTATTTCAGCAAGAACCTGATGGATATCTGTCTCATCTATAAGATTCTGCTTTACTTTTACTGTTTCTTTCCATGATGATTCAATAACCTCTCTCTCTTCCCTAAGATTATTTATCCTATCGCGTATAGAAGCAGCTTTTTCATAATCCTGGTTATTTACATAAGTCTTTTTTTCTGCATTAAGTTCATCAAGCTGCTTGTTTAGGCTATCAAGCTCATCAGGTTTTACCCTTACAGCTATTCTTTTGCGCGCGCCTGCTTCATCAAGTATGTCTATTGCTTTATCAGGCATGAGTCTGTCTGTAATATACCTTGATGCAAGTTTTACCACAGTTTTTACAGCCTCATTGCTATATGTTACATTATGAAAATCTTCATAATACTTTTTTATCCCTTCAATTATTTCAATTGTTTCATCATATGCTGGTTCTTCAATAAGCACAGGCTGGAATCTTCTTTCAAGAGCAGAATCCCTTTCAATATTTTTTCTGTATTCGCTTAAAGTCGTAGCTCCAATACACTGAATTTCATTGCGGGATAATGCAGGTTTTATCATATTTGAAGCATCTATTGCCCCTTCTGCCCCTCCTGCTCCTACAATTGTATGTATTTCATCTATGAAGAGTATAATATCGCCTGCTGATTTTATCTCTTTCATTATCCGTTTTAGACGCTCTTCAAATTCTCCTCTGTATTTTGTTCCTGCAATTACAGATGCAAGGTCCAAAACCATTACCCTTTTATAATAAAGGATATCTGGAACTTTATATAAAGCTATTCTTGTTGCAAGCCCTTCAACGATCGCTGTCTTACCTACACCAGGTTCTCCAAGCAATATGGGATTATTTTTGGTTCTGCGGGCAAGTATCTGTATAACTCTGCCAATTTCTCTTTCACGTCCAATTACAGGATCAAGTTGCCCTGATACAGCCATTTCTGTTAGGTCTTTGGAAAATTCATTTAATATAGGGGTGTTTTTTCCGCCTGCAGAAAGAGGTTTCTTTACAACAGCCAGCTGTTTGCCTAATTTATTATCTGATTTTGCAATTTCAGACATCTCTGAAATTGCATCCCTTAATATTTCAGGTGAAATACCCTTGCTTATAAGGAACATAGAGACAATACTTCCAGGTTCATTTGCTGCTGCAAGAAGGAGGTGTTCTGTTCCAATAAATTCATGATTGAATTTCTTGGCTTCTTCAGCAGAATTTTCAAGAACTTTTCTCCCTCTTTTTGAGAGTGGGACATCTCCAAGGAGAAATCCTCCTCTTTTAAATATGTTATTTTCGATTTCAACCTGTAATTGCGCAGGTTCGATCTTAAATTTTTTTAATATTTTAAGGGCTTGTCCTTCCCCTTCTTTTATAAGTGCAAGTATGATATGTTCCGGTAAAAGCTGATCAGCATGAAACCTTTTAGCTTCTTCCTGCGCGATCAGAGCAAGTACTTTTTGCGCTCTTTTTGTTAATCCTTTAAACATCTCTATTCCTTAATAAATTATTCCTGATATACTCTGCCCTTAGTATATCTTCATCAGAGTTATTCTCCATATTTTTTATATGAGACCTCTGAATTTGTAATAATAAACAATTTAGCTGCGAATATGTTATATTTTTATCAATTAAATTGTAATATCTGCCTAATTTTATTGATGAAATGTGCTTTATAGCCTCTGATAAACTGATTTTTCTGCAATTTTCAAGTATCCCTTTTGCTCTGCAGATTTCATCTTCAATATTTATCCTGTCATTATCTATAAGTATATTACGCGTTTCCCTCTCATATCCGGTAATAATATCTGTTATACTCTCAAGTTGTATAATAAAATCCTCTTCGCTTTTTCCTATAGAAAACTGATTATCAACAATGTATAGATCTCCCATAGAATCTCCATAAGAAGAATCTAAAGAAGCGCTTTTTTCTTCTGTAAAACCTCTTACAGCGAAGCCTGCGCGCATTATTTCTGTAAGTGTTTTATCAATTTTACCTGAACGTCTTATTGCCGGTAAAAACAGCATTACAGATGCATTCATCCCTGTTCCGGATGAAGATATGTCAGATGTAAGATACCCAAATTGTGTGGAAAAGGCAAACTTGAACTTTTCATCAAAAATATTATCAAGCTCATTGCAGCAGTTATATGCTTTTCTAAGATTAAGGCCGCTTTTTATACTTTTTATTTTTATATGGTCATTTTCATTAAAAACAGCAAGAACTTCCTCATCATCCTTGATCAAAATCGACTGTTCTTCGCCCAGAGAGGGGCCAGAGCCGGATTTTATATAATTACGCTCTTCAAGTATCTGCTTTTCAATTGTTTTTAAATTATTAAAATTATAATAACTAAAGCCATACATATTTTTTACAGCTTTAAAAATTTCATCAGAAAGATAATCTGAATCTTTTTTGGTCATTTTTTCGGAAAAAACAATTCCTTCAATGTTGCGTTTAAGGTTTATCCAGCTTGAGATCACTACATCGTTTTCCGGCCCTTCTTCGCTAAACCATCCATTTGAATTGACCCTGAAATTGCTATTTACCATCTCTATCTAACTGTTTCTCCATTAACCTGATTTTATCCCGTAAATAAGCAGCTTCTTCAAAATCCTCATTTTTTACTGCCTGATTCAATAATGAATGAAGATTGTTGATTTTTTTCATCTTCTGGCTCAAAATATTTATTTTAAAAGGATATTTACCTTTATATTCGGCAGATCCTGCATTAGTTTTTAAGTATGAAGCTATATATTTTCTAAATTCCCTATAACATTCAGGACAACCTGCTCTTCCTCTCTTTTTTAAATCTTCCAGAGTTCTACCGCATCCATAGCATACTTTTACAGGATCGTTCAGATATACAGCTTTTTTTATTTCTGCAAAATTTTTAATAAGGTTTTTCAGATTTATATTGAGTTCTGAGTTATTTATTGTAAGGCCTTTTTCTTTTGCGCACTTTTCACAAATACTTATATTGATTTCTTCATTTCCTGCGATCTGTTGGATATGGATCACAGCTTTATTGTTGCCACAAATATCACATTTCATTTTCTTATATTACTGTTTTTAGGCCTGGTTGTCTAGAATGAGAGCTTATGCTAAAACTTTACTCCGGACATTAGGGAAAATCCTGCCAGATATGGGTATCCTCCGCGCACAGAGGGTTCAATAAAATATCGTTTTCCAATATCAAATCTCCAGCCCAGGCTTACACCTGCAGAAAACATACCATATTCAGCAGGCATTGTGATACTCTTACTGTTTTCGAAAAATATAGCAGGACCTCCGGCAACTTGTATAAAAGGACCAGAAGTAGATTCTAAACCCAGCAGATACCAGCGTAGAAGAAAGTTTATTTCCAATACATCCAATTCATTTTCTGCATCTAAAAGATAAGATATTTTTACTCCTGTTGATATTTTTTTTCCATACCCCACAGTCAGACCAGGACCATATGAAAAAGTAAAAGCGCTGTAGAAAGCAACCTCGGCTGCAGGGCTTATCCAAATTTCCCCTCTTTCGTTAGGCGCTGCAAGATAATGTTTTAGCGGCTCTACGGAAGGCGTTTGCGAAAATAAAGGAACACTTGATAAAATCAATAATAGAGAGATCATTCCACATATTTGTATTTTTTTATAATATTTTTTTTCCATCATCTGTTCCTAAAACCTATAGCCAAACCCAACCCATGGTCTCAAAAAACCAAAATAGTCTCTTGTAAAAAACTGTGAGTAATCCACACCTGTTTCAAGGTACAGGTTTTCCCTGATCAGGTATAGAAATGATATGCCGATATTTGCATGGAGCGAATATCGCCCTACTGACGACAAAGGGTCTGTTTCCGGTAACAGGGAAACTCCCGCACCCCATCGTGAATTAATTGCTGTCCTGTTTCCAGGTAAACGTGTTTGCACCATGAGATTAAAATCAAATGTCAATGAGTGCACTGTTTTTCCCGAACCAGGTTCATACATATGCCATGATGTTATTAGTTCCATTCCTGTGCTTATGAAACTTTCTTTTGCAGAAATAATAGCGAGACGAATACCAGCGCCATATAACGTAAGATCATCGCCAAAGAATTTATTATTCGAGTAAATTGGCAATAAAGGTATATATGCTGCCCCCAGGTATATGTCAAAACTATTTTTGTAATCGTCTATCTTTTTTGTTTCTGGTATTTCTTCTGTTTTGGAAGTATCTGCTGTTTCAGGACCAATCAATACTATTGCTTTTCTGCTTGTTTCATCAGTGGGGTTTACAATAATGATTTCATGTTCCCCTGTAGTTAATTTATTATCTCCGCGCAGAATCTGAAAGCTTGTCCACTCATTCACTGTGATCGGCTGATCCAAAAAATCATGAGGTATAACCTGATATCTATAATTACCAGGCAAAAGAGAAACTTCAATAAAATTTTTCTCTGTAAATTCCTGTGAAAATCTGCGATATTTCCCTTCTTCCTCTTTTTCGATTATTACTTCATAACGCATGGAATACTCGTCTCCGGTCCATGTAAGGCGTTGAACAAAACGGAGCACCATATAGTAACTTGAACTCTGCGCCCAAAGAGGACTCAGCCCTGTTATAAAAAGTATCGCAATAGCTAAAAGAATGCTTTTAAGAAATGTATTTTTCATTGCTAAGTTCCTAAAAGCCATAAAGCACCCCGGGATCTCCCATCTGTACAGGACGGGGAGTTGGAATATCAATTGTGAAAGAATTTGCTCCCAGATTACCGCGCTGTTCGATCGTATTGTTACGGCTTCTGTTTATTGCTTCTACCTGCCAGATAAAAGTTCCCCTGCCCAATACATTTATATTTTCAAGCGTCCAACTGGTGCTTGTTACAGTTGTACGGTTTATTTGCCTTGGTCCTGTTGCAGCTTGTTCAAAAAGCGTAAAGATGTATGCATTAGCCCCTTGTACCTGCGACCATCTAAAAACAATATTTCGCTGAGTTTTGATCTGTTCAATATCGAAAACATGTTTGTTTTGAGGACGGCGGTTACCAGGCATAGCCAGCATCGGAACAGGTTGTACCTGCAGCTCCCTTGGTTGAGCAGCGTTAACCAATCCATTAAGAGCTTGCGCTTCTATTGTCCAGTACCACACCCCTTCTCCAATACGATCCAGAGAGATGGTCTGCTTGGGATCGATTATTTCTACGACAGGAGTCCCCAGCAAAGGATTGCTGTTTCTGGAAAGAACAAATCTTGAGCTTTTGACTTCTCCATCTGCATCCCAGGTAAATACTGTTTGTTCTCTTAATGCCTTAAGTCCAGGCAGCTTTGTGCCATTAGCAGGGCTTAGAAGATTTAGTTCCAGAGGAACAGCAGGTTTTTCAGGTTCAGCAAGAGCTACAGCTGGCATGTTTACATTTGTATTTTGCTCTATGATAAAAGAAGAAGCAGGCGAAAAATGGGTTACACCTTCAAATGAGTCGGAAAAGAGCGGTTGCACACGCCAGTACCATGTTCCCTGTCCAAGTATGGAATCCACATAAAAAGGAGCTGCTATCTCCCGGCTTATTTTTGGTCCAATAAAATCAGGAGTTGATGATATTTCTATAATATAATTCGAAGCATCATTTATTTCTGTCCACTGGAAACGCAAAGATGGCTGCTCATCCTGATAGCGGAACAAACTCCCTTTTGCCGGGCTTAATAATTCAAGTCCCGATGCTTCAACTACAGTAAGATTTCCAGTGGAGAGTATCATTCTTTCCTGGGAAAAACGCCAGCTCCAAAAACCTTCCTCAAGAGTAACTTCCACAGAGGAATTAAGATCCTTAAAAACCCTAACATCACGACTAAAGTTTTTGTCAGTAGATATTTCAAGAAGCAGTGTGTCCTGCGGTTCCAGGTTTATACGCTTCCATGTAAAAACTACAGGAACAGGCTGACTAAAACCTTTCACATAACGGGCATTTGGACGCGGCTGCGTTACTACTACCGCAGGATCATGCTGCTCTTCGCCTTTGGAGTCAAGAGCGATCATACTCCCTGAAGATATTTTCCTGCTCGCTCCTTCATCGGTAAATACCGCAGTACCTTCACTAACCTGTACCTTTATACCATCTTTTCCTGCTACAGCGCTAAGCGTTGTTCCAGGAGCAGTATCAATTACGCGCCCCATGACATTCAATTTAATGTTATTGCTTTCGTCAGTTGTTACAACACCAAGATTTCCTTCGGTAAGTTCTATTTCCAGAACCCCTTCCCCTTCCCGCGCACGCTGTATTCTTATCAGCGTATTTTCGCCTATATCGATCTGCTGTCCATCCATACGAAGTGTTGCTGCAGAAAGATCTGCTACGCGGATCAAATCTCCAAGGTATACAGGGGATTCAACTGCAAGTCTGTCCCAAAGCACCCTGTCTGCAAGACGCCTCTGGACAATATTATTTTTTATAGTGATAGTACCTATAGGTTGTTCATTTTGAAGATTTATTGTTTTAAGAAGATCGAGCCTGAACAGGTTGATGCAGTACACTGCTACAAACAAACAAAGCAGAACTACAAAGAGATCAGTAAAGTGAAAAAAGTTTCTGTTCAATTGTTTTTTTTCGCTCATTATCTTTCTTCTTCACTGATTTTATATTTTTTTTCACTGGCATTAAGAGAAGCATTTAAGTTGCCGGGCGCTTCTATGCCAAGGATACTGCGAACATCTGCAAGTGTCTGAGGCTTTTTATCAATGCCTGCAAAATTTATAACTGCAAATATCCTCAAAGGTTTTTCTTTTCCTTTTACTGTTACAGGAGGCATCTCTGCTGTAAGAAAATATTTATTCACCAATTCCCATGTGTTTTCACTTATAAGGATATCTGTACCAAATGGTTTGTTAAGAGATTCAATACGTGAAGCAAGGTTTACCGGATCGCCAATAACTGTGTATTCCATTCGCATATCGCTTCCAAGTTGTCCTGCTGTAACGATTCCTGTATTGATACCGCATCCAATGCTGATCATTGGGTTACCTGGATCATCTTCCCTGCGCTCCTTGTTCATTTCATAAAGTGCCTTACGCATAAAAAGAGCTGCCTTAACGCAGTCATAAGCATCTTGTACAGCGCTTCCTGAGGTATAGACTGTACCCCAATGCGCCATTACTGCATCACCTATAAATTTATCGATAGTACCATTGTTTTCTTCTATGCAGTTTATCATCTGTGAAAAGTAGTTATTAAGCCAGAAGACTATTTTATTGGAAGCATCTGCTCCAAACACTTTTGTAAAGTTTTCAGATTTTGCTGTAAATCCACGAATATCAGAGAAAAAAATCGTTGCGTGTTTCGAAAGACCGCCAGGTTTGATTTCGTTTCGCATGGCTTTTATTGCTATTTCCCTATTGGTGAATCTGCCGAATATATGAAGAGCAGAACACATTTTCTGGAAACTATTTGTAAGGAACCCGATCTCGTCCCTTCCTTTGGGCTTCAGTTCTATTTCAAAAATACCGCTTTCGATTTTTCGCGCTGCAGCAGCAAGTGTCTTAAGCGGAACAGATATGGTTTTTGCGAAAAACCAGATAAACATTATTGAAAAGCTCAAAACCGCAATGGTAAGGTAGATGTTACGTCTTGTAGTTGCGGCAATTCCTTCAAAAACTTTATCGTATTCTATATTGGTAATTACAGTACAGCCGCCAATACCAAGTTTTGTGTAAGCTATGAATTGACGCACTGTTTCAGATAGTTCACTTTGATTTAAAGATATGTTTCTATTGATTTTCAACAAATTACTGACAGTATTAATAGAGAAAACAACTTTTTGTTTTATTTTTTCCCATACAACCAAAATCAAGTTTTGATCAGCTGCATTTGATTTCATAATGCCAAAATCAGTTTCTATCAAAGCCTGACTGCTTCGATGAGGGCTTTCCTGCATAGAACGGATAAAATCAAGATCCAAAACATTTGTCCCATTTCGCATATGCTCATAGTCAGTATGGACAAGAATATCTCCTGAACTATTGATCATCCATGATTGGCTTGTCCCTAAACCAAAAGAAGCGCTTAAGTTTTCCGGAGAAAACAACACAATTGCGCTCCCTGTTTCAGTTGGGAAGAACAATGCTAAAACATGTATCGAAAAGTGCGGAGTTGCATTTAAAACTATAGTTTCACCTGCAGAGGAGCGTCTCAATGTTATCCTTTGTTTAGCTGTGAATGAGCTTGCAAGGGAAGAGCTGATATTCTTTGAAATAAAAAATTGTTCATTTATTAACTCTTCCGAGTCTCCTGGAAGAGTAAAAAAAAGCGCCGCAATATTGGGATTTTGCTTAAAGAAATAAGAAGAATTACTTTTAGCAAGAGCGCTCTGTGTCCCTACAGAATTAATAGTATGAATAAGCATAAGGGCATTTGAGCGCATTCTGGCAAGAATATCTTCTGCTTCTGATGATGAACGCCTGTTTGCTTCAAAGTTATTTTCTTCTGCAGCTATTTGCAGATCCTCCCTTACCAGCCACGATACCAGGGCAGTGATCGAACCAAGGGAGATAAGTACAATTATGCTAACTATTGTTACCAGCTTAATGCCAATGGAGAAAATCGTTATTTTGTCTTTTTTCTGATTGCTGCTGCCTGTGTAAACTGTTAGTTTATCTGTTTTTTCTACTTTTTCTGTATCCATTTTTTAACTTCCATATAATAATAGATATACATTAATTTTTACAAATATCGAATATAATATTTTATTCTACTGTTTTTAGGCATAGTTGTCTACAAAGAATTATTTTATGGAATTACTGATTCTGTTTTTACTGTAATATCATTCATCACGCTTCCACTTTTATCAGTGGTACCATCCCAGCCCATGCCTCTTAGACCATTACCCCAGTTTGAAGTAGTATTATCCAAGTTATCATAAGTTCCAGGAACACCGCCATAACCTGCTGCTCCTGTTGGAACACTTACAATAACAATTCTTGTTACATCTGAAAAAATAGATGTCCCCAGTACAGGAGCATTTGCTCCAAAAATTATGATGAAATCATGGTTCCCTGTATTAGCAAAAACCGAGTTCCCTAAATCTGTTGCCATTGGGAAGCTTATTTGGAATAGACTTGTACAATTATCAAAAGCATTGTTACCAATGAATTCTGCTGCAGGAAAGATTAATTCATCCAGACTGGAACAATTCCAGAAAGCCATGTCACCAATACTGGTTACTACAGGAAAATCAATTGAGGTCAAACTGCTGCATCCGGAGAAGGTATTGGTTTCAATTATGGTTATTGCCGGAATAGCCACTAAAGTCAGGCTGGTGCATGTAGAGAATGCAGATTCGCCTATGGAGATTGCCTGAGGGAATCTTGCTTCAGTCAGTCCGGAACTATTGAAAGCAGATTCGCCGATTGAGGATACCAATGGGAATATCGCATCTTTTAAACTGGTACAACCGCAGAAAGCATTATCGCCAATAATGTCTATATATATTCCGTTAATTGATTCCATGTTAGTAAAATAATCAAAAGCAGGATTTACAGATGTCCCGTCAATTATACTTGTTGCGTTACTGGGCAGCGCTAAGGATACAATGTATTCTTTACCTGTTGGGAAAGTGCTAATGGGATTAAACTCATTCCCTGCCAAAGAACAATCGTTCAAGTCAAGCGCTACGTATTTGCCTGCATCATCTATAGCTTCCAGTAACTGTATCCAGCCACTTCCAACTATTTCCATATTTCCAAGCCCGCCCTCGTCAGACAGAGATACTTGCAGGTAGATCGGATCTTCTTTGGCGTTGCCTCCCGGATGCGTATTAAGGAAATCTTTAACACCTTGTAAAGTAGTGAGTTGTCCAACCGATGGAATTGCCAGGAAATCAAGCGAGATCTCTATTGTTGTACCGGTATTGTTGGTACGAGTAGCATCAACTGTATTGATAGTAGCAGTACTTAAACCTGTGAACGAATAGTTGGCATCTGCCTGGAGCTCTATATAGACAGTGTACACTGTTCCGCCTGAGAATGTTCCACTTGAGAATATGGTTTCACCCTGAAACCATAATACATCGCTTATGCTGAAATCACCTGTACCACTTGCTGTATAGCTCGGCGCCTGATCTGCTATCGGCGCTACTACAGTAAGGGCAACACTTGTAATAGATATTGGATTAACATTTACTGCTGCTACATTGGATGTGGATGCATCGATTCCATCAGCGCTAACTACACAATAAAAATAATACGTTCCCACTGCAAGGCTTGCAGGTATTGCATAAGCCGCAGTTGTATTGCCGCTAATGAAAATACCACCAGTATTGCTATCTATAGTGTTACGGTACCACTGGTAAATAATTGTCCTGTCATTG
>Ga0123353_10009938_pt1 | contig 13200 bp, 12 predicted proteins | sample TergutLab28metaG_3_FD_92763 | JGI IMG/M metagenome (GOLD analysis project Ga0123353, IMG submission 92763) | Labiotermes labralis P3 segment gut microbial communities from Petit-Saut dam, French Guiana - Lab288 P3 | ecosystem: Host-associated > Arthropoda: Insects > Digestive system > Gut ...
CTTCCGGGGCATCAACAGGAGAACATGAAGCTGTAGAACTAAGAGACGGCGATAAAAAAAGATATATGGGCAAAGGTGTTTTAAAAGCAGTAGAAAATGTTAATGAAAAATTAGGCCCGGAACTTGAAGGGCTTGATGCGCTTGATCAGGTTGAAATTGACAGAACAATGATTGAACTTGATGGCACAGAAAACAAAAGCAATCTTGGCGCAAATGCCATACTTGGAGTATCCATGGCTGTTGCAAGAGCTGCTGCTGAATATCAGGGCTTACCTCTTTATAAATACCTTGGAACTTACCATTCATGTACGCTCCCTGTTCCAATGGCAAATATTATAAACGGAGGGGCTCATTCTGATAATTCTGTGGATTTCCAGGAATTCATGATAATGCCTGCAGGAGCTGAATCTTTTAAAGAAGGACTCAGGATGATAACTGAAGTTTTTCACAATTTAAAATCAATATTAAAAGAAAAAAAATATTCAACAGCAGTTGGAGATGAAGGGGGATTTGCTCCTGATCTTAAATCCAATGAAGAAGCTTGTGAAGTAATTATGCAAAGTATTGAAAAAGCAGGGTATGTTGCTGGAAAAGATATTTTTATTGCGCTCGACCCTGCAACAAGCGAATTGTATGATAAAAGCAAAAATAAATATGTTCTTAAATGGTCTACAAAAGAAGAACTTACATCCAGCCAGCTTGCAGATTACTGGGCATCTTGGTGCAACAAGTATCCTATAATTTCTATTGAAGATGGAATGGCAGAAGATGATTGGGATGGGTGGAAACTCCTTACAGATAAAATAGGGAAAAAAGTTCAGATCGTAGGGGATGATCTTTTTGTAACAAACACAAAAAGACTTTCCAAAGGGATCGAGATGGGCATTGCAAACTCAATTCTTATAAAAGTTAACCAGATAGGTACACTTACAGAAACTTTTGAAGCAGTAGATATGGCTAAAAAAGCAGGCTATACATCAATTATGTCCCATAGAAGCGGAGAAACCGAAGATAGTTTTATTGCAGACCTTGCTGTTGCGCTTGAAACAGGACAAATTAAAACAGGTTCACTTTCAAGATCAGACAGGCTTGCAAAATACAATCAGCTTTTAAGAATCGAAGAAATGCTTGGAGATATAGCAATCTATCCAGGTAGAAATGCTTTTTATTCAATAAAGAAATAATTTTGCGCTTAAACAGATTGATGTCTCCAGTCCGCCAAGCGGGCAGGATGACATCAGTCTTCCAGTATTATAATTTCAACGCGACGGTTTTTTGCTCTTCCCTCTTCTGTGCTATTGTCTCCTACCGGAATACTTCCACCTTTACCTGTAAAAATAATTCTATCTCCGCTTATCCCATTTCTCTTAAAGATTTCAGCAATTTTTTCAGCTCTTTTTACAGAAAGCTCTATCTGGCTTTCCTGGGTGCCTATAGCTGCTGTATGGCCTGTAATCAGGAAAGTTCTGTCAGGTATTTTTTTCAGTATAGATGATATTATCTCTACTTTTTTATCTTCTCCTGGTAAAAGATCTGCTTTATCAGGAACAAAATGGATATTATTTGTAGTTAATGATATCCCTTCTTCTTTTTCTATAATTTCAAAATCCTTGTCATCCAGTGAACTTTTGATTATTGATTCTATAACATCTTTTTTTACAACATCTCTTTTCATTGGAACAACATCAGAATACCAGGTATGGGAAAACCCTTTTACTGAAACTGCCAAAGATGGGTATGTATAAAGATCATCAATATTATCCTGTAAAAAAAATGGGAGTGAATCTTCTTTTGTAAGATAAATCGTTACTTTGCGGGAACCAGAAACCTTTTCCAGATCCTTATCGCCAAATGGATCATCCCCTTTGTTATATCTCATTGCATATTGCGCAGTTATTGCATGCACATCGATCCCTTTATATTGAATTATTCCAGTATATGTATATTCGCAGAGAAATTTTATTTTTGTAAACAGATTCTTTCTTAAGGGGTCAACAAAAAGATCTCCTGCTGCTATCCACTTATATCCTGGTTTAAAGTTCTGCTTTTCCGGATAAACAGGAAATCCTGCAATAAGGGGAAAATATGAATCATCTGCTCTTTTAATGTTTCCTTCCCTTGTAACTGTAAAACTTCCATCGATTATGTTATCTACTTTCCTGGCAATATCTTTTCCATCTGCTTTTAGCTCTTCGAAAATATAAGTTGTTCCTGCGAACTTTTTTTCAAGAGGAGTATCTGAAACAAGCGAGTATTTTTCCCTTATTTCTCTATATACAGATCCTTTATAAGTATTATTTTCTCTTATTCTGAGATTAAACACAGTTCTTGTTTTATAGACTCCCGGATATACAAAAACCGGAGAGAAATCTTTTGCATTTGTGCTTGCCTGTCCATGTGAATAAATTGTTGCTATAAAGAAAATAATTAAGACAAATACTGTTTTGCGACTCATTTTAATATTATACATTATGTTTAGCACTTAACCATATTTTTTTTGGTTAATCAGCTTTTTTCTATGTATTTTTCCAATATTTCAATAACTTCTTCCAGAGCAAATGGTTTGCCTATATGATCGTTCATACCTGCTTCCAGACATTTTTCAACATCCTCTTTGAATACATTAGCAGTCATAGCGACAATAGGAATTTCCAGGCTGCGCTCAACGCCCGATGTCCTGATGATCTTTGTTGCTGTAAAACCATCCATTTCAGGCATTTGAATATCCATTAATATCATTTTATACTTTAATGGATTTTCAATAAATGCTTTTACAGCAGCTGTACCGTTATTAGCGCAATCTATCTTTATTCCTGTAGGCTCAAGCAGAGAAATAACTATCTCTTGGTTAATGTCCACATCCTCTGCCAGCAGAATACATTTCCCTTCAAAATTTCTTTCAGGTTCTGTCTGACCTTGCTGGTCTTTAGCCTGTTTCCCGGCACATTCGTTTATTGAATCTAAAATAGATGATATAAATAAAGGTTTGGAAATGAATTTTTCTATACCAGCTTCATTCGCACGTTTCTGGATAACGCTCCAATCTGTAGCAGATATCATAATAACTACTGAATTATCCATGCTTTTTTCATTCATGACATTCACAAGCTCAATACCATTCATTTTCGGTAAAATATAATCTATAAAATATATGTTATAAGAACCATTTTTAGAAATCAGCGAAAGGGCTTCTTCTCCCTCAAGTGCAGTATCGCAAACAACACCAAGCTGTTTGGCAGTTTCTTTAAAGAAGTAAAGAACATCCGGATCATCATCAACAGCAAGTATCCGCATATTTTTTATATTTGCATCAGCAACAAATGTTTTGCTTTGTTCGCCCTTGCCGCGGGCAAGACAAGCTGTAAATGAGAAAGTGGATCCTTTTCCGATCTCTGAATCGACCCATATAGTGCCATCCATCATTTCAACAATATTTTTGGAAATAACAAGTCCAAGCCCGGTGCCTCCGTATTTGCGGGAAGTACTGGTTTCTGCCTGCACAAAGGAGTTGAACAACCTGGACTGCTGCTCGGCGTTTATGCCGATACCAGTATCTGTGATATTTACCAGTAACTTACAGATGTTATTTTTTTCAGATAGTAATTTTGCTTCTAAATGTATTGCACCCTCTTCCGGAGTAAATTTAACTGCATTGGTAAGTAAGTTTGTAATGACCTGAGAAAACCGTTGTTCATCGCCTAAAAGCTTTTGCGGTATCGAGGAATCTATTGAAACAGACAATTTCTGATGTTTTTCTTCAACGCGGAAATTGATTACATCCACTACCCGCTGAAGCATTTTCTCGAATACAAACTCAGTAGCAGAGAGATTGAATTTATTTGCTTCTATCTTTGACATATCCAGAATGTCGTTGATTACTCCCAGCAAATGCTTCGAAGCATCCTGGATTTTTTTTAAGGCATAATCTTTCTTCTCAATATCCTGGGCAGTTGCGCCAATAGAGGTCATACCAATAATGGCATTCATTGGCGTACGTATTTCGTGGCTCATATTAGACAAAAAGTTGCTCTTTGCGCGGTTCGCCTGCTCTGCTTTTTGTCTGGCAGTCTCTATCTCTGTAACATCATTTATTACAATGATATATCCTATTTTGTAACCCTTTTTATTAAGCAAATAATTTGCAATTCCTTTGTAGTAATGTTCATTCTCTTCATTATAAAAAACTTCGGAATCTCTCTCTTCATCCAAAGCAGTGATTGGACAATATTTTGAACCTACAGGATAAAGGCTTATTTCATTGTAAGAAGTACCTATAACTTCTTTAAGCGTTTTTCCTATAAGGTTAAGCGCAAAATCATTCATATAAATAATTTTAAAATTCATATCAATAATCGAAAGAGGTTCAGTTACGCTATCTCCTATACTGTCAGCCATTTCATCAAAAGAATCGGCAAGTATGCCAAACTCATCTTTGATAGTTGAATTGATACGAAAATGGCGTTCGCCGGACCTAAACCTGGCTATACCATTTATAATCAACTTAATGTTATCTGTCAGGTAAGAGGAGAGTATAAGGGCAATTAAAACTACCATAATGACTAACACAAAACTTATTATAATTAACCTGGTGGAGTTTTTTAACATAATGCTATTAATAGTTTTTGAAAGTTTCTTCTCTGTAATAAGAGCAGGAGTGTTGAAATCTTCAAGACCAGCTCCTATTGTTACAAAACCAAAACCCCGTTTAGAATAATTATTTGCTTCTGAAGAAGCATATTTCCCTGTATAATATGGGATTGCTCCGGCAGTAGTAAGTTTTTCAATACCGCTCCAAAGAATATAGAACGAACCTGATCCTCCGCTTTCCGTAAGATCCATCCAGCCAACACATTGCGGAGCATTGTTAAGATAACGTCCATCAAGGCCTATGAGGCCATCCTTTGTAAGCTGAGGATGCGGTTTTTTGTTGCGTGACTGCTGGTCAAACAGCGGCCATTTTACAATAAAATCATTCCATTTTTTTATTCCACTGCTCTTCCACTCTTCGTATATCGATGTTTCAAGCCAGGGAATTTCAGGATCTCCTGTATCAGGATTAAAACCAACAATGGAATGGTGCCTTGGGTGGCATATATTTCTGCATTTATAATCCCAAATAAATGCGTAATTTCCCTCAAAGGCGCTGGGAAGTTCAGTATAGCGCTCATTCATAGGAGTAATATAATCTACAAATTCCATAATATGGTCATGGTTCAAAGCAAATGTTGCATAACCAATAATATTACCGTTATCTTTAGTAACAGGAGTTGCCCATCGCACAATACCTTCAAATCGCTTGCCATTGGGATTTTCTTTTCCAGCGTATGCTTGTGTTTCAGGATTGTATTCTATGTCATACCCGCGGGCAGCAGCAGCTTTTTCAACAACAGGCTGTGTATACATTCCTATGTAGTTGGAACCAACATATGCTCCTATTACATCTGAGACATAAATTTCTCCGGGCTTCAATTTTTTTAATTGCTCAAAATAGTTTTCAGCCTTTACATAGGTATTTGTTTTAACAGATACATTAAGTTTATTTGGATCCATGGGATAATTCTTTTTTGGTGAATCCGGCGAAACATATTTATAGAGTTGATTTCCAGACAGATCAATAAATGCTACTTCATCATACAGAGGTACGTTATCATGTTTAAAAAACCTGGGCGGTCTGTAATTAAAAGCATCATTTTGGTTGTTTTCTTTGTTTGAAGATTTTCCCTCTGCTCCTGAGTAGGTATATGGGTTTGCAGGTACCCATGACATTTTATCCGGCGCCAGCACCCATGGCCCTTTGTGGATCAAAAGACTGCGTCTGCTCTCTGAAAAAAATTGATAGGCTTTGTCTGAAGGAGATATTTTGGAAAGTAAAAGAATATCCTCATCCCGCTGATATAGAAAACCAGCAACTGCATCTGCTGTATCAGTAGTCATTCTCTCTATATTTTCAATAGCATTATCATTAAGGGCCTTTGATGAGTCCGAGACAGCAATATCACGCAATATGTGGCCCAGTAAAGAAAATTGAACCCATGCAGCGATTGTAATCAAAATAATAGGGATAACTTTTGCAACAAGAAAAATAATAATCAGCTTGGTGCGCAAATTTAAGTTCATTTTATTTAGCTGGCGTCCTAACCATTTTGATGTACTTTTTGTATAATTTTTCATTACTTTTCTTCTATACTCCAAATTATATATGCTACGTATTAAAGATAACATAAAAACTGGTTTTTATCTATCTGTTTCGAGGTTTAAACTCACAGGAGCGCCAATAAAAAAGGCTGCATGGTTTTACTTCCCAAGCAGCCTCTCTTTAGTTGAAAATTAATCACCAACCATCAGACATATCATCTATATCTCTACTCTCTTCAGAAAAAAGGTCGGTAACAACTCTAAGGTCATCAAAATAAATATAATATACCCCATATGTATCAATAAGGTCGCAGTCAACTCTAAATCCGCCAAATTTTAATCCATTTACATTGGGATAATGAAAATCTTTTTGAGCAATCTCCGGAGGAACAGCAACTGTTAGTTTTTTCCAACCTGAGAAATTGAGTTTTCCCATTACCAGTTCTTTGGGCTGATTATGATAATCCAACAGAATTATATTTAAAATATTATTATTATTTCTTCCAGCAACCCAAACAGAAATTGTTTTTGTTATTCCCGGAATTGGGATAGGACGAGTAGGCATTACTGCAAATTGGTGAACGCCTCTTCTGTCATAATGAACTTTAAGACCAAGAACATATATATCAGTCTCATTTATTCCATGTGTAGATTCATCTTCTATTGGTTTTTTATCAATAGGTGATCCCGGAAGCCTTCTTTTAGTTACATATCCCTGATCTCGTGACATTGCTGTCATAAAAAAAGCAGGGTCTTCAAATTTGGTTACTGATACTTCTTTAAGCTTTTGCTGAGCAGAATCAATACCAATGCTTTGTGGATTAGGATCCCCAGCACCTCTGTTACCCTGTGATTGATTTTGTGCAAATAAAAGGCAGGGAACTACACTTATTATCAGTAGTAAAACTATTTTTTTTGTAAAACTATTCATTATTTCCCTCCACCATCATTATTAGAGCCCCAAATTTTTTCTACATTTTCTGGTTTTGCAAGATCCTGACCATCAAATCTTGTTATAAACATATCTGATAATATTTTGAGATAGTCGATATAGATATAAAAATTATCAACTCTTTCCCATGGTTTTGTCCATATAACAAGCTTTGTAAGGTGCAATGGCTCAAGCTGAGGCACATATCTTCTTCCCTGTGGTACTGAAGAAGGAATATAAGATCTTAGATTTTTCCACCCTTCATGTTTAATACTGCCAAGATTAAGAACATGTGTAAAACCTCTATAATCCATTAAATGGGCTTCCATATAAAAATCATACTGAGATCCCCATACCCACAGATCCAACATTTTTATCCTTCCAGGGATAGGAATACCTATATATTCATCTTTATCATTTTTTCTATCAGGAATTAATTCAATATAATTATATCCCTGTCTGTCAAATTTGCCCCATACGCCTAGAACTTTATAATCATTTCCTTCTTTATTGGCTCCATACAATGCTTCGGGCCATGCTGTCGGGAATGCTATTTTAGGAAAACCCTCTGTAGCAAATTTACTGCCAACAGCTATCCAGTTACTTTGATCCGGTGTATCAAAATCATCCAGAACAACAGACATAAGGTTTTCTGTTATTTCATCAGCTGCAACCGGAAGAACGAGTAATATTGACATCAAAATGAATAAGCCAAAAACCAGACTGGCTCGTCTCATTATTCTCTCCTTTTGCGAAAAGTACCGCTTTTATCTTATTTAGGTAATTATATTTCTTACAAGATTCTTTGTCAAATATAATTTATTACCTTACCATATTACCTTCTTTGTTGAAAGAAAGCAAAAATAGCAATGTAATTTATTCCTTTTTCGGAATTTTCTCCCATATTTTTGAATATTTTATCTAAAGTATCTTTATAATCATAACTTAGGGAAGAGAAAAAATAGATATCTTTGTCTGAATATAGGCTCTCTTTTAAATTATAACTGTTGATATAATCAAAAAAAATAGCTTTTCCGCCTGATTCTTTGATCAGGTTTCTAAGAACAGGTGTTACTTTTCTAAAACAAAAAACAATTACTGAGTTACTCTCAAAAAGAGCTTTATTTTTCTCATTTTTTTCAGAAAAAGGGAGCTTTATGACATCTCCGTTATTTTTTAGAGAATAAAAATTTTCTGTTAATAAAGATATAAAAGTGTTTTCAGGTTCAGGAAGTTCTGGTTTTTCATATATTGGTTCAGATATAAAAAAAATAAGATCATTACATTCTTTTAGAAAATATTTAAGTTCTGTTTGATTTGAAATGGAAGTAGAAACAAATAAAGAACCGGAATTCTGTTTATAGTCAAAAAAAGGGCCATAAATATGTATTTTGCTGTTATTAAAAAATAATTTATATTCCTCATTATCTTTAAGCATTGAATAAAGATATGCGCTCATAATAATTTTCTTTTGTTTTTCTTTTTCACTCAGATTTTCATAAATTTTATGAAAATCTTCATATCTTGTTTCAATAGGTTTAATAAAAAGATGGTTCCTGATCCCTGCTTTTTTTATTTGGGAAACATTATAACCTGAAATCTTTATTGTATAAGGGTCATAAATAAATAGTATTCTTTGTGCAAAAATTGCAAAACTTAAAATAACTACCAAAATTGCAGCTATTGAAATAATAACAGGCAGGAAAACTTGAGGAAAAAGTAATTTTATATTTTCTTGTATTAGTTTTAATTTTCTTATAAAAAACATTTAAAAATGGGCTGCCTTCTTACTGGGCAGCCCTGAATTTTTTTAGTAATCAGTCGTCAAAATTTCCGGCAGGACCTTTGTCTGTGGATAACATTGATGCTTTTTTAGCGATTTTTTCATTTGTCCACTCTGCAGCATCTTCTATTTTTTTAACTTTTGCACCAAGATCATAAGAACCTGCTTTAAGAATTGCATCGATTGCAAGAGGAGCAGTATCTTTAGCATTAAAAACATTTACAAGTATGCCATATACGAAATCCTCAACATCTTTTGCCATTCTGTCTCTTATTTCTTTAGTCTGTCCGCAAAATTTATTTTCAAAAGGAAGATTGAGTTTCTTGTAGTCCCCTTTTTTCCACCCTTTTTCATTTGCATAAGCAACAACAGAAGCCCACATTTCTTCGGAAACACCTTTTCCTTTTACTTTTGTAAAATTTCCATCTTTATCTATAATTGCATTGCCATAATCATTTACTTCAACTCCCCAGGAAATCATCTGAAGCGCTGTTGCAACATTTGCTTTTGTTGTATGGGTTTGCTGAGCAATTGCTCTAAGTTTTTCCGAGCTGTTGCCGGAAGTTCCATGCTGCGCTCCTGACATATTGTATTTTTCAAGCGCTTTGTGAATTTCTGCTGTAAGTTCAACCTGAATTCCTGAATCTCTCTCTTCAATTCCATGTGTTGTTCCATTATTTAAAGCGATCCAGTCCGGGAATATACCATTTGCATTAAGTCCTGCAATCTGGAAAACAGCTTCTGTGGGTGTTGAAAGCCCTTCTTCCCCTTTTATCTCTCCAACTTCTGTTTCAAGTCCTGCCCATGCAGGTATGCATTTATTAAGTTCGATATTTGCAATAAGGTTTTTGTCTTCGGGAAGATGTGATGCATCAATTGCTATTGAAGTTATTCCTGCATCAAACATACTTGGAATTTCTACTTTTGCTATTGCGACATCTTTATCGCTCTTGATTCCATAATGGTCTGCGTGTATTGCAACAGGAATAGTAATGCCAAGTTCATTACAGAGCTGATCAACATACATTGCCATATTCCAGTAGGTTACCGGGCAGTAGCTTGAAGCTCCACCTTCAGATTTTGCAATCTCAATTATAACAGCTGCATTTGCTTTTTGAGCTGCCATTAAGGTCCCTTTAATAACAAAACTGCTTCTTCCATTAGCAGCAATGGTCATTGCTTTGCCTTTGGCAATCATTGCCCTGTCAATAACTTTACCGCTTACAAGCAGTGCTTTTGAATTTGGAAAAAGTTTTTTTATGTTCGGCGGACGCCCTACTTCCAAGGCTTTTTCAAAATTACTATCTTTGTTACAACATCCCATTTTTTCCCTCCGGATCTAATTATTATTAAAATTTTATCACTATAAAACAATAGCTGTATAGACAACTATAATATAATAAAACGAATAATTAAAGTGAACAACTCTTTTCCAGATAAAATAACAGATTAAAGAGATTCATTGACATGAAGCTAATAAACAATAATTTTAATAGGCGTATTTTAATAACAACTATATATCTCTATTTTTATATAAAAATAGTAAACCAGGTATGATCATTATAAAAATCAAAATATAAGAAAATAATGGAAATCTTATATAAAAGAAAAATGGCACAAATGTTAAAATAGCTGGGAAAATAGAGAGTAAAACAGTAAAAATGTGCTTTACAACACCTGTTTCAGCTTCCCTTAAAGCCAGAAAAACCGATGAATAGGCTGCCAATAATAACATGGTTACAGGTCTAAGAAAAAGAGTATATAAATCTGCGCTGTTATAGTTGTTAATAGCAGAATAGAATGTAAAAGCAGCATAAAAACCTGCCATAAACAGGAAATAATTGGTTATTCCTTCACTGGTGCCCATACTCATCATATTTCTGAACCTTAATATACATGACAAAATACAAAAAAACTGATAAAAGAAAAAATCAGCGAATAAATGGTAAAAATATATATTTAAAATAGTATAGGTTTGGCTTAAAAATCCAATAAAAATATTTGTAAAGAACAAAGAAGGGATAAAAAACAGAATTCCAAACAGAAAATAATCTCTTAGATCAAGGATCATCTGTTTAAGAAGCAAATCATTTGAAATCAGCCATATTGAAGCTATTGGAAAAATAAGAAGCAAAAATAACAACATAGGGCGATTTTATTCACTATTATCTGTTTTTGCAACTATAGATGGGGTTTTATTTCAGGCATCGTGTTAAATCAGCCTGTTTTAAAGAACATATAATAAAGAACCATTTGACTCTTTTTTTTTGAAATGATATATTTTTTTGAAATATCAGAAAGGTAGGTGTGATTGGCTGCAAAAGAAAAAGAGTTGCGGATAAATGAAGCTATCCGTGTAAAAGAAGTTAGACTTCTTGGTGTGGAAGGAGAACAGCTTGGTGTTTTTTCAATAGCTGAAGCTCTTGAAAAAGCAAGAGAAGCAGGGCTTGATCTTATAGAAGTTGCCCCGCAGGCAGATCCTCCTGTATGCAGAATTCTTGATTTTGGTAAATATCGCTTTGACCAGGAAAAAAAATTAAAAGAAACTAGAAAAAAGCAAAAGCTTATAAAGGTCAAAGAAGTTAGAATGCAGCCACTAATAGAAACTCACGATTTACAATTTAAAACAAGATATGTTAAAGAGTTTCTTGATGAGGGAAATAAAGTAAAAGTAACTATTAGATTTAAAGGAAGACAGCTCGCACATACTGAATTTGGAAAAGATGTGCTTTTAAAAATGCTTGACCTCCTGGATGGTGAATATATATTAGACAAGCCACCACTGATGGAAGGGCGTTTTATGTCAATGACACTTAATCCTAAAGGAAAAAAATAGAGGAGAGGCTTTATGCCAAAGATGAAAACAAGAAAAAGCGCTGCTAAAAGATTTTCTTTTACAGGCACCGGGAAAGTAAAATACAAAAAACAGGGACTTAGACATATTCTTACGAAAAAGAGTTCAAAAAGAAAAAGAGGCTTGAGACATGGTGGTATTCTTTCAAAACCAGAAACAGTAAGAGCCAAGCAAGAAATGCCCTACGGCAGATAATTTAGAATAGGAATCAGAAGGAGAAAAAAATGCCAAGAGCAGTAGATGGAACACGAAGGCTTAGCAGAAGAAAAAAAATATTAAAACATGCCAAAGGATTCAGGGGAAGAAGAAGCAATTTATTTAAAACTGCAAAAAATGCAGTAGCTAAAGCGCTTAATACAGCCTATGAACATAGAAGATTAAGAAGAAGAGACTTCAGGTCTCTCTGGATCACCCGTATATCAGCAGAATGCAGGAATCTGGGCATTTCATATTCAAAATTTATTTCAGGCCTTAATAAAGCTGGAGTAATAATTAATAGAAAAGCTCTCTCGAATATGGCTATTGAAGATAAAACAGCTTTTGCAGCTTTAGTAGCTAAAGCAAAACAGATATAAAAGAATAGGTATGATATCTATAAAACAAATCAAAAAACTTGAAGAAAAAGTATTCAAAACTGTAGAGCTTATTAAAGCTCTTAAACAAGAGAATAAGATTCTTAACTCGGAAATTGAATCTGCTAATAAAAAAGTTGAAGAGTTGGAGCAGATCGTTTCTGATTATAGAAGCTCACAGGTTGAATTTGAAGAAGGCATTGCAAATGCTATAAAACAGCTTGATGAATTGGATAGTATTTCAACAGTTAATATAGGTACTTTGGATACATCCAAATCAGGCACAGCTAAAAAAGATGAAGAGAGCTTATTTCAGAATAATTCTACCTCTTTATCAGATGAAAAAAGCGAAGAAGCCCAGGATGATGAAGAAATAGAAGAAATAAAGATCAACTATTCTAAAATAACTCAAAATAAACCTGTATCTAATTCTTCGGAAAAAAAATCACCAAACCAATCAGCTCAAAGTGAAGCAGAAAAAAGTAACAGTAATCAGCTAGATATTTTTTAATCTTTATGAGTAGTCACCTTATTGATATTAAATTGCTTGGAACATCCTTCAAAATAGAAGTTGATGAAAATCCTTCTTATATGCAGGATATTATTGATTATCTAAAAACCATTACCAGTAAGGTAGAAAATAGCACAGGTATGCATGATCCTCTTAAAATTTCAATTTTAACTTCTGTTTACCTTGCTGATGAAATATATAAGGGAAAAAAGTCTGAAAAAGAAATATCTGAATTGACTGAAAGAATAATTTCCTGTATAGAAAAAGTCATAGAAGACAAATAGCCTGCGGAATTTCGGGCGGAGAGTGAAATCTCTTGGGACAAACCATAACAAAGGGATTCCTTTATGCAAAGTCTATTTGATTTTGCAAATGAAACCCACTTGAACTATGAGTTCAAGAGATTTTCCCCAA
>Ga0123353_10009939_pt1 | contig 13199 bp, 21 predicted proteins | sample TergutLab28metaG_3_FD_92763 | JGI IMG/M metagenome (GOLD analysis project Ga0123353, IMG submission 92763) | Labiotermes labralis P3 segment gut microbial communities from Petit-Saut dam, French Guiana - Lab288 P3 | ecosystem: Host-associated > Arthropoda: Insects > Digestive system > Gut ...
CTTCTGAGGCGATACATCGGCGAGGCGGAGCGTGCCGTCACAACCGCAGTGCTGGCCACATCCCAGACTTACGTCGACGCGCTGAAGGAGGGCGGACTGTTCGACAAGGACAAACAGGCAGAGACGCTCAAACAGGCCGTATTTGTGGCCAAGGCGCAGCTGACGGAAGAAGCCAAACAATTTATCGAGGATGCCTACGGCGATCTCTATAGTTATATTACCTCGAAAATCGAGGCGGAGATTAAGGGCATTGAAATTGCTGGGCTGGAACATGGTGTGGTGGAAGCCATTGGTTTTGACGTTGAGGCGACTCCTACCTAAACAGCGTAATATAGCAAACGCTATATGCGGATATAGCGTTTGCTATATGGCAACTTAGCAAGCGCTCCTCTCATTCGCCCCCGGCAGGGTTTCGGCTCCCTGCCGGGGGCGGATTTTTGTTTGGAATACAAAACTGGAGGCAGAATTGAATGACCTGCCGCCAGCTATTTTTTATGGTGCAGACGGTTCGCTGTTTTCTGCTTCGGAGTTTTGTCGCGCCACAAAGTTCACTAGAGGCAACAGAACCCTTCCTTCGTTCAAAACTTGGGAAGATAGGCTTATAAGGAACCCTCTTGCAATTGAATAAAGTGCGGCAGAGCCATTGATGTTCAGCATGTTACGGAAAGCTTCCGCGTCCATGTTCTCTGGCCCAGAAAAATAACCTTCGATTTCAAACGATCCTTCAAAACGGTTTACGATTTTTCGCCCTTCCTTTTTCCTTATATCTACTTTGATAGTAAGGGTAACGACCCCAGCCTGGAAAGGACCATCTGTTTGCGCTTCTCTTGTTTCATGGGAGAAATCCACTTGGCGAAGCAAGTCGCCTTCATCTTTCATATTTATGAAATCGTTCTTCACGCTTACCTTTTTGATCGTGTGGCCGAGTAGTTGAAATACTGATTCAAAATTCATGAGACAAAATCCTTTCAGATAGCCACTGCGAGTGCTAGGCTAAGAGTATTTTCTGAGACATTCCAGCTTTGTGGGCGAATTAGAGATTTCCCGATATTCTTATGAGTTCCAACTTTCTTTCTGTCGATCTCGATAGAGTATTCAATAGATAGCATATTAAGAATCTCTATCATTTTTTCGAGTGTTAGGTTATACTCTCCGCTTTCCCACTTTGAGACCATCGCTTGTGTTACGCCATACCTTTCAGCGAATTTTTTTTGTGTTAATCCAAGTTGAATCCGCTTCTTTACGATAGCCGAAGCAAATAAGCCGAGCGCCAAGCTCTGCTCTTTTTCGGTTTCGGACAAAATGTCCATAAATGAACTGCCAGAATTCGAGCCACTGCGTAAAGTTGTATTGTTCACTTTTCCTCCTCCTGAATCTCCAGTGATTGTGCTCGCTTTTGAGCGACGTCTATGTGGTGACTATAATCTCCCTTTCCCTTTTCGTCAAAAGCCGTCAACAAAACAAGAATCCCATCTCGGTAATGATAATACAATACCCTGGTATTCTTCTTTCTTTTCTCTCTTATGCTATAAATTGACACGCCTTTTGTGATTAACTTTTCAAAGCGGCGGTTCCCAGGGACTAATGGCCCGTTGTTGCGATCAAGAATTTGAAGTTGTGCTGCCAGCCATTTTGCGTACCTAACGTGTCCTGCGCTGTCGCCTGCAAATAAGCCTTCAAGTTCTCTCGAGAACGCGGAAGCTTCGTATATGCGTTCAAAGTCTTTAATCTTTGTTGCTCTCATTCTCCACCTTCAACAGCATGCGCAATAATACAGGAACTATACTATAATACAACCTATCGGTTATATTTGCAACCCCTTTTTATAAAAAAATAAAAACGATGCGATTTTATTTCACCGCCTCCAGAAACCCCTCCGTCTCCAAATCCAGATTCCCCGCCTCATCCAGCTGCGCATACAGTTCGGGCGGCATCGGTATCTCAACACACCGTCCCTCACACACTGCCTGTATTGTGGTCAGCAGTAAAGCCTTGGGCGAGCTCTTAGGCCATGCAAGCGAAAAATCCACCTTGCGTTATGTCCACAGTTCTATTGAGCTAAAAAAGTCCGGCATGGAGAAAATAGCGGTGGGCTATTAAATTTCTATTTCTGGTCAAAATTCTGGTCAAAAACAGGGAAAGAGCCTTGAAACGCAAGGCTTTTTCCCTGTTTACTCGTAAAGTAGGAATCTTCACGAGTGATTATATCATGGATGGTCGGCTTCTCCCCTTTATGGGCGTCAATACCAGCTTTTTTATCAGAATTTGGGAGGATTTGAAAATGAAAAACTTTAAAAAAATCTCATGTGTGTTCTTGGCCGTGCTGTTGGTAACAGGCACCATCGCGGTTTCACTGGCGGTTGACAACCAGATCAGCGAACCCCCGCTAAAAGTGGAAATCACCACCGACAAATCTCAAATTGCTTTAATAAAGGAATAATTTCTGCTACCTCTAGTTTTAATAATGAAACAGGGAACGCTTACCCTGTTTATGCCGGAGGAATAGTAGGATATACATACCCAGATAGTTCAATAACTATAAATTGTTGCTATAACTCAGGGAAAATTACGGCTAGTGTCCCTAGGGCTAATCCTGCCTATTCAGGAGGAATATTAGGTGGTCAGTTGACTTCTGGTTTCTTGGAAATCGAAAATTGTTATAATTTAGGGGATGTCATTGCTTCCACAGGAGCACACGACGCTTTATCTGGTGGAATATTAGGATTCGCTTTTAACCCGTTTTCAAAATCAAGGTCTTGAATTTTTAAATTTACTGCTGTTCGTATTCTGTTGCCTGTGCCCAGCAGATAGTTAATCATCACCCATGAACGATATTCGGCAAAATTGCACTTTTTCATATTCGGTTTTTTTAGTAGCCTTTCCAAATCAGCAGTTGAATAGGTCTCTTTTATTTTCTGTTCTTCTTTAAGCAGATTCACTCTGAAATGCTGGACGTAGTCCTCTTCCATAAAGTAGTAGAACAACGCCCTAATTCCTCTTAAATAGGTATTAATTGTGATTTCGTTCGCGTTACGGGTCTGTTGCAAATGCTCAACATAATCATAAAATGTGTCTTTTGTGATTATTCCGCACGGCTGTGAAACGTCAAAATAGCGTTTGAAATATTCATAGCAATGCTCATAGTATTTTATGGTTTCCGAAGATAAGTTGCGCATTTTCTTGAAGCGAATAAATTTTTCAAAGCCCTCCTGAATTGAAATCGCGCCTAAGTCTTTGTCCATCAAAATTGTTTGCATGAAATTTCCTCCTCGATAAATTCTATTCAAAGAGGCTTAAAAAATGCAATTTTTTGGTTAGAACGATTCCAGAAAAATCCCTAAAAAATCTCTGGGTCAAAATGCGTTCTAGTACCCATAATTCGGCGCTTTACAGCTTCTGTAAATCCGGGCATGAAAATCGGACAAACCCTTATGTATCAAGGGGTTGTCCGATTTCTTACAGTTTTCCTTTTTTCGTTTGGAGCTGGTGGACGGACTCCAAATATTACCCCGATTGCTGTTTTATTTTACCACAAGCCGCCCCGGCTGAGCAGCGCAAAATCCTCAAAAGTATCAAAAGGGTGTAAATTCTGCTTACACCACTTGAACCGCGCAATTTTGAGCGGTTAAACTAACCCCATATGGGGGAGGATTTGGCGGCGCAATTTTGCGTTACGAGATTCTACCGCTTTTGCAGATTTCTGCGGAACCGCTCCTCCGGGACAGCGTCCAGCTTTTCTGCCTCGTTGGCGCGGCGGATGTCGATGCCGGCGGTGGCGAGGGTTTCAGTTTTTGGCAATACCGTGGCCCGGTATTGCCACTCACCTCTTCAGCTGCTCCCCGAGCAGCCTTTCCAGCTCGTCTATCTTCTTCTGCTGTTCATCCACCCGTATCGCTGACAGGGCAACATTACAGGCGTACAGTATGGCGTTTGCCTGTTTTGCTTCAAGTTCATCATTAAGTACCATGTTTGAAACGCGGGTAATCGACCGTCTCACAGCGTCTGGCGTGTCCATCTTAATCCGCAGCCGCTTCATAGGGCATCACATCCAATGTCATCAATCAGAATATTGGAGCTTAACAGAGGGTGCGGAAAGTCCCTCCCGGCCTGCTCGATGGCCGTGACGGCTTCCTCCTGGGTGTCATAATGGGTCGTGATCCTCTGTGCCTTCCTAGTACTCCACGGCACACCGTCCCAGAAGATATACCAGGCCTCGCATCCGACACCCTCCCGGAACGTATCCACAAAGCCCATCAGCTGCCACCGTCTATCGTCTCCCGTTGCCCTGGAAAGCAACCTGTCAATTTGTTTCATCCCGTATCACCTCTTTATGCAAGGCGGGACGCACAGTCATAGCTGCACGCCCCGCACCGCGCCATTTTTGTTATGCCGTCGCCTGGTAGTACAGGGCGTTCGCCTTGTTATCCAAAACGAATGCATCGTAGTTCAGTCGGCCCTCAATCAGGGCGCCGTTGATTCCAGGCGGGTTGTCATGGATGGTGTAGTCCTCCAGCTTCACGGGGGCCACCGTTGCTACCGGGTGGGCAATCATGAAGCCGAAGTCGTCCGGCAGGCGGCCCGCGGGCACCCGGATAATAGCCGCACCGTCCAGCATGGCGATGACGCCTTTCAACCGCAGATCGTTACCAATGTCAGTTTCCAGGATGATATCCCGGTTCTTCTTCAAGAGCAGGTAAATATCCGGTTTCAGCAGGATCACTCGGCCAGTTTCCGGCACCTCTGCGTTGTCCAGGGCGTTGTTGGCTTCTATGATTTTCTCGTAGATGTTCTCGTCCGTCAGGGCCGCCGCCGCGGGTTTCTGCCCGGCGTTCTCGCACATCTGGAGGTACACCCAGGCGTCAATCTCTGGGACTGCAACCTCGCGCAGCTGCCGGGCCAGTGCGGATGCCGCCTGTAGCTGCTGTTTGGTCTCGTCGGTGTCCAACCTGTCGATCGCAAACGTGAAACTGCGATCTTTGCGCAATGTCATTTCCTGTGTGGTCGCGTCCAGGGATTCCACATTCCCATACCTGCTCCAGTTTCTGCGCTCCGGCCCGCTGCGTCCGTAGTCGTTCATGCTGGCAGTGGTCACCCTGTACACCTTGATGGTGTGCGCCCCGGACCATGAATAGTCCTGATTTGTGAGCAAGTCCCGCCTGCTCTCGGTGGTAAATATTTCATCTACAAATGGTAGATATTTGGTCGCAAGTTCTATTGACAATTATTACAGCTCCTGTCTATGTTTTCAGGCCCATCGTGCTGCGGACTTCTTGGGCATCGTAGCATGAATCACGTATGCCAGTAACAAATCCGTTTCCCTCGCGATAGTGCACTGTCTTTGGTTTTATTTTTTCGAATTCCTGTTTAATAACGGCCAGACTGTTGTCCAGCGCCTCCTTGGTGCTCATGTTGAGCGCATCCAGCAGCGCGGCGGGCAGTTCGGCCTCCGCCAGTCTTTCCCTGGCTGTGAGCAAGAGTTCTCTCTGTTGGATCCCCTGCTCCCTCTCCGCAAGCTCAGCGTCGGATTTTCCTTTTTCCTTCGCCAAACGCTCCCCGACAATGCGGTTTACGTCCTCTTGCGTGAAAGTGCGTTCCCCGGTCTCGGGTGTGACGTTGACTTCATTATCCATTGTCAATCCCTCCATTTAACGTCCAGAGTGGACTATTTCAAGCAAAAAGGGCGCGAGAACAGCATAAAAACTGTTTCCCACGCCCTGTTGAGGCTTCCCTGCGTTGATACAGAGGGTACTCGCATCCAATTCACTTTGTACCATTATATCAACTATAGGGGGGTATGTCAAGCATTTTCCCTTGCTTCACAAGGATTTCCGGCGTTTCTAAGTGGTATTTTGAGCTCCATATAGGCCTTGTAATAGGTGTTTTCAGGCCGTTTGGGAGGGCGTTTAATGCGTCTGACGGGGTATGTAATGCTCTTTATGAAGGCCTGAAGGTCATCCTCTGTGGCGGCGGAGATGGTTAGTTTAATCATGGGGAACCCTCCCAGCGCAAACTTTAACCGGTGCCCCTCTGACATTGCCTCCCTCAAGCTTGAAAGTGTTCTGGGTGTGGAGTTCCTCCGGGTTGCCGCTGATGTCCCGCTCCCATTTGAGATTTCCGGCGCTGTCGTAGCAGGCGAAGACCGTTCCCAATATTGCCAGCGGTTCAAAAGAAAAGTTCAGACGGGCCGGCTCCCCGGGTTTAAATTTGTAGCGGGTTCCAACCTGCTGCATGGTACCCCATACTCCGAGATATTCCTCGCCCAACGCAACCAGGGGGGCCATACAGTCCCTCATGGCGTTCCGACTGCCCATATTGAGCTCGGGAGAGATAAAACCCTGTACGGGGTCAAACACGCAGAATCCGGGGAGAAAGTGCTTGATCACTTGTTCCATCTTGGTTGTACCAAATTTGATTTTTCGCAGTTTGCCCTCTTTGTCTGCCAGGAAATCCGGGGTAATTATGTTTTTTTCATTGGCCCCGGCAATCCGTAATTTTTTCTTTAGCTTTTTACGGACGCTGTCCTCTGTCGTCATGAAAACTACTTTCATGGGAGCGCGGGTGTGGTCTTTTGGGTCAAGTAAACAGGTTGTTCCGTTGCTTAGTGCCGTTATAATGTTGCACCATAATGTTGTCTTCCCTACCCCTCCATCCGCTGCTAGCACGGTTATTTGATTTTCCGGAATCCATTTTGGAATAATCCATGTGGCTTCTTCCTCCGGGAATTCGTCTAACGGTCTGAAGCAAGCAAAAAAAGGATTTTCTTTCTGGCATCCCTGCTCCCATTCCGTCGCACCGTCCGCGAGCTTGTCCAGAATGGCGATAACCTCATCACCACAAAACATTCCCCGGACGTCGCTTATATCGCCGTGTTCTTTGAGGTCTGGAACCTCATCCACCAGATTCAAGACTTTGCAACTTTTGGCGAACGGCTTCACACCCTTTGCGACTAGCTCGGCATACTCCTGGCCGGGGCCGTCGTTGTCTGGGATGATGCGGACAGTTTTACTCTTGAACCACTCGTTGAAGTGATCCGGCCATTTCTTTGCGCCGGGGCCGCCGCCATCTGGCCCACAGGTGGCCACATAACCCAGGGATTCCATTGTGTGGACGTCTTTCTCACCTTCTACAATGAAAACCTCATCCACCTTGACAACCTTCTGCAATTTATAGGGAACCATTGTTACACCCTGGCGGTTATAAATCCAGCCTTTGGGGCCGTTGGGGCGCCTCCAGGCGAAGGTCTTACCCTCGTACCGTATCTTTTGGGCTATCAGTTTGCCGTCCGCGTCGAGATAGTCATATGTAGCCTCGATTTTGCGTGGGGCAGCCTTTTCGGGAAACAAGTCTTTCATGGTTATTCCAATCTTTTGCACAATGTCCTCTGGTTTACATCCGGCGTGGCAATTTAAAAGGACTTGTCCATCTTTTCCCACGGAAACGGAAAGTGATTCGTGCTTGTCGTCGTGGGCTGGGCACCGGGCGCTGTACTGGGTTCTGTTACTCGGGACGAGACCGAACAGGGGGACAATTTCGTTTAACTGCAAGGGCCCGCCCCCTCTCGCTTCTCCAGCGGAATGCCCAATCCTTTCGCTATGAACTGGATGAAGGCGTCCACCGGGATTTCGGCGTATTCTGCGTCAATCCTCACCGGCCCGTCATCTGTCATACGGTATGTAGCGCGGATGGGTACTGTGATAGTGTCGGTCATTGGTTACTCCTCTCAGCCAACAAATGTTTTGCGGTCCGTGTCCCAGGTGCCGAAGTACGCATTGTTCAGCAGCACAAGGATCATGATTCCGTCGTCCATCGGGTATGCTGTGATTCTGCCTTTGACGCCAAGCTGCTTCAGTCCGGCTTTTAAGGATTCCATGATTGTTGCACCTCCTGTTCGATGATGTCTTCCGGGTCTACCCCTAACGCGTGCGCCAACTTACCGATTGTAACTGGTTTTGGGTTATTCCTGCCAGCTTTCAGCTGCGCCAGTGTGGGCTTTGCAATTCTGGATTTTTCGCAAAGCTCGTAATCGGAAATCTGTGCGCGAGCCATGGCAAGCAGGAGTTTGTTGACTGATAATTTCATTGTCACCCTCCTTTCGTATTCAAATATGAATACCATACCCCTATTATATACCCATATTTGAATATGTCAATAGGTTTTTGAAAAAATATTTGCATTTTTGAATACTTTAGATTATACTTGGATTCGGGAGGCGGGTTTGTGGGTGTAAACGAATACCTAAAAGTAGGCAGTAGAATAAAAGAATTGCGAAAAAGTAAGGGGATTTCACAGAGAGCTTTTGCTACAAAGTTAGGGATTCCTTTTTCTACTTATTCTAATTATGAAAATGACAACCGGGAACCTTCAATGGACACCCTACAGCGCATAGCTGATGCCTTAGGCGTGCACATGAGCTATTTACTCGGAACAGGAGTAAAGGCCATAATCACTAAAGACCACGTTTTTGTTGAAGGCTCTCCAGAGTATGAAGCTGCTGGACTATATGACAGTATCGCTATGTCTAATGACATGGTGGATACTTTCAACAGCCTTTCCCAAAGGGAAAGAAATTTGGTTATGAATTTTATAAAGCTTCTAAAATCAGAGACGCAAAGCACCGACGGTGACGCCCAATGAACCGCGCCGTCCTATATTGTCGCTACTCCTCCAACCGCCAGACAGAGGATAGCATGGAGGCCCAGCGCCGCGCGTGTAAGGACTACGCCGCCGCACAGGGCCTTGTAATCGTCGGGGAGTATGTAGACGAGGCTGTGAGCGGGAAGGGCTCCAAGACGGCCTCACGGGCACAGTACCAGCGGATGTTACGGGACTGCGGCAAAGGCCTGTTTGATACCATCCTAATTCATAAGTTTGACAGGGTAGCGCGGAACCTCGCTGAACACGTCAACCTGGATAAACGCTTGCTTGATATCGGCATATCCCTTGTAGCCGTCTCCCAAGACTTCGGGAACACGAACGAGGCAAAGATTATAAAAGCCCTCATGTGGTCACTCAGTGAGTATTACAGCGACAATTTAGCGACTGAGGTTAAGAAGGGACACCGGGAAAATGCACTGAAAGCACTGCACAACGGGGGCCGACCGGCGTTTGGGTATGATGTTGTCGATGGTAAATATGTTATCAATGAATTAGAGGCGGGATATATCCGAAAAATATTCGGAGCGGCTCTTAACAGGGAAGGATTTACGAAAATCATTGACGAGATGAACGCCGCCGGTCTCCGGGGACGTCTCGGAAAGCCCTTTCGGTATAGCAGCATTTACGAGATTATAAGAAACGAAAAGTATACAGGCACCTACATCTATATGCCCACAAAGGCCACAAAGAGGGAAGACAGACGAACGAAGCCGGGCGCAATCCGCATTGAGGACGCGCTACCGGCTATTATTGATAAAGCTATATTTGGGGAGGTACAAGAGATAATGGATAATCATTTACAGGCCGGGCGGAGAAGTAAAACAAATTACCTTTGCAGCGGGTTGGTATACTGCACCTGTGGGGCCAAGATGCACGTACACGTATCCAAAAAGGACGAACACACATTACTACTACCGGTGTTCTGCCCGTTGCGGGGCTCCTACGGTGACGGTGGAGGCCGTAGACGAGGCTGCTCGGCGCTACCTGCGGGAGCTGCTGTCAGAGCCTTCCCAGGACAGAATAAACGACGCCCTACAAGTGTATCAGTACAAAGAGAAGAACACGGCCCAGATATTCAAGAGGGCCACAAACGCCAAAATTGCCGCCAAAGAGAGGGAGCACGCGGCCCTCATGGACAACCTGTCGAAGGCCAGCTTGCCCGCCGCTGTCGTGGAGGAAATCGGCGAGCGCATGGCAGCATTGAAGGAGGAAATAGAGGCGCTGCGGGAGGTTGAGCCACCCCAAGACTTCACAAGAGATCAAATTGCGGCATGGCTAACGGCATTAAAAAAAGAGCCGGACAACAAAGCTATCCGGCTCCTGATAGAACGCATAGACACAACAGAAGAAGGCTTCAACATGACAAGCACATTGAAAAGCCTTCTGTCGGTGGAAAACTTGGAGCTGGTGGACGGATTTGAACCCCCGACCTGCTGATTACAAATCTGTGAGTTGACCTTTTGCGTCTTTTTGTATCTTGCAGAAATCGTTGATATTGCTTGCTTTTTTCGTTCCATCTTGTAGTAAACTAAAGTAACATTTTGTGGTTTGTAGTAACCATAGTAACCAAATAGTAACCAAATTATGCTTTGCGAGTAAGTGCGAGATCAAGTGCAACGGAAGCGGCTTCATCGGCTGATTGTATCGCGTGCGCGTAGATATTCCCTGTGGTTGACAGTTGGGCGTGTCCCAGACGTTTTGAAACCGTCCTAAGATCAACACCTGACGCAATCATAAGGCTGGCGCAGGAGTGCCGCAGGGTGTGAAGGTGGATATCATCCGGTAAACCGCTACGCTTTAAAAACGATTTGAATTGCTTCGGCAGGCTGTCCGGGTGTCGTGGCTTACCGTCATATTGGGTAAACATCCAATCGCCGTCTTGCCACAATTCGCCAACCTTGAGCCGCTCCCCGGCCTGCCATACCCGGTACTGCCGCAATACTTCAAGAATGCCATCGGATAATTTAATCGAACGCTTTGAGCTTTCATTTTTCGGAGGTTTTTCATGCAAGCCTTGTCTCTGCAAATATTGTAATGTTCGCTCAATCCTCAATACGCCAGTATCAAGATTGAGATCAGACCATTTAAGTCCATGAAGCTCTGATTTTCGCATTCCAACGTATAAGAGCATGGATATCATAGTCTTAAACTGAATGCTTTCATTCTCAAGGGCCTCTATAAGCACCGCCGCTTGTTCTTCCGTTAGACAGGCGGCCTCTTCATGTTCTGGCTTTGGTGGGCGCTCTTTCAATGCCGGGTTCTTTTCCATGAAGTCTTTTTCTACAGCATAAGAAAACATTGAAGACAAAAGCCGGTGGTAATGCTCGACAGTGGATGACGACAGCTTGCCTCCGGTTCTTGCGTTCATGCCGTCCTCTTGTAAATTCAAAAAGAATTTTTCCAAGTGCACGCGCCGGATTTTGCCCATTTTCAGATGTCCCATAGCCTTATCGATTCTGGGCCATAACTTTTTATACTCCTGTACAGTTTTATGTGATAGGTTCGGAATAGCGTGTTGATTAAACCACAGATCGGCAAAAGAGCTGAATTTGATATTTCCGTCTGGCGTGCTGTCCGACTTGCAGCGCTCTTCGAACAATACAGACTGGCGTTGCAATTCTCGTTCAATCTGCCTGGCAGTCATATTCGGTTCGGGCGTCCACGTCATTGTATGGATTATTTTCTTTCCGTTCGGATGATATCCGTTCGATACCATTATGCGGTAACTATTTCCGCGCTGCTGAATGCTTGCCATTGTCGGAAGCCTCCCCTCTTGAGTGGCGCTTGAAAAAGGCATTCATTATTTCATTGTCTTGTTTTATAGATTCGTCTATTTTGTTTTGTTCGTCTATATACCCATCGACATCAAGATTGTCCTTTACGAATTCACTATAAGAGGCCAAGAAATCCGAAAATCCTTGCCACGCCTTATAATGACAATATTTTGTATTATCGAGTTCTTTATAATAATCGTCGCGGATTTCATTTTCGCGCCTTTGACGGACTTCATCAACATCATCGTGCAGTACACCTGTCTTGAGATTTAGAACTGCGTGAACTGAAAAGTCTATATCAGCATTATTTTTTTCGAGAAAGGCACAATATTTAACGCTTTCTATATAATCATTTATTTCTTTGAAAAAGGCACTTATACCATCAACAGATAGAAAAGTATTTATAAAATCAATAATGAATTTAAAATGATAGCGCCTATTCCCCATATCGTTCCATTCGCGTAGCGCACGTTGGGTGTCGGGAGTTAGGCCAAGTCTTTTCTCGACCGCCGTCACATCGGCATTTCCTTGCTCGTCATTAGTTAGGCCGAGAAGCCAATCCACCGATGTTTCACATTTATCGGCAATCTTCTTTAATGTCAAAGCATCTGGAACCCGATCACCATTTTCATAGAAACCTATTACCGGCCTAGAAACACCAATCTTTTTCGCAAATTCCTCTTGTGATAATTCTCCGCGTAATCCATGAAATCTTTTTTGAAAAATAGGGAATTTATTGCCCTTCTTATCTACAGTTGTTTCCATGTTGTCCCCCTGCTTTCTACGGTTGTTATTATTTGTAGCTATATTTCTACAATCATTGACTTCTTCATTCATTTCCGTTATACTTATTTTAGCAAATGGTTGTAGAAATGTCAAGTAAAAGATGAAGGAGGTTTTTTTAATGGAGAAAAAAATAAGTGCCGAAGCCGCCGAAGCCCGCCGCGCCTATCAAAATGAATGGCGCAGAAAGAATAAGAAGCGAGTACAGGAATATAACGTCATTTATTGGCAGCGGAAGGCGGAAGAATTCGCCCGGAGGCAGGCAGGACAGGAGGCACAGGCAGATGAAACTAAGGACAATTGACGCAGCGGCAAAATACTTTCAGGAGATCGACCCAGACAGCGCGGTAACCGCATATGCAATCAGGCAGGCCGTAAAAACCGGAGCGGTCCCATACACCCGCGCCGGAGCGAAATACTTACTTAGCATTGAAAATCTGGAACTTTATTTTTCTGGGCAAGCCGCTCCGGCAGTAGAGCCGGATGCGCAGTGCGGGAAAATACGGGCCATAGTGTGAGGCGCTAAAAATTATTCATAAAAGGAGGTGGAAAATTGACACTACAGGAGATATTACCACGCTTCAAGGGCGTGAAGGGCGGCGGAAATCAGTTCTATGCCAAATGCCCGGCACATGATGACGAGCATCAGAGCTTGTCAATATCCGCCGGTGAGGATGGGCGCATCTTGTTGAAATGCCAGGCCGGATGCAGCAATCAGGACATTGTACGGGAACTCGGAATAACCATGAAAGACTTGTTCCCCGAGAATGCAGCCCAACGCAAAATCGAGGCCGTATATGATTATCTCGGTGTGGACGGGAAACTGGTAGCCCAAAAAATACGGTACGAGGGCAAGACGTTCGCCTGGAGACGCCCAGACGGCCCCAGGGGATTTATCTACGACCGCAAGGGCGTGACAATGGTTCCGTACAAGCTGCAGAAGTTTATCAGGGCAGGCAAGGTTTTCATCGTCGAGGGGGAAAAAGA
>Ga0123353_10009940_pt1 | contig 13199 bp, 9 predicted proteins | sample TergutLab28metaG_3_FD_92763 | JGI IMG/M metagenome (GOLD analysis project Ga0123353, IMG submission 92763) | Labiotermes labralis P3 segment gut microbial communities from Petit-Saut dam, French Guiana - Lab288 P3 | ecosystem: Host-associated > Arthropoda: Insects > Digestive system > Gut ...
CATGAGCCATGCGGGAATCTCCTGAGAAGATTCACGCACCATACACCAAGCCCCGCCACGATTCAAGAGAAAACCGTACAAAATACGTACAAAAATGTCGAATTATTGGAGGTTCCCTTAAGAGAAAAAAGAACCGCGTTCCCAGGGCTCGCCGAGTACGGATCGCCCTGGGCTATATCAGACGCCGCTCCGCGGCTGTGTTCCGACACTTCCACGTGAGGCCGGGGAGGTCACGTTATTGTGATCTATATCAACCATGTCGCAATCCTGTTTCACACTACTTCTTGTATCGTTCCTCGGCTTTTTTCTTCGCCGCCAGCAGGCGGCCCATTGGCGTGTTGTCCTGGGGCGGTGGTTTTTGTGTTGGGTCGTCGGATTTTTTGGGTTCGGCGGGGGCGCGTTCGCGGCGAGGGGCGGAGAGGTCGGCGGTGGGGAGCGCGCGGCCGCCCGCGTCACCGCTGTTGCCACTGGCGGCGCCGTCGTAGCGGCGGCGGGTGGTTTGGGGTTGCGTCGGCGATTGGCCGGTGAGGTTTTTCTTGATCTGGTCGCGTCGGGCCTGGAGGCGGGCAAGGGGTTCGCTGACGGTGGCGGCCTTGTTTCGCCGCACCAGGCCCGCCAGCTTTCGGCCCAGACCCATCCAGTCCACCGCGATGCGGCGGACGGCGACGTCCAGCAGGAACAGCGTCAGGAACGCCGCCACCAGCATCCGCGTCAGCGGCACGGCCGTCTGGGGAAACTGCACGCCCTGGCGAGAGAACAGGTCGGTCGCCGGGTTCACTTCGGTCAGCACACGGCCGCCCGTGATGTTGGCGATCTCCGCCAGCAGGGCGGTGTTGTCCTGCAAATCGTCAAACTCCGGCGCGTAGGGCACGGAGACGACGTTCTGGACGATTTTTCTCGCGCCCGGCGGGCCGTATTGGAGGTTCACGAGGTAGTTGCCGGCCCCGTCGGCGTCGAAACGGGCGCTGTAGCGTCCCGGCCCCACCTGCCGCAACGCGAGCGGTTTGGCCTGCATGTCCGGTGAAATGACCTGCCCGACCAGGCCTTCGAGGTGGAGGAAGTTGCCTTCGGCGTCGCTGCTTTCGATGGCTAAGTCCACGCGGCGGTCCTGGACGTCGGCGAACACTTCGCACTCGCCGCTGCCGGCCGACCGCGACGCGAACCGCACGGCCCGTTCCCAGAAGTTCGTGAATCCCGTCCAGCCCTTCCACGCCTGGTCCCACAATCCGCCGGCCGACGAGGTGAACGCGACGGTTCGGCCCAGTCCGCTGGGCATGGCGGCGAGAATCGGGTCCTTCTCCGACGTGCCGCTGAGAATGACGCGCGCGAGGCCGCCCTTGGGTCGGCCCGTCAGCACGTAGCCGTCCAGCGGGGGCAGTTCGGCGATTTTGCCCAGTTCGTGATCTTCGCCGGCTTCGCGAATGGGCGTGAAGCGTTCCTCCTGAATCAGCGACCGCCGGACGACCTGGGCCTCCTTGACGAAAATCTGCGGCAGTTCGGTGGCGGATTGCGGCTGGTAGAACCGCCCGCCGGTTGTCTGGGCGATGTCCCGCATGGCGGCGGTGTAGTAGGCGTCGTTTCCGTGCGGGTACACGACGACGACGGAGATGGTAATGCGGGCCTTTTTGCAGTCGGCGAGCAGTTGAGGGTTGGGCGGCTGGGGGTCGCCGTCGGTGATGATAATGATGTGCCGCTGTCCGGCCCGGCTTTTGGACAGCGCGTCGTGGGCCGACTGAATGTGCGGGTTGAGGTCAAAGAAATCGTTCATCGCCATCCGCTCGATCGCGCCGAGGATGCCGCTCTTGTCTCCGGCAGGCTGAAGCGGGTATTCCCACGGGTCCTGCGGCGTGTTCATCTGGTAGCTGACCAGTCCGATCAGGTCGAGGCGGCTGAGGGTTTTGGCGGCGGCTTTGGCGGTTTCCTTTCCCCAGCGGGTTCCGTCGGGCATTTCGCAGGGGTGCATGATGAGAACGAGGGCGCCCAGGGGCATTTGTTCTTTTTGCGGCGGGTCCATTTCGACAGGCATGATGTCGGCGACCGGGCTGCCGATCCATCCGCCGGCGCCGAACGCGTCGGGGCCTCCGGTCATCATCAGTCCGCCGCCCAGGTCGTTCACGTAGCGGCAGATCATCTGCTGCTGCTGCATGGAGAACCAACTGTTGTCCACGTCGGCGAGGATGATGCAGTCGACGTCCACCAGTTCGCTGAGCTGCTGGGGGAAGTTGTCGGCCTGGATGTATTTGACGGCGAATTTGGACTCGTCCAGCGCGTCGGCCAGCGGTCGGCCGGCCTGGTGATCGGCGTCGACCAGCAGGATGGTTCCTGCCCCTCCGATGTAGGTCATGGCGCTGGCCTGGTTGTTCTGGGAGATGTGGTCGTCGGTGGGGGAGGCGGGGGTGAAGACGGCTTTGAATTCGTGCATTCCGCGGTCGCCCATGGGGATTTCGAGGGTGCGGACGTTGACGCCGGCGTGGAGTTCGACGGGGATTTGAGGCTGTCCGCCCGCACCGAGCAGCACCGGCTGGCCGTTGACGCTGAGGGTGATCGTTCCGCGGGCTTCGTGCGTGGAGTGCAGGACCATGCGGATGGGCACGGTTTGGCTGGGGCGTGCCCGCGGGGGCGCGACGACGCGGGAGAACATCACTTCGTTCCCGTGGCGGAATTGTAGCGGCAGGACGTCGATAGGGATGTTGTTGGCGGCCGCGATTCGGGCGACCTCGCGCAGGTCGCCGCGTGTTTCGTTTCCGTCGCTGACCAGGAGCATCCGGCAGGCGGTGTCCGGCGGCGCGACGGCCAGGGCCATTTGCAGGCCGCCGGAAAGGTAACTCTGCTCGCCGAGCATTTGTTTGGAGTGGTCTTCGATGGCGACTTCGTCGTTGCTGGGCAGTTTGGCGATGGCGATGACCTCGGCGGCGTCGATGACGGCGAATCGGTCCTCGGCGGGCTTGTTTTTGCCCGCTGCCCGCAGGGCGGCCAGGGCGTTCTGGCGGACGGGTTCGGGCACGGACTGGCTGCGGTCGATGACGGTCAGCAGCGTGACGTGGGAGCTTTTTTCACCGAGCATGGGTTCGGCCAGCAGCGCCGCCAGCAGCAGCACGACCAGCACGCGCAGCACGGTGGCCGCGATTCGCCGCACGGCGCCGAGGCTCCGCAGTCCGCGCAGCCCGACCCAGGCGATCGGCCCCGCCAGCAGCCCCGCCAGCAGCCACCACGGGTTGGAGAAGAAAAAAACGGTGGTGGCGAGGGTCATGGTGGTACCTCCCTGGAGAGGTTTTTTTTACCACAGAGGCACAGAGACACACAGAGGGGAACCTGGGTGTTCGAAAAATGATTCGCAATGGCTCGGCCTGTTTGCATTGCAGAACGTTCCGTACGGCAGATGATTCCTTCCCGGTCTCGCGTCGAAGCGCCGGTACACAGCCGCGGAGCGGCGTTTAGTATAGCCCAGGGCGAGCGGTACTCCGCGAGCCCTGGGGAAGGATATTTTATAACATTCAAGCCCCATAGGGGCGTCTGTACCAGTACCAATTGGCCAGTTGGCATAGACGCCCCTCCGGGGCTTGTTCCTTTAGGGGCCGCTAACCCAGGGCTCGCGGAGTACCGCTCGCCCTGGGCTATACTAAACGCCGCTCCGCGGCTGTGTGCCGGTACTCCAATGCGAGGCCGGGAAGGCAACGTTTTTCGTGCGGGACGTTCGACAACGCCAACGGGCAGGGCCATTAAAAACGTTTCGCTTTGCACATCGCCTACAGCGCAAAGAGGCAAGCCATCGCGAACCATTTGTCGAACACCCTGTGTCACTCTGTGTTCCTCTGTTCCTCTGTGGTAAAAAGAAACTCGCCTACGGCAACTTCCACACCTGCACCCGATCGTTTCCGCCGTCGACCACGTACGCCAGATTGGCCTCGTCCACCGTGACGGCCCAGGGGTAGTGGAGTTGACCCAGTTCGCGGCCTGGCGAGCCGTACACGGCCACGGGCTTGCCCTTGGGCGTGAACACCTGCACACGAACGTTGCCCTGTTCCACGACCACCAGCCGCCCGTCCGGCGCGAGCGCCAGCCCGTACGGATAACGCAACTGTCCCAACTCGCCGCCCGGCGAGCCGATGTAATTCTGCAACTCGCAACGGAGATTGTACACCGCAATCCGGTGATTGCACGCGTCTGTTATATACAATCGGTCGCGCCCGATGTCCACGGCCATCGACTGCGGCCGCGAAAACTGACCCTCGCCAGGCCCGAACGATCCGAACTCCGACAGAAACTCGCCCTCCGGCGTGAAGACGCTGATCCGGTCGTGCCCGCCGTACTCGCTCACGAGCACTCGGCCGTCGGGGAGGAACGCGATGTCGGTGGGGAAAATGAATTGGCCGTCGCCCTGGCCGAAGGAACCCCACTGGCGGACGAGTTCGCCCTGGCGTGAAAACACCATGACGCGGTGGCAGTGCGTGTCGGCGACGTAGATGTTGCCGTCGGGTCCGACGGACACGCCCGCGGGCTTGCCGGCGGCGACGTCGGGCATGGGGATGACGAGTTCGCACCCGCCGTCGGGGCGGAGCAGTTGCACGCGGCCTGTTTTGTCGACGACGACCAGCATGCCGTCGGGAAAACGGTCGATGGCCCGCGGGTAGAGCAGTTCGCCCCGGCCCGTGCCGCTTCGGCCGATCTTGGCGCGGACGTCGGGCATGGTGCTCGGTGTCCGCGAGCAGGCCGGCAGCGACAGGGCGGCGATCAGCAGCAGGAGCAGCAACGTCCGCCGTCGGGCCAGGCGGAGCAGCGTCCACAGGCCGACGGCGGCGGCGACGTAGAAGGCAAACAGCAGCAGGCAGGCGGCGATGACTTGTTGGTCGCGTTGGAAGTGCATCTGGTTGAGCAGGAACAGGCTGAGGCTGAACGATCCGGGCGTGGCGACGATCTGGCTGCCGGTGACTTCGGTGAGCCCGAGCATGACGACGACGATGGCCGCCCCGGCGAGGGTCGGCCAGGTGGCGGGGCGGTGGATGTGCCACCAGATTTGCCACGGTGACGCGCCGTCCACGGCGGCGGCCTCGGCCAGCGAGCGGCTGTGCGCGGACCGCGCGACCCAGAGGACGATCATCGCCAGGCCGGCGAATCGCACGCCCTGGAAGAGGCTCACCAGCAGCACGCTGTCGCGCAGCGGCAGCAGTCCGTCGTGGAGCGAGATGAATTGCGCCATCGCCACCGCGACCAGCCCGCCGGGGAGAATGGCGACGACCAGCAGCGAAATGGCGATGCAACGTGACGCGGGCGTCCCGCCCGCGTTGTGCGTTCCATTGGCCTGGACGTCATGGGACGTCAAGCCCGTCTTGACGTTTCGCGCGGGCAGGATGCCCTCGGCACGCGCGGGCGAGACGCCCTCGACACGCGCGGGCGGGACGCCCTCGGCACGCGCGGGCGGGACGCCCTCGGCACGCGCGGGCGGGACGCCCTCGGCACGCGCGGGCGGGACGCCCTCGGCACGCGCCAGCAGCAACGCCACGACCGCACCGACCGCCGACACGGCGAGCGATTGGCCGTACTTGTCCGCCTGGAGCGTGACGAACAGCCACAGCGCGTGCGGCGAAAGGTCGCCCGTCAGCAGCGCCAGCGGGCCTCCGAGCGTCAGCAGCACCAGCCCGGCCGTGAACGCCCACGCCATCCGCCGCCAGCGGCGACCCGCGTACGAATGCCCCGTGGCGGCCGATTGGGCGGCGGCGGTGGCGGGGTCGGCGGACCAGCCGTTCGCCCAGCGCATCAGCGCCACCGACAGCGCCACCGCCAGCACGGCCAGCGGCACGCAGCCCGCGACGGCAGGGCCGACCCGCTGCGACTCCAGCAACTGCACCGCCAGCATCGTGCCGATCGTCACGCGATTGGCCAAATGCAGCGAGGCGAAATCGGCCAAACACAACGCAAAACACAACCCCGCCGCCAACGCCGCCGAACGCGCCAACAGGGGGGCGGCCACATGGCGAAGTCGCCCGAACCACCCCGCGTCCAACGCGGCCGCGTCGTGAACGTCGACGGGAATGTTCCGCCACCCCTGCGCCAACAGCAGTGCCGCCAGCGGCCAGTACCACAACACTAACGTGAGCGTGGACGCCCCCCAGGCCGCCCACTCGGCCAGCGCGCGGTCGGCGGCGACGTACTGCCCCAAAACCGTCGTCGGGGCCAGGAGAATCGACCACGAAAAATACAGCACGTACTGCGGCAGCAGCACGCCCGCCAGCGCCAGCACGGTCAGCGCTCCGCCCGCCCGACGCCCCGCCGTCGCCATCAGCCACGCCGGAACGGCCGCCAAGGCGACGGCCATCACCGCCACCGCCGCCGCCAATCCCACCGACTCCGCCGCCACCGGCGACCACCACAACGACAGGCCTTCCGCGAGGTCGGCTAACGAAACCTGCCACGCCAACATGACAAGCGGGATGACTACGAGACACGCCCAGACAGCGACAAGTGACAAGCGACAAGCGACAAGAGCAGGCAACGACCAACCGAATCCGTCGCTCACGCTGGAGGCGATGGTTTTCGAAGACGGGATTGGCCTTCTCTTGTCGCTTGTCACGTGTCGCTTGTCGCTTTCATCGTCCGAACACCGCCTTCGCCTCGCCGCGTGCCCGGTCGAGTTCGTCCACGATGTTCTCGTACGGCACGTCGAGCGGTTTGCCTACACCGTATTTTTTTTGCCAGTCGTCAGGCATGGCCGTGCGGACGGGTTGGTTGCGGGCCTCGCTGTCGGCGAGGTGGGTTTCGACGTGCTGGAGCAGGAATTCCGCCAACAGCCGGGCCTGGTCTCCGTTCGGGCCGTTGCGGATCAACGCCACGGTGTTGGGGAACGTCATCGCGCCCCGGCCGTTCTGGTCGAGCGGGACCATCTCCAGCCGTACGCCTCGCTCGCGGGCGGAGAAGACGTCGTCGCTGTCGGTCAGGCAAACGTCGGCCAGGTTGCGTTCCACCTCCCGCACGGCCGCCGAGTTGCTGTCCGCCAGTTTGACGTTGGAGGCCAGTTGCCGCACCATCTCCTTCGCCCGTGCCTGGCCGTAGTGGGCGAACCAACTGGCCACGTCGCCGCCGGCCGTACCGAACTGCGGATTGGCCATCGACACCCGGCCTTTCCACTTCGGGTCCAGCAGGTCCTCCAGCGACCGCGGCGCGTCCTCCGTCGGCACGCGGTCCGGCGACCACGCGATCACCCGCTGACGCAGCGCAAACCCGTGCCACCGCCCGCCAGGGCCTTTGAATTGCGCCGGCCAATCGGCCACCACGGGCGAATCCAACTCCGCGAGCAGGCCCTGACGTTCCAACTGAATCATGTACACGATTTCGTTCGACCAGAACACGTCGCAGGCCGGGCGGGACTTTTCCGCCAGCAGCCGGTTGAACAACCCGACCGTCTTGGAGGCTTCCGAATCGCCCACCCGGTCCACCCGAATGCCCGTCTGCGTTTCGAACTCGTCCAGAAGCGGATCGGCCACCTGCGCGTCGGCGGAGTAATACAACACGACCCGCCGCTGGTTCTTGTCCTTGCAGGCGGTCAGCGTTAACGCCAAGCTTGCCACGAGCACACACACGAGAGTGAAGGTTGTGGTTCTCATGGCGGCAGCATATCATGTCGGCGGCGTGGAAAGAATGTTTTTCGTTTTCGGAAGCGCGGATAAACGTGGATTTGGCTTTGCCCGTTTGCGTTGCAGAATGTTGTATGCAACCAAACGTTTTGTGGTTCATCGCATTCTACAACGCAAACAGGCCGAGCCATTGTGAACGAGCAGTGTCCTCATGCACGAAGCGGCCATAGCACAGGGAATTCTCGACATGGCGATGCGGGCGTTGCCTTCGCCGTCGTCGCCTCGCGTGCGCGTGGTGCGTGTGGTGGCGGGCGTGTTTTCCGGCTGCGAGCGGGAGAGCCTGGCGATGTACTTCGCCGAGCTGTCCAAAGGCACGCCGCTGGAGGGGGCGACGCTGGAGGTCGTGTCGAAACCCGCCCGGCTGATTTGTCGCCAGTGCGGATTGGCTCGCGACTACCACGACACCGGCGATTTCGCGGCCAACTGCGAGCGTTGCGGCGGGGCCAATCGTATGGAAGGGGGGAACGAACTGTTTTTGGAGTCGATGGAAGTGGAAGACAATGACAAGTGACAAGAGAAGGCGGAGTTGGCTGGTTTGTGATGTTCAGGAAAATGGTGAGATAAAAAAGATATCAGTATGGTTGGCGTGAAATACAATAGATTGTCCTCCCCGGCCTCGCGCGAAAGGGCCGGCACACAGCCGCGGAGCGGCGTCCTCTATAGCCCAGGGCGAGCCGTACTCGGCGAGCCCTGGGGTAGCGGCCCCACAAAGATCAAGCCCCGGAGGGGCGTCTTCTTGTGGTGTGAACACCGGCGTTTACATAACCATAAGACGCCCCTCCGGGGCTTGGGTATTATCGGGCAACCTGACCCAGGGTTCGCGGAGTACCGCTCGCCCTGGGTTATCGAGGACGCCGCTCCGCGGCTGTGTGCCGGCCCTTTCGCGCGAGATTGGGGAGGCCAATCTATTGTTTTCCACGCCAACCATACGCAGACTGGACTTTCCTTCTCTTGTCGCTTGTCACTGGTCGCTTGTCGCTATCATCGTGGAAAAGCGGATATATGAAGATCAACATTGGACAATCCATCCTGCACCTCAACGACGAGCAGTCGTTCGCGAATCGTCGCCGGTTTGACGAACTTGGCCTGGTGTGCGTGAACGTGCTGGCCTCGCCGGGGGCGGGCAAGACGAGCGTGATTGTCCGGCTGGCGGCGGCGTTGCGGGAGCGCGGGCAGGCCGTGGGGGTGATCGAGGGCGACGTGGCGTCGTCGCTGGACACGGACAAACTGCGGTCGCTGGGCTTCGCGGCCGAGCAGATCAACACCGACGGCGGCTGTCACCTCGATGCCGCGACGGTGGCTCGTGCGGCGGAGCGGCTGGGCGTGCGGGGGCCGGGGTTTGTGTTCATCGAGAACATCGGCAACCTGATTTGTCCGACGCAGTTTCACCTGGGCGAGACATTGCGGCTGGTGATCGCGTCGGCGCCGGAGGGCGACGACAAGCCGGTGAAATACCCCGGCGTGTTCGAGTCGGCCGACGCGGTGGCGCTCAACAAAATCGACCTGCTGGAGCACGTCGACTTCCGCATGGACTTCTTCACCTCTGCCGTCCGCACGATCAACCCCCACGCGCCGATTTTCCATCTGTCGGCGAGGCGAGGCGAGGGTGTCGAGGCCTTGGTGGAGTGGTTGTGCGGCTTCAGTATCCAGGCGGCTGAACACGGTTGAAAAACCGAAATTCGAAGCACGAAATCCGAAATTTGTTTCGAATTTCGTGCTTCGGATTTTCCGCCGTCTATATGCCCCAGATGTGCACCAGGCAGAACCACGTTCCAATCACGATGAGCGCCGCGCCGCCGATCAGCCGGACGATGCGGTCAAGTTGTTTGAGGCGGCGGAAGGTTTTTTTCGCCGCCGCGGCCGATCCCGACAGCAGCCCGGCGAACACGATTACCGGCAACGCTTCGCCCAGGCCGAACGTCAGCGGCAGCAGCACCGCCAACAGCCAGCCGCCGGTCGGCGGCCACAGGCCCAGCAGGCTGCCGAAGAACAGCGTGGCCGAGGTCGGACAGAACGACAACGCCAGCAACGCCCCCAGCGCGAACGCCCCGACACACCCGCCCGCGGCCCGTTCGTGCACGCGAGGACCCGCCAGCACCAGCGACAACCGCGGCCGAAGCAGCCCCGTCAGTACCATGCCCGCGACGAGGAGCACAGGCCCGAGCAACTGATTGGCGTATCGCTGGAGGAACCTCGCCAGTCCGCTGCCTTCGCCCGCGCCGACGATCAGCAGCACGGCCACGCCCAGCACGGCGTAGGCGATCATTCGCCCGCCCGCGTACGCCAGGGCCGTCGCCCAAGACCGCCGACCCTCGGCGGGCTGCACGAGAAACACCAGGGCGGCCACGTTGGCGGTCATCGGACACGGAGACAGCGACGTCATCACGCCCAGACCGAAGGCGGCCGCGAGGACCGTCAGCAGGGCCGTCATGGCGCCCCCCCATGCGAAAACCCGAAATTCGAAATTCGAAACAAAGTCCAATCATTCAAATCACAAATCTCAAACGGCGGCGCCGAACGGTCTGCCCAATCGCCTGGATGCCCGATGTGAACGTTTGGGTTTTGTGATTTCGAATTTGAGAGTTGTTTCGGATTTCGAATTTCGGATTTCGAAGTTGGAGCGTTGAGCGACTTGGCGACGGCGGCGCGGACGTATTCGCGGAAGGCGTCGCGGCTGTCGGCGTGTTGGAAGGCGTCGTCGAGTCGGGCGAAGGTGGTTTCCACTCCGCCGCGGACGGTGACGACGACGAGGGTGCTGGCGACGACCTTGTAGCGGTCGGCCAGGGCGTCGTGGTGTTCGAAATTCAGCACACGCCAGGTCAGCCGTCCGTCGGCGAGTTCGTCGGCGAAGTCGTCGCGAATCAGGCTGTCCGCCCTCGCCTGCATGTTGATGCACGTCGCGCACCGGGCCGTCGGATGGAAAAAGAGCACGTCCGTGCGGTCCGGCCCGCCCGCGGGGTCGTCGTCCGGCCCAGCGCCCGCCTTGGACGGGTCGCCGGCCTGCATGACGGCGTACGCCACACTGGCGGCCACAAATGCCAGCAGCACGCACGTGAGGATTTTTTTCATCGTTGCCATTGCCGTTCGATGCGTTGTCGTCGTCGTTGGGCGGCCAGACCGAACAGGGCGGCGGACAGGCCGCAGAAACCGGCCGCGGCCAGCATGTGACGTCCGACGAGAATTTGCAGGTCCTGGACCGACAGCGGCCTTTCCACCGACGCGATCTGGGCGATCATCACCGGGCGAACCACCAAGCCGTTCCCCGTGGCGGAGAGGGCGTCCAACGCCCACAACATCGGCATGTCGTAGCGAAGTTGTTGTTGCATCAGCGAGACCACCACCAATGCCGTTCCAAGTCCCGCGATGGCCCCCAGCGCCATGCCGGCCGCCGCCGCCCGCATCGGACGTCCCACGCGCGACCCCACCCACATCGCCCCAATGGCCGCCACCGGCATCGTCAACACCGGCTCGGCCAACAGATTCCGCGTCAGGTATGTCAGCCCGTACCCCGCGAAAAAAAACAAGGCCGCCATCCACAAGGCGAAGTTCAGTCGCCTCATGAAACTCTTCGGCTTGACGTTGCGTTGCGGCGGCATGGCGGTTCCTTGATGTTTCCTGATAAAAAACGTTCGGCAAAGCGTACCGCAAACGGCGTCGCGAGTCCAGCCTGCGGAAAAACCCTGCGGAAAAACGGGTGTGCCCAAATTTTCCCTGCTTTGGGGTTTTGGAATTTGTTTCGAATTTCGGATTTCGAATCTGACACCGTTGACGTATAGTGGGCGGCGGTAGTCCTTACTTTTTTTGAATGTGAGCCAGGCAAACCAACATGGAACGACAAGACCAAAACGCCGTCAAACACTCGTCGAAGCGTCGGTATATCCTGATCGCCGCCGTCGCCGCCGTTCTCGCGATTGCCCTGTCGATCACTCTGTATAAGTGTCGGCATTACGTGCTGCCCAAGCGGTTCGCGGAGGTCGTGCCGGGGCAGTTGTACCGCTCCGGTCAAATGAAGGCCGGACCGATGCGGCGGGTGCTGGATCAGCACAACATCCGCACGATCGTCAACATGATGCACGCCACCGAGGACGAGCCGTGGCAGGAACTGGAACGGCAAATGGCCGCCGAGCGGGGCATTGAAATCATACGGATTCCCATGAACAGCAACGGCCTGACGCTCTCGGGTTCGTTCGACGATGTGGAAAAAGCGGCCGCCATTCTCCAGGGCGAACCGGTGGACGGAAAGGTCTATCCGCACCCGGTGCTGCTGCACTGTGCGGCCGGTGCCTGCCGAACGGGGTCGTCCTACGCCGTGTGGCGAATGAAGTACTGCGGTTGGGACGCCGACCGCGCCATCGCCGAGGCCCGATCCCACGGGAAAATCGACCCCAGAATGGTGCCGTGGCTTCAGCAATACTATCAGGAACGAATCGTCTCCACACGCCCGGCGACGAAATGAGGTGGATATGGCTCCGCTGTTTGCGTTGGGGATGTTGTGAACGACAAGACGTTTTACCGTTCACAACATTCTACAACGCAAACAGGCAAGCCAGATTCGCGATCAGGCGTGTTTGTCGCAGCCGCCGCATCCGTCCTGGCCGTTCCAGCAGTACGTGCAGAGGTTTTCCCGCGGCAGGCCGATGGCTTCCACCAGGTCGTCGAGGCGCTGGTATTTCAGCGAGGTGAGGTTCAGGCGGCGGCGGATGCGTTCGACCATCGCACCGAACTTCGGACCGTCGGGGTCGATGTAGCCGGACAGGCTGTCCGGGATGCCGCCCTCGAGTTCGTGAATCGCCTGCCGGGCGGCCAGGTCCATCTCGTTGCGGCTTCGGGAAAAATTCAGGTATCGGCACCCGAACAGCAGCGGCGGGCAGGCCACCCGCATGTGCACCTCGCGGGCCCCGCCGTCGAAGAGCCACTGAATCGTGTCCCGCAGTTGCGTTCCGCGGACGATCGAGTCTTCGCAGAACAGCAGCCGCTGGCCGCGGATGAAGTCCTCGATCGGGATCAGTTTCATCCGGGCGACCAGATCGCGGACCGACTGGTTTTGCGGCATGAAACTTCGCGGCCAGGTGGGCGTGTACTTTACGAACGGGCGGTGAAACGGCAGGTGTTTCTGGGTCGCGTAGCCCATGGCATGTCCGATTCCGCTGTCGGGAATTCCCGCGACGCAATCGACCTCCGCGTCGTCTCGCCGGGCGAGCACGGCCCCGCACCGGTAGCGGGCGGCCTCGGCGTTCACGCCCTCGTAACTGCTGGCGGGATAGCCGTAATACACCCACAAAAACGTGCAGATTTGCATGGCCTGCCGTGGTGGAACGAGCGTGTCCACGCGGTCGGCCTTGATGCGGACGACCTCGCCGGGGCCCAACTGGCGTTCCGGTCGAAAACCCAGGTTCGGCAGCGCGCAGGTCTCGAACGTCGCCGCCCAGGCGTTGTCGCGACGGCCCAGGGCGATGGGGGTCCGGCCGAGTTTGTCGCGGGCGGCGTAGATGCAGTCTTTGGTCAGCAGCAGCATGGAGCACGATCCGTCGATGGCGTCCTGGGCGATGCGGATGCCGTCGGCGATGGACC
>Ga0123353_10009942_pt1 | contig 13199 bp, 9 predicted proteins | sample TergutLab28metaG_3_FD_92763 | JGI IMG/M metagenome (GOLD analysis project Ga0123353, IMG submission 92763) | Labiotermes labralis P3 segment gut microbial communities from Petit-Saut dam, French Guiana - Lab288 P3 | ecosystem: Host-associated > Arthropoda: Insects > Digestive system > Gut ...
GTGTAATGGAAAGCCTCGTCCACACCTCTGTACTTTGTAAGCGGACTGTACGCAGACAAACGCGGACAGTGTCTGTTGTCTGCCTGCCAGGATGGAATACAGCAAAGTCTGCAGTTCTAGCCGTGTCCACGAGCAGTCGGCTTACACTCTTAAGGTCCCCCATACACCCTAAGTTAAACCGTGCAGTTTCACTGCGTAAAAACCTGCATGAAAAACCGAACTGAATGATCTCTGGCACAGCACGGGTTTCCCATTAAGTTTGTCAGTTTTTTTGTCAGTTCTATGTGTCTTCTTATGCGTGTGACTACGGTGGATAAAAACAAGGCTGTTGTTTGCCCTTTGCTAACCACATCGGCCGTAATGTCATCCGAAAAGAAGAAAAGAAAGCGTAAAATGTGGAGTAAGAAGTGGTATTTGAAAAGGGTTATATTATGCGATGCTCATCTGCTGAATGAGTTGCTAGAAACGGATAATACCATCGGGTTTCGGCATGTAAACAGAGGATATTGTGGGATTACCTGAGTGAACTGCGCAGTTTTCTGTGTGAAAGACGACTGGAAAGAAAGTTCTGAGGCCTGCGCTTTTGCCTGTCAAAACTGCGCAGTTTACTCACTTTTTCCGTCAGGTATGAAGTCACACAGTAAAATCGCTCAGTTTAACTGAGAGTGTACAGCGCCCTTTACGCTCTTCACTGTGTCAATAGTTTGTTTGTATAATTTGGGCAGTTAACATGTGGCCGAACGAAAGGTTAATTACTGTTATTGAGGATCTGCAGCCCAGTACATGTTTATGGGATGTGCACATGCAGATTACAGAAAACGTAATCAAAATGCTATCCGTACTTTTATAGTTTAGAAAAAAATCTACACAGGCTAAATATCAGAGCTGTACGGCAAATCTGATTGAGGCAGGAACTGCTTCACGAAGTTTTGTAGTTTTCCTTTGGATTATGGTGTCAAATTTCTGGAGCAAAATCTCGAAGTCACTTTTCGTCATTCTGACGAAATTCCTGAATCCTGAACCATCCTTCTACATGTAACTCGCAAAGAAGGTTGTATCCATACTGAAATCTATCGTTGAACAAATCGCCACTTCCACACACTCTTCCCATTTTGTGGCCTTTCCTTTCTTCTCGTTACAAGTACATATCCCGCACATATTGCAGCTTCAAATTTTCTCCACGACATGGCTTTTTTGACTGGAAAAACCAAGTAGCTGTGGACACAGTACACTGTATGCGATCTCTAGGCTGACTGTCCGCGGATATCGTACGTAGTTCAGGACTTGGTTTAACACTCAGGCGCATTCGCATTACCATTGTTGCCGTGGAAAAGCAATAAGTACTAAATATCGTGATTGTGTGTCTGTATTCTTCCCTCGTTATCCAGAACACAAAGAGCATGCGCCGTAATAATATTGTCATCTATGGCCTTTCTAACTCTACCATACTTCTGTACGTTGTCTAATGAATGGCACGATCTTCCACAAAAGTGTTGCTTTCTGCGTTGTTTCGTTTCACGTTGCAGTTTTCAGGAACGTAACACCAACCATAAAAAATAACTTCCGGCATCATACTCCCATCCACGCCCATGCCCTCTAAGGGGTCTAATCCCTTCAGTTTTTCCAATCAAAATTTTGTATATTAGAGTAACATTCATGTAACAAGCAATGGCTCTTCACTATTTTTGAGCCACGGGGTGCAAAATTTCCGGGCGCCAGTTCGCCCGGGCGGATAAATTATGGTAGGGTGGTGCCTAATACTTGCAGGTTCTCAGTATGGAACTTTTTCATAACACCTTTCCGGGGCCTCGAATTTTGAGGTGGCTACTAGAGTTCTGGGATATTCGTGCCCCTCTTCGTTGGTTAAAGTACAATATTAATATAGACAAACGCATTTCCGTATCACAAACTCAAACGTCATAAAAATATAAGCAGGCCACAAGGTTTAACAAACTGTATCATTTTCATAGGTGAAATTCGCTGAAAAGAATGAAACACTGTTGAAATTGCAACATCACGTTACTGAAAACAGTAAAGAATGTTTGTGGTTATCTCTTATTCCTTTAGAATATTTGTTCTTACTTAACTCATTTATGCGAAAATGTTAGACTCACATACTTCAGAAGCCCTGTGGTGTTTTTAAGTTTAAAATTTTCCCTTTTCCTAAACAGAAATGGGGAAAATATCCCCACTGTTATTTGATGATGTCCTATTAAATTCCTTGTGTATTTGTGTGGTGTCCGGTATTTTGTTCGAAAGTTACTGGCGACCGTAATTTCAACGGAGAAACGAGAAGCGTGAGACTATTGACTGAATACAAAATATAGGGTCTAAAGCACGCCCACAAAAGGAACTGCCTACTACATGAAAAGCTCCAGGCCATTATTTAAGAAGGAACATGTGAAAAACGGAGCGGAATTCTAGGCCAGAATTACGACGGCAGGAAAAGAAAGTGATGGGTAAAGCTGTCCCTTTACAGGCAATGAAGGCGTATGGGAAAGTGGAGGTATAGCTACACTCATTCTTAACGTCAGCAGTAGATGAGGTGAGATGTCAGATTTGCAACTCGGCCGCTTTCACCCCGAGGAAAGTGCCCACAGTACCTACTGAATAGGAGGTTACAGAAGTGAGGAGATACTAAACAGGGGGCGACACGGTTACAGGTTTGAAATTTTCACGACTATGAAAACTTATATTTGGTCTTTTGAGTTATGAAACCGTTAAATCTTCCACCTTGAAAACGAAGTCATTCAGTTCCTCCTGAACACTGATAACCTTCGGAATTACACTGCGTCGTAACCTAGAAGACAACGACCTAAACGGGTGTTTAATTGGTCTTCTGGGATGTGGCGCTGTGTAGTGTGGCCCATAAATGCCAACATTCCAGAGGAACGTGCTTCTCCCATTTACGTTTCTTCTGCCTGAACACGAAGGCAAAAATTTCCTCCGAAAATACGACAACTACCTGAAAAATTGCATGAAGTCATATCCAAGACTTTCGTAGCCATATCTTGATACACTCTGCTGTGACACCCTCCTTACAGTAAGAAGAGGAAGACAGAAAATCAAGAAATTACAACAAAATTAGCGGGGAAAAATAAAGCAAGCATGCCGTTGGTACAGCCGTCTCAAGCGTCAAATGATAAAAGCATTACTGTTGAATAATGAACTGGAAGAAATCGGTCAAGGCGTTTCTTCACTTTCTCGGCATTCAATTGGGAGGACTGAATAAAATGACCGAAAACTTCACTCAGAAGAGTTGGTCTTCGGACCGAGATCTGAACCCTGACAGTCCCGAATTCAATTGAAAAGTCATTTGACCTTGAAACAATAAAACTTTGACACCTGTAGCAGTCAAAATGGTGTATATCATGCTCTTTAAATACTGTGAGGCAAAAGATACATCTGCTTCTTTTATTGCATATCCGAGCACGGCAGCTTTATCGTATAGAAAGTCCGCTGGCACATCCCTTGACACTGAAGTGCTCAGGACAGCGATAAAAGAGAAAGTGGAGAGATGGGAGACCACAAAATTCTAAATAGGTAGTTCAGAAATTTTCGGTCATTTATAAAGGAATTCGAATATTTGCTAGACAGGAATATTCAGTTCACATCACGAGCACTGAGGTTTTCGCAGCGATTTGCAGATTTTATTATTATTTTTTGCTATGACGTTGCGTGCTAGACAACTCCATCCTAAAGTTTTGATTAACGTTGGGTGTCATCTGAGGACCAAATGACTCAGCGTCACGTCTCAGAAGAAAAGGAATTCAAGTCCACTGTCAATACCAATATCTGGAAGTATTTAAACAATATCTTCCCATGAACACCATCCAGTCAGTAGGACGACTGTAGAACAGAACATGAACAAGATATAAAGGATAGGGATAATCACTATCAGGGTTTCGTCAAGCCGTAAAGACCGTGATAGGGCTAACACAACTTCCAGTAGAAACGTGCAATGATACTGGGCGTTATGTTACAGATCAGAAGCTGCAGAACGCATGGTAGATACGATCTGTACATTCTCCTCTTCGTGGCAGCGCCCTTGTTCGGAGATGTGACTCACGATCCTAAGCCACATGTTATCTCAAATTAAGATCAGCCAGGCTAAGCCAATCGCAGCATGCCGGAGGCTGGCGAATTTCGTTCGGCATCCTAACATCATGCGCAAGGGAAGAATGTGATTCATTTGTTCCATCTCCGATTCTGTGGTTTGTCGTGTTTATTCTTGGCGATGAGTACAGATATGATTTGCACGTGCAGTCTGACGAAATGTTGCTTAACACGCTTGTGGGCGGATTAGATTCATTACAGCAGGTGTGACGGTGGGACCGGTGTTATGACCTGAAATTAGCCTTGATCGAGTGAGTAATAACAAACACACTTATGTCTTGTAATAAGCGTCCATGAGACTCGACGCCATGACCTTTGGACTATGAGGCATACATCGTCTGACGGAGCTAACGCTCCTTTCCTCGTCTAACAGAGACTATAATAATGTGCGAATGACTGTGGAAAATCGGCCATGTAATAAACGTACAGCATTAACAGTTGCTTAACTTTGCAAGATATTCACTCTTTCATGGGACGTGACGTTTCATCTACACGTTCTCAAAAGGGCACCTTGAGACTCTGTTTTGAGCGAACCATATCCAGATAACTTTGCACCCCATTTCTTTAATACCAACTTCAATATTATCCTTCTGACTAAGCCTAGGTCTGTCACGTGAAGTTTACTTTCACTTATTCAGTCAAAAACGCCCGTTCCCTATGAATATCAAACAAATTACCTTCAACCTAGTAAACAGTACAAATTACCCAGTTATTCAATGCTCATATTCCGTCCTTTTTGTTTCTGAAAATCCTATTATTTGAATTTTTGTTTTCTAACACCCTCAGAGCTAAACTGTGCCACGTATTAACTACGGTCACACACAGTCGGAAACACATTTTCTTCAGACTCAGTGTAGAAGATTTGGGATCAAACCAAGTGACAATGTAGCACAATACACGGTCAACAGCTGGCGTACATGGGCAGAGTTGACGCTTAATGTCCGGGTCGAAAATGGGGACCTCCCACGAAGGGATATTTTTGGGGGTCTGGAATAGCTCGTGTCTGGAAGTAACAGAAACTCGTCTTGATACTGGTATCACCATCGAGTCTGGACTCCCCGGGGCAATGCAACATCATACGAACACAAACACCAGACAACAACAAAAGCTTACACGTGTCTAAATCCATGGTCTACAAAGCTTCCACGTTTTCAGTGCTTAGTAAAACATAGAAAAAAATTTTTTTTTGACTTCTCTACTTCCATTGTGAGTTTACAGCTCCATTAACAAAAACTATCAATTAATAGCAGGAGCCAGGGTAGTCGGTATAGCGACTACGCAATAGGATAGAGAGCCAGGGGCTCGAATCCCGGTATGGGTAAGAGAAGATTCCCTTCTTCCAAACGCCCAAACCGCCTCTTTGGCCCATCCAGCCTATACCATGGGTACCGGGATTCTTTCCCGGTGGTTAAACGGCCGTGGCGTGAAGTGCTGAGGTTTGAATGAGCGGAGCTATACCTCTATAGCATTTGGCTTCATGGTGTGGACAGGAAAATACTTTAATTTTACAAAAATATTTTCTTTGAAACTATAATACACTAACGCAATATTTCGCCAATTGAACTAAAACAAATTCGTTATTTCCTTCGTCCCATTATCCCGTGCCACTAGAAATGAAAACAATATATAACCCACCTTTACCTTTACTGGGATTCGAGTACCCGGATTGTGCTGCTAACGCCATAGTCCCTAGTATGCCGTGAATAAGTCCCTGAGAAGAACCATATGTGCTTGTAAGCTGGTAACGATCGTAATATACCCGATCTATAGCTACTGCTGAACATTTTTTTGAAGTCAATAGGCCTACTTCAGTGCTTCTCCACTTCGATGTTTTTTTGGGCCTTTCGCATACTTCAGGTCGGCTCCCACGGGACGAATTTTGTGAAATTTGTTAACTGGGACTCTTACGAGAATCTGTCGCGAAACTGAAAATTTGGTTATTGTCGGACAAAGATATCGGGCACCTTATGTGAAGACAAAAGCGTATTTAAACGGACAGTAGTACGTATTATCTTGTTGTTCGGCAGTAGCACCAAAGGAAACCATTGTTCCATTTGCATGGCAAAATTACAGATTTTTAAATTGTTGACAGTTAATGTTGGTCAACAACATTACAAAGGCGACGTATTGTTTCGTTCCCATTGCAACAATGGTTACACGATCGCGTCACAATGTTAGGTACACGTACACTTCCTACCTTGTGATCTAACAAACAAACCAAATAATTTTCCCCGTTATTGAGCAATTTTTCACAAATTTCATTACTGTGGTCAGTCATTTGACCCTACCCTGACTCAAGCGAATCCTGTCTATATTCACACAACATATTTCTCTGAGATTATAATTAATCTGATAAACTATATTCCTAATAAAATGTGTAATTATTTGTTTATTTGTAGTATAATGATGCTGATTGCAATTCAGTTTCTGCAGCATCGATGAACTGTTTTGTAATGAATAATTAACTAGAATAATGTGACAGGAAGCCGTCATGTCCCAAATGAACGTACTAATTTTTCCGGAGAACTGAGGAAAAATACGATACCCTCAGTCGGGATAGATTTGCTCTGACCGAGATTCGAGAGGCGCACCTTCCGAACGTAAGTTAACTTGTTCGGAAGATGGTAAGACATATTCTGTAGGTAGCTTGTTTGAACATTGAAGCAGGCCGCCAAGTGTAATACAAGGAGATGGCCAAAATGCAGTCAGGACATGTCAGACTGTGTGTCACGCACAGTTAACCCTGAGATTCTCTCTCAATAAATGCGTGCACAAATGGTTTCACTTTTGAAACTTTCAATGAAGAATTTTTACGAAAATTGCAGTTCTTTAGTTTTATTGTATTTTAAGTTCCTGGGAAACAGAAGAACATAAAATGGTGTTCAAAAAAAAATTCAATTAATATTTGCCCCTTCGGTTCCAAAGTATGTGGGTAAATCCCAGTTCACTTACGTTTCGAAGCGTTTCCGTACTATACATTGCTAACTTAATTCGTTTCTGGACTGTGAAGTTTTTGAATACAGTCCTTCGCAGTTTGTGAATCTACACGTGTGTTTTGCTGCTATAGGGACTCTGTGAAACTGCATGTGTTGTAGTTCTGAGACCTGCTGCTCTCCAGAAAAACCTGCAGGCCACCACACCAATACAGCCTCACTCAAGGACATACAGAAATTTCAAATGGGTTGTATAGAGCAGTCGTCTACCGGCTTATTTTTCACATTTCCCAAAACAATTTAAAGATACTAAACAGATACTGTTTATTTTGTGTTTTGAAACAGAGCCAACATTTTCACTGATAAAATTTCACACTAGAACAGGCCACGAAGGCCCAAAGGGGGAGCACTGTATTGCTCTACTCTTTCCTTAAGCTCGGAGCAAGATGGGGGTGGGTGTTCAAAGCTACGTGGCGGCCGCTTTGCCTCCGGGAATGACGCGGTACCCATTGCATAGGAGGCTGGGTGGCCACAGTGTCAGTCTGGACGGAAGAAATTGTTACTCGTTCTTGGGAAAATTTCGTTAGTGGATTAGATACATTTCCAACGGCTTAGTATCTGTTGTAGTCTATTCAGTACGCATTCAAAATTAAGTGTAAAATGCTGAAAATTTTATCAAAATCTCTGTGGCGGAAGTTGCAGAATAAAATTTAATCAACGGATATCCTAAACTAATGTGGAAGGAAGCATTTAATTTACAAAGTAATAGACGCACTTGTAAATTTCTTTACCAGAATAAGCAGAAAGACTGTACCTTTCAATATAACATTGTTTTAACTGCAATTATCAATCAATTAATCAAAATTCTACTAATTATCACCAAACTAGCCACTTTATGTACTTTGCCGTAAAATAATTTAAGAGTCAATATTGCCGGCTGTCAAGCGCTTCCGTGCCTCATACAGAGATCAATTAGCAGGCTGCAGTAATAAGGAAGCCTTTATGCAAGTGTTACTGCCGGTAGAACGTGGCTCAGCCCCACACTGACAGAAAGTTTTCGTCGGTGATGATGGAGGTTTATATTATTAGCTTTATGAAACAAAGAGTCCTTGAAATGATACAACATAAATTATTGTCCAGCTGGCAAAGACATTTTACGTCCTGACATGGAAGCTGAAAGTTTGTTAACATGTTCAGAACAAATTTTATAGAATTCATCCCACCGTGGTATGGAACATTCCATAAGGAATCTTGAAATAGCCTGTCAAATTGTGACTTCAACATGTAGCTACATATTGAATGAACTATTTAAAGTTTTTTTTTTTATTTTAAGCCTTCGCCGTGTTCTATATGTAATATGTTTTCTTTTGGGTAATTCCCCAATAGAACTCAGACGCCGGGGAATTACCCAAAAGGAAACATATTAACTATTTAAAGATCTGTTAATTAATGTTCAGAACAGACAATTACAGAATAAGATTCCGAGCCACTTGAAACCACTCCAGATCTTCACACCGTATCTCATTTATCTATACGTTAATATCAGGCTACATTCCCACCAATGAAAAGGACTTCCAGAAGTCTTTCCTTTCATGTTTCCCTAATAAAATTTTATACAGATTTTGTCTTTCCATGTGTGTTAGTACGCGTCTAATTGATTTCATCCTACTTAATTCAATCGCTTACATCCGATATTGTCACATACAGTTGCAAGTTTTCAGGTTCTCACAGCGTTGTTGTTGAAGATTCAAGTCGTCTGGGATGTCACACTGGTCGCCTTCGAGTGGTGGTCCCTTGAAGGTGAAGGAACAGCCTTCTTTCAAATTACTGAGTGGCACACATCCAAAGGCACAACCTTACATCTCAGGAGACCTGAACCCAAACTTACACTTCGCTACCGATTTTTACAGATCGGGTTTACTGAGACTGTTGATGATTTGTACAACCCTGACCTCATCCTAAGACGAAATGAGGATTCCAAAGAAACCCAACTATAGGAACATGGCAAGTGACACAAAGTACACAGATGTGAAAGCAAATAAAAAAATACAGCGCTGGGACCGCACTATTCAGTTTCCAGGAAGGGGGCCAAATCGTGTCAACAACTGATAAAAGATGTGCCAGGCGAAGGCAGAGGCCTGTCTGTGATAATGCAACGGCGGGCCACAAAGAATTGCTTATTATTCCCACAAGAACCCACCATTTCGCTACACAGTGAGTTCCGAACTTGTGGCGCGCATACTGCAAGTGGCACGAAAGTGGATTACAAAACTTAAGTGGGCTCTTATTGTTGAAGTTAAGTGAGTGAACGGCCGTGGCGAATTCATCAGATGAATTAACGTCATCGTAACCAGCCAAATTATCAGACCATTAATCATTGAAGGACAGACGTAAATTGCTTGATGCTATATTACCACAGATATACATAAACTAGCAGTTGAACGTTATTCTGGTCTAGTCCCTTCTAGCACACATTACCGCAAGATATGAGACTTTTTAGTTGTTTTCTTCAGCTCCTCGGAAAAGTACAGTCATAGCGTTTCAGTTAGAACACGACCGTTTCCTGTCTCGTCCTAGCAATTCATTATCAATCCATCATTCATTATCCCACCACTTGACGCTACATAACTTGCGCTTTGACAAATAAACCTCAAAATGTGTTTGTTTGTTTATATGTGTTGGTATATGCTGTCCAGTGACGATGAAGACTATAATGGCGGCTGATTCTTTCTCCCACGACTAGTAGGCCTACTTATTATCTTAAAGATTAATTGTCTTAGGATTAATAAGACAAAGCTCCGGTGCATGGTATGACGATATACGAGGAAGTGGGGTGTAGCATCACTCATTCGTAAGTGAAGGCCAGTAGGTAGCTTATAGCCGCGGCCCCTTAGGCCTAGAGGAAGATTCTTTCGTATCCTTTGAAAAGGAAGTTGGGTGTGCCTCCAGAGAGGGTATATCCTTTTTCTTCCACGGTTAATCCCCTACCCTCCTTGAGGGAAAAGGTCATATTCGCTTTCGTCCACGACTAGCAACAGGTATAATATCCTTTTTGGTTCACTGCTCGTAACATGTGAATGAGCATAAAGCGGCTGCATAAGGCATAGGCTTCGGATGGCAGCAGATTGTTTGCAATAAAGTTGACCAAATGTAATGAGAAATCCTTTATTAAAACAAGGTATTAAAATAATAGAACAATTTTTTTTATCAAGCAGTGTAACATTAGTTTAATGAAATTATTACAACAAGTGTAATTGCCACAAGCGCTACAATATTGTAACACATTTTTGGGCGCGTTCGCAAAATTGCGAAAGCGAATGTTAGCTTCGCCATGTCTTCCGCCTGTCCGCCCGTCCTCATTGAACAGCTGGGCTCCCACTGGGTGGATTTTATGAAATTTTATGTTTGAGCATTTTTCGAAAATCCGTCTAGAAAATTCAAGTTTCATCATAATCGTACAAGAATAACGGGTACTTTACGTGAAGACCAATATACATTTTTGATCACACCGCGCTCATCTTTCTGAGACTGAGAAATGTTTCAGACAAACTTTGTAGAGAAAATCAAAACACATTTCATGTTCCATAACTTTTTCTTTTTCGAAAACTCTGCCGTTTATTAGATTATGTGGGAAAATATTGTACAGCCAGACAGGCCACAGATGACGGTATAGCTCACGCGCACTGCATGCTGGTTAACTAAGGCTGCAGACACACACTCTCAGAATATTACTTCCAGGTGAGACATCCCCGTTGTGTTGTATAGAATTATAAATATAAATCATATATTGTCAAACACATCTCAATTAACGATTTTGTTAAGGTGCATTTGAACGAAACAATGTAAGAAATACACCTTAATAAAGTCAATAATTGAGTTGTGTTTGACTGCATATGGTTTATAACACTCAGAATATGTATTACTTATTGCTTTCTAGGGCAATAATGGTTACACGAAAGCGCCTCATTGTTACGAAATACGTACTGTACAACGCGGGTCTTGTTAATTAAGCAACATAGCCTTCGTTTATTGAAATTCTTAAGTATGTTTACAACAATTAGACGCTTAAGTATTTGTTTTGCACAAGCTGTCCATACCTATATTACATATTATTTTTTTTCGTGTCTGTAATCAAGTTGGGAAACATATTCTAGCCTACAGATTTCTCCTATTTCATATTTTTTAATTAAATCATCTACCAATTTCTTAAACGTAACTTCCTTTGTTGGTCAATGTAGCAGGCAAATAAACACTTCTTAATTTTACGTAAATCGTTTTATGATATTCTTTAAAATTCATTAGGAATAACTTGATGTCGGGGTGAGAGTGAACAAAGTATTTCGATACACATGAGAGCAAAGACTCACAGGCCTCATTTGCCAGCTACAGACTGTTGTTGTTTTGAGGCAGTTTACTGTTGTCTCATTGTGTTAAGTAGCACAGTTCCATAAACACTAAAAATAAATATACGTCCTTCACGTTGTATTCCCTGAGTGAAGACCCACCCTTCCCATCATCCTGAAAAAATATCCAGTTAAATATTTAGGCCTAGAAGGCAGCAGTGACTTCGTTGGCGCAAAGACCTGGACATGAAGTGGAGATGTCAGAACACCGATGACATAGTGTATCAACAGGTGAAGGCCAGCTGATCTTCTTCTTCTTCTTCTTCTTCATCTTCATCATAATCATAATCATCATCATCATCATCATCATCATCATCTTCTTCTTCTTCTTCTTCTTCTTCTTCTTCTTCTTCTTCTTCTTCGATGACACTACAGTCCAATGCGTACCTTCGCCTCCTTAATTGACTTCTTCCAGTTTTTGACCTCTCTTTCCCATTCGTAATTTTGCATTTATTATTATCCGTTTGTACACATTTCCCCATCTGTTATCCTCATCTCATTATTCCTTTTCCACTACCTAGGTCGAATCAATTCACTCCGACTTTTCCGAGGCCACAATTTAGGTTTCCTATCTGTTAGTTTTTTTACGGCGACAGGTTGTCAGCCTGTCGCCAGACCCCCAACGTGGAGGGCCAGTCCAATGTACTTGTAACCCCAGGTGCAGGGTTGCCCAGCTAAACCCCCAGGCACAGGATAACCATTTTGGTCGCCATGTACGACCTGTATGGGCTGCAGAGAGACTGCTCTTACCCCGGTCATTACAAGGGAAAAATGATCAACTTACCGTTCTGCATATCGCTCTCAGAATAATAAGAATGGCAGCTAGAAACTGTGAGCGGAGAAAGTAAGAGCAAGAATCAGTTAGAAACATGGTAATTGAACATTATTGGCTAACGAAAAAAGCAAATAACATGTCAATTAAAACTGATTGGCTAAACAATTTGGTGGATAGGGGTGGAAACGAAATTACCTCATTCCACCTGAACAAGTATGATTTTGCAGCTGCATACCTAGGCACCAGGTATTATTGTTTTTACGCTGTTGCCAACATGAACAATAGCAGTGGACAAAAACGGATATTATCTTCGGCTGGCTTGAGAGCTACCTGTTTTTCTCGTGGACAAAAAGGACATGCTTTTGAAGCCTAGACATCCCCAAGAGGGACATTTCTTTTCACTACCGGCAATTGAAGCATTATTCTTTTGTTGTTCACTGCACCAATTACGATATTCCATCTCCCTCTCAGAATGGATTTTGAACGGAAACAAAACGCAGAAGGGTATGATATATGTTTAGCCTGCGATTATATACCTGTAGTGGTTATATGTTATTATATGAAGTGCGAAAAAATTCATCACAAGTGTTGAGCATGTTAGGATTTATATGGAGGTGACCCGGTTTGAACTGGAGAGACAAAACACCATCGTCAAGGTAGCCGGTAGACCGGGAAAAGTTCGAAGCTGTTACCTTACAAATACATATGTATAAATAAATAAATATATATATATATATATATTCTTCTATTATGGGGTTGGTAGACTTATTTTCACGTGGGATAGAGAATGATTTCAGTATTGAAAATATGCAATGCTTAACCAGCTGGACTGTATGCAGGCACTGTTCTAGTAATGTGACACTGCTATAGCAGATCTATTAACTGCTGAAACAGCCAGGTACTGCCTGAACATTTTTGCAGTTTTTGAGTTCCACGTCCATCTACCTTAAACAGTTGTTATGTATATATATA
>Ga0123353_10009944_pt1 | contig 13197 bp, 10 predicted proteins | sample TergutLab28metaG_3_FD_92763 | JGI IMG/M metagenome (GOLD analysis project Ga0123353, IMG submission 92763) | Labiotermes labralis P3 segment gut microbial communities from Petit-Saut dam, French Guiana - Lab288 P3 | ecosystem: Host-associated > Arthropoda: Insects > Digestive system > Gut ...
ACTCAAAACAGCAGGCATCATAGCGCGTATAGGCAGCGACAAATCAGGATATTGGAAAGTAATTGAAAATTAACAAGATAATTCAATAATTACAGACCTCCTGACCTGGCACAAATCAGATAGTCGCAGTTTTAACCCACTTTGAATGTAGTTGATTCTCAACAGGATTTCTCGGTAAAACAGGGACGTAAAAATGCCGCACGAAAATCGTGCGGCATTATAAGGGTTCATTCGTGCGGCATTAGAAGTTGTAACTCAATCCAAAAGATGGCAGAAGTGCATATACCTTATAGTCTCCGGTAAAGGCGGGTTTGCCGGCTTCGGTTGGGAATGATCCGGAGGTTTTGGCGCCGTTGGAGTAGGTAAAGGCAACGTCAACAGACAATCCACCCACAGGTCTGTAGCTGAATCCGCCTGTGAAAGCCATCTTGTTGGAGCCTGGGGTTTCGGGGGTGTAGAGGGTTAAGTCCACCGGCGTGGTGTCGTAGTAGAAACCTAAACGCAGGTCGAAGCTTGGGAATGCAGTCCACTGACCTCCAAAGCGGTAAATCATGGTGTTTTTGTATTCTTTGGGGTTTTTGATCTCTAAGTTTCCAAGTTTTGCATCGTACTTGATCACCAATTCTTCAAAGACGCCCCAGCCAACCCAATGCCCTTCGGCAGTGAGGAGGAGCTCATTGGAAGGACGAAAGGAGAACCCAAAGTTAAGGTTGGCGGGAATGGGCATGGAGGCCGAGAAGGTGCTTTGATCCAACGGTGGAACAGTTACGCCGTATTGTGCAAGCCCGCTGAGTATCTGCTTCATAGCATCGTCGGCATAAATGAGGTCGGTGTTTCCTTCATCCACTTTCATATCAACTTTGGAGCGATAGCTAACGCCAATACTTAGTTGAGGAATGGGGGTGAAGAGCAATCCCACATTAAAACCGTAATTGATTTTGGCATCACCGTAGAGTTTGGCAGAAACGGGAACAACGTCGGTATATTGACCCAATGCGGGTATTAAACCTGCTAAAGATGCTAAGGCATTTGGAGCGATCAACGCTTTGGCTTGACTGAAACTGCCCCACATAACCATGGCGCCGGCGCCAATACTCAACTTGTCGTCCAAGAATTTGAGAGAGAGGGTAGGTTGAACAGAGAACACTTGGAGTTTTGAGTTTTGCACAATCGTGGCGCCGTTCCAGTTCTCCGGCCAAAAGATCGAATTACCGGCAGGATTATTCAGCGATACGCCTGCCGCTAAGTTTTTGGTGATCTTAAAACCGGCATAGAAAAAGAGGGGGGTACCCAAAGGATTGTCCGTTTCGGCTTTGTAAGAACCGTTCTCATAGGAAACAAAGGAGCGAACACCCGTCACTCCGGCGGCAAAGCCAACGCTACCGTTAATAAAAGAGAGACCGGCAGGGTTGTAGATCATGCTCTCGGAGCCTAATTTGAGGGCAACACCGGTATTACCCATACCTGCCTGCTTGGTACTGTTAAGGTTAAGTTGATAACCTTCTGCGTGCAAAACGACCACTGCGGCCGCTAATGCAAGGGTTGAAAGAATAATTTTACGCATAAATAAATAATTAAGTTAAAAAATATTGGTGGCAAAAGTAAGAAACGATTTTGATATAGCACCATAATTAGACAAGAATTGTATCTGCAATCATGAGAGTGCGCTAATATTTAATTCGTTGTAGATGTTCTTCCCTTCGGGGGTGTAGAGGTGGTCGATGCGGTGGGCATAGTGCTTCTCCACCTTTCCGCGAACAATCTTCATGGTGCTGTTAACCATGCCGTTCTGCTCTGTAAAGGGTTCGGGAAGCACGGCAAAGGAGCTGGGAAGCCATCGTTCGGGGAACACGCCTGCAAAGCGACCGTTTCCGCGGTATTCGTCAATGGAGGCACGGATGAGGTCGATTGCTTTCTTACTGCACGCTTCGCTGCCCCACGTTTCGCCGGAGAGCCTCTTCTTCAGGTGCTCTTTGTTGGGTACGATCAACGCGGTGGTGTAGGGGTTTTGGTTGTTGTAGAGTACGATTTGCTGAATGGCGGGCGCCGAGGCCAACAGATCCTCTTCGATTCCTTCGGGGCTATACTTCTCTCCATCAGAGCCAATCAAGAGGCTCTTGAATCTTCCCAAAACCACCAACAGGCCATCCTTGTCCACGTAGCCCAAATCTCCGGTGTAGAGGTAGCCGTTGCGCAGGGCTTCTTGGGTGGCAATGTCATTTTTCCAATACCCGGCCATAACATTCTCTCCGCGTACCACAATCTCTCCCCGCTCTCCCTGCGGAAGCGTGCGCCCTTGGTCATCTTGGATCAACAGTTCCAAAGGCTTAACAATCACGCCTGAAGTGCCGAATTTGTGTTTATGGGGCGTATTTGAGGAGATGACGGGTGTGGCCTCCGACAGTCCGTACCCCTGATACATGGGCATACCGATGGCGTAGTAGAAGTCTTGCATCTCTTTGTCTAACAGTGCGCCGCCTCCAACCATAAACTCCAGTTCGCCGCCCATGGCCATGCGTACTTTGGAAAAGAGCAACTTGTCGAAGAGCGGGAGCAAGGGCCACAGGATGAAGCGCCAGCCTCTGCCTTTCTTCCATCCGTTGCCATTATAGATATAGGAGACCTTTAGCCCGAACTTAAAGAGTTTTTCGGCAGTAGCGCCTTTGGAACGAACCCCTGACTCAATCGATTTCCGGAACGTTTTGGCTAACGCGGGAACCGAAAGCAACATGGTGGGCTTGATTTCCTGAATATTGATGGGAATGTTTCTGAGCGTCTCCATCGGCGTTTTGCCGATTTGGACAGTGGCCACCGAAGCGCCGCGCATCATGAAGATGTAAAATCCTACAACGTGGGCAAAGCAGTGGTCTAATGGCAGAATAATGAGTGTTTTATAACTCTGGGTGATGTCCATCAGCGTAAGCGACTGCTCCACGTTGGCGGTGTAGTTGCGGTGGGTCAGGATCACCCCTTTGGGGTCGGCAGTGGTGCCTGAAGTGTAGGTGATGGTGGCGGGGTCATCGTTCTCTATTTGCCGTCCGATGCTCAATACCTCCTCTCTCCCTTGCGCCAATCGCTCATCTCCCATTCGGGCAACCTCCTCAATCGAAATCTCTCTCTCCTGAAATTCGGAAGGTTCGGTCAGGGTGATAATATATTTGATGTTCGTGAGTTGGTCTTTGATCTTTCTGATTTTGGGAAGTTGCCCCGCTGAGGCCAAGATGTATTTGGTCTCTGAATGGATAAGCCTGAATAACAAATCGTTGCTCTCTTCTAATTTAATCGAGAGGGGAACATTTACCGCTCCGGCGTAAAAGATGGCCAACTCTCCGAATATCCAGGCGTTACGCCCTTCGGAGAGCAGGGCGATGTGCTCTCCTTTCTGCACGCCTAATGCCTGCAGTCCGGCGCCCCAGCGATATACGGTGTGCTGTGTTTGTAAAAAGGAGGTGTGTTTCCATTCGCTGCCCTCTTTCTCCATGAGGAATGTTTTGTCAGCGAAACTCTTTACCGACTCTTCAAAGAGGTCAACAAGGGTTCTTTTGCTCATATTCATTAAAATTTTATGTCGCAAAAGTAAACAAATTCTTTGAAATGCAAAATAGCAGAGCACACCCGCTCGAACGACACAGTCCGGCAAAGGGATTGCCCCCCTCTTATCGGTTGTTTATGGAAGCGCCACTGGTGACTCTTAAGTTGTCGATGCGAGGTGACCCCTGATAATCAAGTCTTGATGAGCTGGAGAGGGTGGGGGATAACAATTCGGTAACATGGACGCTTGCTTTGCTTGCTCCACTTGCGGAGATCTTCATCTCTTTTACAATAAAATTTTGGGCTTGGAGGGTACTGGCACCTGAGACGCTCACTTTAGCCCGATTGGCTTCTCCTTTGATGTTGGTATTACATGCACCTGAGGCCTCAAGGCTGATTTGGTCTGTATGGATGAAAAATTCCGCTTTAGAGGCGCCGCTAAGACCAAGATTACATTGTGAAATCTTGCCTGATACTTTGCCTCTGCCGGATCCCGAAAAGTCAAAGGAGGCGCGGTCGCACTCTATCTCGATGTTGATGACGCTGGCTCCACTAATCTCTACACCTGCATCATTAGTATTTATGCGCAGTCCGAAAACTTTAGAGGCGCCGGAGAGGTCAGCCCTAAAGCGTTTGGGCGTGAAGAGGTCGGTGGAGGCGATTGAGGAGGCGCCGGAGAGATCGAGAAAGTCAAGATCGGTAATGGTGATATAGGCCCTGAAGGCGCTGTTTATTCTCCTGTTTATTACAGGGCTTTTGTAGTATAGATGCAAAACGCCACCCTTGACTTCAGTTTTGATGTCGGGCATATATTGTGCATCACATTCAATGACTACAGATTGCGTGTCGCCTCTCTTCAATTCGATGGAAAAAGCGCTGGAGGCGTCAATTCCGGTAAACAGGGGGAGGGTGCGGGTCTCTTTTTGATTTTGCGCAAAGGTGCTGAGGGTGAGGGCGCAGAAGAGCGCGAGGAAAGAAATTTTTTTCATAAGATAAGTTTAAAAATGGGGTGAATTTATTGCGATGGGTTAAAAATAACGGGGTGAATTTATTGAGATGGGTAAAAAAACGAGATGATTTTCAGGCTATGGGTTAAAAAACGGGTGAATTTCTGGCTATAGGTTTTGAGATAACAAATCGGCGATTTGTTGCATACCGGAGAGGTTCCGGCTGTAGTACTCTTCAAGGGCGGCGCGGCGGAGGGGAAAGGGGGTTTCGGGTGGGAGCGTCTCAGAAAGAAGGTCGCGATTTTGTGCGAGGAATTCAATGGTAGATTCGATCTGTTCCCAATCGGAGGGGGGGATTTCGGAGGCGTAGTGCTTGAGTTGTTGTTCGATTATATTAATTTCATTTTGATATGCTTGCAGCATTTTTGCTTCGATTCTTCGCTCTCGACTCATGGCAAAGTGGGCGCCGGGAGCATCCGTACGAAATATCCAAACAGTGAGAGAGGCGAGGAGAAGAAAGGTAAGGGAGGCGGCAATGCCGAGGAGTTGGCGTCTTCGAAAACCGGATTGTCGGGCGCGTTTTCGGAAGAATCGCTCTTCGTGGCCGACCGGAAGGGGTTCCCGGTCAAAAAGGAGGCGGTGGCGGTTGATGTAGGTGTTGAGCGTCATTGTGAGGAGGATTGTTTGCGGGGTTAAAGCGAGGGAGAGAGAAGCGCTCGAAGTTTGCGGCGGGCGCGGGTGTATTGAGAGCGGACAGAAGAAGGGTGGAGGGAGAGGATGGAGGCGATTTCTTCAAAGTCATATCCTTCAAAGAGAGAGAGCGATAGAATGGTACGATAGCCCGGGGCAAGTTGGGCAAGCCCTTGTTTGATCCGCGCTACTTGATGGCCATCGTCATCGTCATATCTGTCGTCATATCTATCGACATATCTATCATCATGTCTATCGACATATCTATCATCATGCCTGTCGTCATGTCTATCGTCATATCTGTCGTCATGCCTGTTGTCATATCTGTCGTCATGTCTATCATCATCCCTGTCGTAATATCTATCATCATGTCTGTCGACATATCTATCATCATCCCTGTTGCCATATCTATCGTCACCTTTACCATCATCGCTATCGGCATATCTAAGGTCATCTTCTCGTAGTACCGTTTCTTCAAAAAAAAGTTTTGTCTCTTTTTTCCGGAGCCGGTCAATCGATTTGGAGGTTGCCACCCTAAAGAGCCAGCCTCTTTTTTGCGCCTCCGACTCAAACACTCCCTGAAAAGAAAAATAGTGGAGCAGGGCGTCGTGCATAGCCTCTTCTGCCTCCCCCCGATGGGAGAGTATCCGCAGGCAGGTGGGATAGAGTAAACTGCTGTAAATGGCATACTCTTTTCGTTCAATTGCCCTTCGTTCGAGGGATGAGAGGTTTTGCTTCATACTGCAATAATAACGAAAATTTTTTCGATCTGCTGCACGCCGTTCAACCTTTTTTAACTCCATTTTATCTTTTTATCGTTTTTTTCTCTATATTCGCGCCAAAATAGTTACTCCTCTCAACCATGAATAACCATCTTGCCATTTTTTCACGTCTGCTTAGGGCGCAATTGCTGAATCACGATCGGGTGTCCTTGCCCGGTTTGGGGAGTTTTATTGCTGAGGATCAGCCATCAAGAATCATGGATGACGGGCGATTGATTTGTCCGCCTACCCGTACGGTCACATTTTCTGTCAAAGAGAGTTGGAACGACGAAATCCTCGAACGGGCGTATGCTGCCGAATTAGAGGGAGCAATGTTGGAGTTGGATGACGATGAGTCGCATTTGGGGCAACAGGATGGAGAGGTAAGAAATCCTTCAAAACTCTTTATAGAACAGGCCAAAAAAGATGTGGCACAATTTGTCTCTTCTGTCGAGAGCCAACTGCAAACCACCGGTTCTTTTCATTTCCCCGGCTTGGGCGTAATGAATATGGTCGGGAAACGTAGGGAGATCACCTTTGTCAAATCGGCAGATAGCGACTTTGCTCCTCAGTCGTTTGGGCTATCTCCCATCTCTGTCAAACCATTGCCTTCACCCTCTCGTCTTCAGAAGCTTGTCAAACCCCAAAAAACCGATAAACCTGAGAAACCTCCCAAAACAGCTGTCATTGAGCCTCAAAAACGCGGCAGACCATCAAAAACGCAGAGAGATATGGTTACAGGTACCCAAAAAAGAACCCCCAAGTGGCTCTTAACGCTCTTGGGGGGCCTGTTTGTTCTTATTCTTGCTGTGCTCTTTATCTATATTTTCCGGGAAGAGGAGTGGATGAGGAGGTTCTTGTGGTGGCTGCTCTATCCCCAAGGCTATCGTCCCTGAAATGGAACGGTAAAGTAAGTTTATTACCGTAACTGAAAGATAACCGGAAAGTTATACCTGACAGGTGCGGCTTTGCCTTTTTGGTAGCCGGGCGTCCATGTTGGAGATGAAGAGATAACCCTGATTGCTTCCGCTTCTAAAGCGGGATCAATGGGTTTGAGCGAGGAGATGTCTCGAAGGGTTCCGTCTCTATCCACCACAAAGGTGAGCATAACTCTACCTTGAATACCAGCCTTCTTCGCAGATTCGGGGTAGATAATCCGTTCGGAAACCCATTTTGTGAAGGTGTTTTCATCGCCACCTTGAAAAGAGGGTTTTGTTTCAACTAACATAAATGAGACCTCTTCTGTCAACGGCAGATCGACTTTCGTTTGGGGATCGGCCGAAGAAAGATCGGTTTCCAATGCAACCCCCTCCTTAGCTGTGCAGGAGAATAGCATTACGTTGATTGCAATAACAGGCACGATCAGCATCGCGCGCAAAATAGTCCGATTCGTTTTAAGTGGTTGTGTAAGCATAATGATGCGTTTTTGAATGATTGATTGGTTAAAAGCATGAGCGATTTTTGGAGAAAAACCAAGAAATTCCTTGGCAATTAGCGTTTTATAGGCGTGAATGGGTGCAATCTTACCGGTAGGGGTAGCAATTCCATCGGTAGGGGTAGCAATTCCATCGGTAGGGGTAGCAATTCCATCGGTAGGGGTAGCAATTCCATCGGTAGGGGCAGCAATTCCACCGGAACGGGCAGTCATCTCGCCGGAATGGGCAGTCATCTCGCCGGAACGGGCAGTCATCTCGCCGGAACGGGCAACGGCTCTGTCGGCTTGGTATTCGTGTACATTTTTAAGTTCTTTGCCCATAAGTCGAAAAATGGGGTTGAACCAGAAGAAGCAAGAGGCGACTTCACAGAGCAGGATATCGATAGAGTGTCTCTCTCTCACGTGCGCCCGTTCATGCAGAAGAAAAAGATTTTCGTCTGAAGTTTCAGCGTCTATTGGGAGATAGACTGTGTTTAGAAACGAGAATGGCGTTTTGACTTTGGGAGAGTGAACAATCAGGCAACCATCTTGACGGAGGATACTGCCCGATCGTGAGAATGTAAAGAGAGAGTGGAGTTGGACTCCTAATTTGACCAACAGGATGCCGCAAATGGCAAGATAGATTGAAATACCCAACGGAAAGAGGCCGACTTTTGCTTGGAGCGTGGCCTCAGTTGAGAGGTTGGCAGCAGCAGGTGCGGCCATGAAGGAAACATACCCGGGATGTGGGAGCAGTGAGGCGGGTAGGAGGGGAATGGAGAGTAGGGGAATCACCATCGCCGCCAATAGAGCAAAGAGCAAATAGAAGCGGCAGAGAACAAAATGGCATCCGGGTTCAATCACGCCTTTATAAAAAAGGTGGAAGATGGCGCTGCAAGCCACCACCTGAAAGGCATACAGAAGTATAGGGTGAACGTTGAGGATTGCGAACATTTGAAGCGTGTTTTAGGTGTTTTAGGGTGAACGTTACTGATTGCGATTTTAGGTGGGCATTAATGATTTCAGACAATTGAGGCGTGTTTCAGGCGTTTGGGATGAGCGTTACTGATAGCGATTTAGGTGAGTGTTAACGATTGCGAACAATTGAAGCGCCTATTGTTTGAGCAGAGCGATGATCTCCTCCCGCTCCTTGTCGCTCACCTTTTTCTTTTCGGAGAAGAATGAGACCAATTGTTTAAAGGAGTTGTCGAAGTAGTTCTGCATCACACTACCGAGTATTTGATCGGTGTACACCTCCTTGGCGATTGCGGGGCAATAGCGGTGGCTGGGGCTTAACAATTCAATTCGTACAAAGCCTTTGGAGACCAAAGTGCGGCAGACGGTGGAGACAGTTGTATAGGCCGGCTTAGGCTCCGACATCTGTGCAATTATTTCGTGCACAAAGCAACCCCCATCCCGCCAGATGATGTTCATAACCTCTTCTTCGGCACGGGTAAGTCCTTTAAAATAAGGATTTACAATGTTTAATCTTCTCTGTTTGACAGTTGTGTTTTGGTTCATAGTATAAGTGCTAAATATTTGTAGTTACATTTTCGACCGCAAAGGTAAAACTATTCTTGTAGTTGTGCAAATTTTTTTCAAAAAATTCATCGCCAATTCATTTGAAAAACGTTGCATCAACAGATTATCTATCATATTTTCAATGTTATATGCTATCTTTGTTAAATCTCTTTAATTTATTTCATAACTCTCTGTCAAAAAACAGGAGAAGATTAGTTTATAGTAATAAATCTTGTTTGATCAATATGATATCTAAATTATCGAAAGTATCATACGTGTTGTAATAACCACAAAGCACATAATTGTTCTCAAATATTGTGATAAAAGGGTAAAAAACGAAACTATCATCCGTTAATTGTAATTCATACACTTTTATTTCACCGTTTCGTTTGTTAAATATAGCCAAATAACATGTTTTATCCAAGCCAAATGTAAAACTAATATATGATTCCTGTTCAATAACATATTGAATACTAACTATTAGATTAGTTTCGTTTTTTAAAGCATATTCCATTATTTTGTTGGGATTAACATCATTATAGATGTTCTTGGGTAAAGAATATTTGCCGAAATCAATAAAATATTTGGACTTTACCGTAAAATCTTGATCTATAGAATAGATATTATAATCAAAAATATTCCAATAGAGTAATTCATTTTGGAACAGGCTAAAAACCTCATGTAATGTCAAGCCCGATAAAAGAGCTTCCCCTGCGTTTTTTTGTAGAATTAGATTTTTATCGAACAGACCTAAAGAAGGGGTTTCGACAGACGAACCTCTATATTTCATCAAGGTAATATAATCATCGTAAAATGAGGTAATTTTATGAATTTGATACATATTAGCCGGGTCTAATCCCTCACAATCAATAAAACTTCCATTGGAATTGAATTTCAGAATTTTTTGTTGGTCTGAGTCGAACAATTTAAAAATGGTGTTCTCATACAATACGCTGCTAAGTCTAAGATATTCATTATGTGCTCTGCCAAATCGTCCTATGTCTCGAAGATAGCTGCCGGAACTATCAAATATGGATAGTCTGTTCGGAGTATGAATTGCAATGAATTCATTTGAAAAAATGACTGAACGAACCTCTCCCTGTAAAGCTAACTTTGAAGTATCAAGTGATAATACTTGAAAGTCATTTTCAAATTTAGAAATTTTTTGAGTATTTCCTATTTCTACCTTTATGGTTATAATGTTTTCATCCTGACTGTTTTTGATATGAGTACAGGCTGAAAAAAACACTATAAAAAGGAGGATAAAAAAGAGGTTATTAATTTTACTCATGTATATGAAGATTTTATTTATTTTTTTACGATAGACCACAAATACCATGCCCCACAACATTGCATCTACTTTTTCCGAAAGACACTCCCCCAGTCAAGGTAGTATATGAGTTTGAGGGATAAGAGGTTTCGCTTCTGGGCATCTGTCAGAGCGCCGATGTCTTGAAAGTAATTGTCGTAGAGCGTATCCACGCCTCGCGGATTGATTTCGTTTTTCCAGATTACATTCAGCTCGCTGCCGGGGGCAAACCTCCATGTGTAGAGAAAATCAACATAAAAAAGATTATACACTTCGCCCTCAATTCCCTTGAAATCAGTTGGGTCGAGGTCGCCTTTTTGATTGAGGAAGAGAAATTCCCGATTTTGCACTTTGGACACATAGTGACGTGCGGCCAATGTAATGTTCATTGTATTGGTAAAAGTGAAGCGTCCATCCACCACGTTTTCGATCACTGAACGCTTTCGGGAGGCAAAAATGACGGTATCCTGTACGCTTCCGGCGGGTAAACCGTTTTGAAAATGGTAGCCAATGTTGTTGTAGAGATTATTGATAGCGCTGGTAATCACCAGAGTCACCTTTTGACTCACCCTGAAGCCCGGCTTAATTTGCACGGTATAGGCGCTCTCTTTAGAATTGAAATATGTTTCATAGCCCAAGGTTGCATCAACAAATAGCGGTTTATTGTAGTTGCTGCTCAAATAGAATTGCGCTCCAATCTTATCCGGCTTGTTGTATGCGCGTCCCGACTTTTTTGGCTCGTAAAAATCTTGGGACTGAAAAGCATACACGCCCGAAAGGCTGAACATGGTGTAGTCTTTGAGCAACAGCATTGTGCTCATATTGATGGTTGACTGTTCGTAGGTAGAAGGGATAAACCGCTGAATATATTTGGGATTGATGCTAAAACTGTAACGTGCATACCAACTTCCGGGCGTATAGTTGTTGTAGGAGAGGTTGCCGTTGAAGATTAATCGGTTCCGTTCAAATTGCATCCCAAGGTCGTTGATATCAATCTTTTCATCCAAAAAAGAGTTCTCAATATAGTATTGCCACGCCCCCCTTGCCTTTCCCGCCCTGAGGGTGTAGGAAAATCCCGCCTCCTTATGGCTGAACATACTTACTGTCCCCTGTCCCTGCACATAATAGGCTCTGTTCTTGTCGTTAAACCTGAAGAGCGCTCCCAATACATCTGAATGGTACCCTCCGCTCGCTTCCAAAACACCTGATTGATTGCCTCCACTCGCTTCCAAAGCGCCTGTTCGATTCCCTCCACTCGCTTCCAAAACACCTGATTGATTGCCTCCGCGAGCCCTGATTACGCTGGTATTCACCAAAGAGAGATAGGAGTTATTCTTTAATGACTGATCCAGCACCAATACATTGGCGTTGACCACAGGAGTCGTTTGGTGGCGCCTGATTTGGCCGGTGAGGGTATCCTCGATTCGCGCATACATATTGGAGGTAACGGCATTCAGCACCCCTATTCCCAAGCCCCTCTCTGTTCGTCCCGAAAATTTGATGGCATTGATCAGCTTCGATTCGGAAGGATTGTCAATAACCGTCTCGTCAGGCTCTAATGGGATATTGTAATAGTTAATGGGTTGTCCACCAATACGTCGGGAATAAAAGTAGCTCCCTTTATTAAACAGTTCGGTACCCTCCATAAAGAAAGGACGTTTTTCGTTGTATTTCACCTCAAATGGCGTTAGATTCAGGACACGGGGGTCTGATTGCACCTGTCCAAAGTCGGGAATCAGGGCGGCGTCAAGTGTAAATGCCTGACTAATGCCCCATTTAATGTCTGCTCCCACATTAAAGCCACGCTGCCATCCCGTTTCGGTATGGTGATCAGCCGCCACCGATAAATAGGGAGAGAGGGAAAGGAGCAGCGGAGCCTTTACCCCCGATATCCCCGCCAACGTCCCCCACTGCGAAATAAAGTTCTCCATTTCAGGATGTCTGGGCGACCAGAATAGCTCTTGCCGCGTCTCCCTCCGATACCGTTGTACGTTAAAGCCCCAAACCTGCTCCGCATTGTCAGGAAAACGAATCGCCGTATAAGGAATCCTCATCTCCACCGTCCACCGATCCGCCTCTACATGCACCGCCGAACTCCACACCGCATCCCAACTGCTGTCTCCACCTGAACCCCAGCCCCTTCCGCCGCCCCCAACATTCGCGCTTACCGGAGAATAGCGCCTGTCGATCTGTACACCGGCACTTGTAACCCCAAATTCATACCCATTCAACCCATCCTTGTAGGTGTCAAAATAGACGCTAAACCAGTCGGCATTGCCGGAGTCATCTCTCTTCGTAAATTCGCGTTTGATCCGTTTCGATTTGTCAATCATCTCAGCACCAATATAAATTCCGGTATCATCGTAAAAGACCCAAACACGGGTGATCTCATCCTCCGTCTCTTGATATCCAAATGTGGGCAGATACTCGGTAAGCCCTTTAAAGGTTGGAGGCGTATTCCAAATCGATTCGTTCAGAAGACCGTCAATTTTGGGCGGAGTGGCAGTGCGCGTTGCAACGGCAATCCGCTGTGGGGCGGAAGCAGGTGGCACAGACTCTTGGGCAAGATGGTTCAAAGGTGAACCAAAAAGAATAATTGTGGTGAAAGTCAGATAGATAATTATTTTATGTCGCATGAAGAGAAAGTTTACGGCACAAAAGTATGAAAAGTGGAGGAACAAAAAAAGAGAGAATAAATTTCAGGTCATTCAGTAATTATCTTCAAACCGCTGATTCTTTCAAAATGTTTTCTATTTAGTGTTGCAAGTGGCATATTGTTCTGTAGTGCAGTTCCTGCAATCATAATATCAGGCATATCAATCAATTAGCACCGAAGTATCCAAACAAACTACTGTACTCTCCATTGGATGAAATGCTCTCGTTGTTGTTTAAAAATGAAGAACTGTTTATCAGACATTGCAGGGGCAGAAAGTATAAATTTCTGAAAGTCTGAAATTTCTTTTGTTGCCTTTTCTGCAATACATTTATCAGAAATCTCATATTTGATTTTTGCTATCTGATTTG
>Ga0123353_10009947_pt1 | contig 13197 bp, 10 predicted proteins | sample TergutLab28metaG_3_FD_92763 | JGI IMG/M metagenome (GOLD analysis project Ga0123353, IMG submission 92763) | Labiotermes labralis P3 segment gut microbial communities from Petit-Saut dam, French Guiana - Lab288 P3 | ecosystem: Host-associated > Arthropoda: Insects > Digestive system > Gut ...
ATGTTGCTCTTGCGATGTTTGTACAAGGCAAATCGTTGGCAAAGCATTGAAAAACAAGGCTATACAACGTTAAACCAAGCCGCGTGAAAATGCCAAAAAAGGGAAAACGCTCCCTGCCCATGTTCTCTTGCCATGTTTCTCTGGAATCATTACCGTCCGCTATCCTGCCATCTTGAAGAGCGGCAACATTATCGACACGACCAGTGCCAGTATGACGGCACCTAGCACGACCAACATCAACGGTTCGATGAACCGGACGGCTAAATCCAATGCCCGCCAATTCCGTCGTTCCAGTCCCTCGGAAATTTCCACTAGAACCATGTCCAACGTGTTCGACTCCTCGGCAACGGAAATCATTTCGACGACCGTTCGAGGAAAACAGCCCGACTTCGCCAAAGGTTCCGCCAAACGCGCACCGCCGCTAATGTTTTCCGAGGCTTTGTTGATCGCATCAAATAAAATTTTGTTGCCGACTGCCGCACCGGCAATTTCCAGCGATTTTACAATCGGCACGCCATTTCGTAGCAACGTTCCCAGCACCCGACAGAATCGTGCCACCGCAAAACCTTCATAGACCCGTCCCGCTATGGGAATCCGCAACTTGAATCGATCCACCGATCGGCTACCCTTTTCGGTATTCGACCAGAATCGGAACCAAAAGCCGCCCACGATAAAAACCGGAACCGCCACTGCCAGAATGTACTTCATATTGCCGGAAAGGAGGAGCAAAATTTCCGTTGCCACCGGCAGGTCGCCCCGCCTTCGCATGTCCTCAAAAAGATTGCCAAACATTGGCACGATGAAAATCATTATGGCGGTAACGACTACCACCATAATCACGAAAAGCAGCACCGGATAGACTAATGCTCCTACGATTCTTCCTTTCAAATCGTCCTGCGCTTCGGTGAAGGCGGCAACGTGATTGAGCGATTCTTCGAGGAATCCTCCTTCTCCTCCTGCTCTGACCACTTGGATTCCCATTTCTCCGAAGATCACCGGATAGCGTCCCATCGCTTCGGCAAGAGTTTCTCCCGCCTCGACCCGGCGGTAGATATTGTCGATCACAAACTTTAAGTTATTGTTCGACGTTTGATCATGTAGCACTTTCAGTGCCCGGAGCAAAGGTACGCCGCTTTTTAGGAGGTCTGCCAGTTGAGAATAAAAACCGGCAAGCAGTTGTCCGCTGACTCTCCGAACTTTTCCGGTCGCTGCCTGCTGCAACACCGGCTTAACTTCGAGAGGAAACAATCCAGCGGAGGTGAGGGCGGCAACGGCTTCCGCTTCAGTGCCCGCATCGGTGTGTCCTTCTATTTTTGCTCCCAGTTGATTCCGGGCAATGTAACGGTAACTCGGCATAACTCTTTCGAAGAGATTTCCTCACACCGTCATTCTAGCAAACGGAGGACTTTTTTCAACATGAAGGGAAGTCGAGCGGTCTGAGCGTCGAGCGCATAGCGTTGTCATTCGATTGAATCTCGGTTTTACTTCGCCTTTATATCATAACAATACAAATACTGAGCGTGCCGCAGATACAATCTGCCGCCGACCACAACAGGATGCGCCCAACTTTTGCCTTCAGCATCGTTCGGCAATTCAAACTTGCTCAACAGAACAAATTCTTTTGGTTCCGGCTTGATGAGCAACACCGTTCTGTCATTTTCCGTCAGTCCGAATAGCAGACCGTCGGCATAGTGTATCGAACCCTTACCGGCACCGCGCGAAGTATAACCGATCTCCCCTGTCAAAAAATTGACCGCTGCCCACGAACCACTGAACGTTGTCCCGTAAACATGGTCGCCGACTAAAATCACTCCGCCATGATGGTTGTCGAAACGCCGTGCCGACCACACTTCCGTCGGTGTGAGAGTGCCGTCGGCATTCTTCGTTAACTTAATCAGTTTCGCTCCGAAGCCGTAGCCGGTGGTCAGAAAAAGATGTCCGTCACGATAAATCGGCATCGTGCAGTTCGTACACGTGTTGTTGTGCAAAGGAATCGTAAAAAGATGTTTGCCGGTCTTGGCATCGAGCCCTTCCACGGTTGCTTCGCTCATCACAGCAACGACTCGGAGACCCTCGAAGTCAAACAGATAGGGAGTCGTATAAGCCGCCGCCACACTCCCCGGCGGATTATTTCTTTCTGGATTGACAAATGTCGGAAGCGCGATGGGCGGTGCCTCCCAAACAGTCTCTCCCGTCCGCTTGTTCAAGGTAACGGCTATCGTTTTTGTCCCGCCGACCAAAGTGATGATCGTGTCGCCTTCAATGACGACGGAATGTCCCAAACACCAAGTAGGTAGCGGCGCATCGTATTCTGTCGTGAGGTTCCGACTCCAAATTTTTTCGCCAGTTTCTGCATTGTAGCACGTTACTTCACCGAGTCCGCTTGCGTCATAGACCCTATCGCCGGAGATGACGGGCGTTCCTCGTGTGCCGGGATAACCCCGAGCGCGAGGAAAAGTGTCGGCTATCGTTGGAACGGCAGGTCCATTGTCGTTCTCCCAGATTTTTTTGCCGTCTTTGTCAAGACAGAAAATCATCGTCAATAACTTGCCGTCCCGCTCGACGTTGCCGCTAGTGTAAATTTTATCACCGGAAACAGTAACACTGGAATAGCCGAAGCCGATACAGTCTATCGACCAGAGAAGTTTGGGTCCCTCCTCGTTCCATTGTTTCAGCAGTCCGGTATCGGAAGACTTGCCGTTGCCGTCTCGTCCGCGAAACGCTGTCCAATCGGCGGCAATGAGCCATGATGCCGAAAAAGTGAGGATTGCAAATGTACCAAAAATAGAACGAAACATAGAGGTTCTGCTATTCTAGGGCGATAATGTCAACAGAATCGTAGCACACTTGACGAATTTTTTCTACCCGTTGGGTACTATCGTGCGTCCTACAGATATGAGACGACTCTTGTACAGGTTATGTTGTTTCGGCTCCCTTTCTTACGTTTCGGACTCAGTGAATCGTCATTTCGCTGCGTTTCCTTCTGGCTTTTGCGGTCAATCACACGTTGCAAAATGCCAGCCGCTGCGGAATTCCGGCTTGATACGTCTGTTGACGGCTTCCGAATCGGTTTGCATCGCCGCCGGGTTCCATGAAACTTTACCGACCGACTCACGATGCATGTTGGCGGCAATATTAATCGCCTCCATGTAAGGAGCGGCATACTCGAAATTGCATTCGCACCTCTCCGGTCGGTTCGCCTTGACCGCCTCGATCCACTGCTGCTGATGTCCCACACTCGGCGGATACGTCTGTGCCGGCGGTCGGAAATCGGCAAACTTCTCCTTCGGCAACAACGTGTGATAACCATAATGAACCTGAAGCGAACCCTTGCTCCCGACGAACAGAATGCCAGACCTCTGTTTGGAATCGATGAGTTCATCGGCAATTCCCTTCGGACGTTTGTTGCCGTCGTACCAATGAACCTTGAACGGCGTGCCATCCGGTTTTTTGTGCAGGAACGTAACATGCAAATTGTCCTTCGCATAGAGCGGATGCGGCGGCGGTCCATCGACGACGATCTCCGACGGCGGAGACAAACGCAGAGCAGTCCAAATCAGGTCAATCGTGTGCGGTCCCATACCGGTAATCCAACCACACCCAGAATACCAATATCCGTATTTGCCGAATGACAACCACGCATCATGGAAGGGACGATACTGCGTCGGTCCGAGCCACAGATCGTAGTCGAGTCCATCGGGAATCGGCGATTCTCCGACGGGGTCTTCCGCCGGAGCATACGTTCCGTCGCACCAGTTGTGGACTTCGGTCACATCACCGATGGCACCGGCGGCAATCAGTTCGAGAGAGCGGTAATAGTGAGCGCCGTTCCACGAACGAACTTGCGTGCCGGTCTGCGTACAGAGTTTCTTTGTACGTGCGAAATTCGCCATCTGCCGGGTCTCCCAGACGGAATTCGCCAACGGTTTTTCGCAGTAGCAGTGCAATCCGAGCTCCATCGCAGCGCAAGCGATGATGCCGTGAGTGTGGTCGAGCGTGGCGACGAGGACGGCATCCAATTCTTTTCCTTTTTTATCGAGCATTTCACGATAATCTTTGAACCGGTGTTCGACTTTATATTTGTCGGACTGGGTAGCGAGAGTACCGGCATGGACATCGCAAAAGGCGTAGAGTTTTTCTGTTCCTTTGGTACCGGCGACCATTTCGGCGATATTATCGCCGCCGCGCCCGCCGATGCCGACTACGCCGACGTGCAGTTTCGAGTTCGGATTCTGTTGCGCTAGAATCGCCGGAGCGGCGAAAGCCGCCGTCGTTGCGGCAAGTGCCGACTTCAAAAAGTTTCTGCGGGACAAAGACGAGCATCTCATTGAACGTTTCATGGGGAAAAAGGGTTGATTGTCTTAAGTTGATTGTCTTAAGGAACACTTTATTTTTACCTAATTTTTTTTACAAAACAACCTGATACGACAGTGCAATGGTGTCTCGATTAGGAAAGACGTTGACGAATATGATCTCGATACGCTTGCCGCTCATAGCATTGCCGCCCCCTTACGTAGCAGGATCGCTGAACAGTCTCGGTCGCACGACGATGGGACAATCGCGGCGAAGTTCCGACCAGCCGACTAGCGTCGCCACAAATTCCAACTTCCACGCCACTTCGTTATTCTTCTGCCGGAAAGAGTGCATCGCACCTTCCGGCAGATGTAGAAAAAACTCTTCGTGGAGCGGTGCCTCTGGGGTAGTACTAAAATCAGAGAGGGAAAAGAGCGTTTGCCGAAAAATGTCTTGTCGATTCGTCACCGTATCCGTTCCCTGATGGAATCGGGCGATCTCTTCGCATACCATATCGACGGTCAAATTCTGGAACTGCAAAATGCCGTCCTGATGGAGCAGAATTCGATATTTCCGATTAGGATAGATCGGATGATCCGACAGTTCTAGCAGAGTCGGCGCAATGCGGAAGGTGATCCAAAGTTGTCGGGCAACCACCCAATACAACACGATTCCGACTCCGCAAAACAACCCTCGGAAAATGATTCCCAAAAAATAATCAGTCGAATTTCCAGACGGGGTAACAAAGGATTGAATCAATATTGTGAGGGCAATGATCGTCCATGCCGTAGCAAAGAGGGTCTGCCCAACCAGTGGAAAAATCGGTCGATGTCCCAGCGGCAGGCGGTACGAAAGGTGTGTTCCCGGACTTTCGTTGATACTGCGAATGTCAGGAATGGTTACCCAATCTGCGGGTCGTGTTCCGGCGGTTTTCGGCAACGTCAGCAGAGCGGCTTGCCGTTCTTTGGAGACTGCCAAAAGCCGGAACGCCTGCGGCAGCGAGACCGCTCCGAGAACAATAAGCGAAAAGGACAAAAGGAGCAGAAACCAACCCCAGATCGAAATATCCCAGACGACGATGACCTGTTCAGGATGGTTGATTCGATACCAACAAGTCGTCCGCCGCCCGACGGCAAAGGGTTCGAGTGCCGACTCCGCAAGTTCCCGATGAGGGGAAAACCCTCCATCAGGTTGTTGTAGGGTAAGATAATCAAACGTCCAAACGCGGTAGATTCTTCCTTCAACGGTATGTTCGAACAGTACTTCGGGTCGGTATCGGACTTCTGTCCCAAAGGTTTGTTCGGCGATCTGCACATCGAAGACTGTTCCGCGAGAGGGAACGAATTCTTGGTACAGTGTCAACTGCGGAATCGCCCAAGTCCAAAGTTGGAGAATGAAAATGACGATTCCGACGATCAAAATCGTCAAAAATGCCAGTGCTTCGCCCCATCGGATTTGTGCAAAACGATACAATTTCATTGAGAGCCCGTCGGAATTTGTAGCGGGATTATATCAGAAATCCGCTGTTACTGTTAACAGTGCGTACAAACTCCGTGCGTCCGTCTCGATAACAATGTGAAACGCACGATGAGTATCCATAGACATCGTGCGCCTCACAGGGTGAGGGCGGCTAAATTACTTTCGCCTTCTCGCCCAACCGAGTCCGACGAGACCCAGCCCCAAAACGGCCAGCGTTGCCGGTTCGGGAATCTCCGCCGGCTCCACTACTGCAATGATTGCCAGACCGTTCTGGTTTCGCAGAGCAGATGCAAATCGAACACCGATTCCACCATTTTCACTGATAAGATCAGTGAAAATGGCATGCCGCATGAATGTGATCTGTGCGTCATTTTCCGTACTGATGATGTCACTGGAACTCTTCGCTCCATTCAGATAGGTTTGGTATTCAACGTCAGCACCCAGGTTTACTCGCTGCGCAAAAAGTGCTGCCACAGTGTACCAACTACCATTGAATCCAAGGGACATGTTCGCACGATGTCCTGTAGCACCACTGATGACGAGACCATTAGTACCGGTAGAACCGGTTAGGGCAAAACCTAGATCAGCGTACACGTTACGGTCAGAACTATCGTAGTTGATCCAGAAGTCGTTAGTACCTCCATAATTAAAATTCACCGACCAGGCTCCCTCGGCAGGTGCCGACCAGCCGACCGAACCATTTGTGGCGTTTAGGGTACCGTCTTTATAGACATTGACGAGTACCTCAACTTTGGCATTCTCTCCGTACACTGCCCCTCGTTCTGTTCGCCAGTCGATATACTGCTGGAGACCAGACTCCCATGTATTTCCGCTCGGACTATCAAATTGGGTATAATAATCCGCCTTTGCCGGTGCGGCAATCAAAAATGCGCCAAGCAGCGCAAAACTCGCAACGTACTTGCTCATAAAACTTTCTCCTTTTTTGTTAAGTGGTTAAAAATTGATTATCAGAGCCGTGACCGCACGATTGTGGACTCTGCCTATAGTCATAATATAGCAGTTATCGTGCCAAATGAGGCGATTCCAAAAACAGTTTTCGTAAATGATTGTTAATTCAAGACTTGTGGAAAATCGTTGGGCTTATACCCGCCGCCCTGATGCAAGAGGAGTGTTGCAAAATAATACAGCCGAGTGTATCGTTTTGCCCAAAGTGTATCATTTTGCAACAGGAAGGTCACCGGTAATTTGCTCTTGTCCCTTTCTGTCAGAATCGGTACAGTTCCTCCTGTCAAGTGTTTTCCCCTTTTTTGACCCAACCCTAAAGAATAACAGCAATGAAAGCGGAATTACAGGATTTCCTGAACCAACTGATCGAGGCACAGACTCAAATGCTTGCTGTATTGCATAAAAAGCAGGCGATACTCGTCAAGCCGGAAAAAGAGGCTGTGGCGCAAATTACTTCCGAAGAAGAAAAAACGCTTGAAACCATGCAAAACGTTCTCCATCGTCGGGAAGAACTTCTGACAACTGCCCGATTGCAGAACCTTCGAGGGGATTCGATAGAGCAACTGTGCGAACATTTTTTTCCTCGAAACGTCGAAGTACAAAAAATGCTCGGCGAAATCAAGCATCGTTCGCACCAAATCCGGCTACTTGCTTACACGAATTGGACGCTGTCCCGAAAGTCCTTGATTCATGTTTCGCAAATTCTTGAACTGCTGGAAACACGTGGACAGGGCAAAACGACGTATCAGCCGCAGACCAGTGTATCACGTAGCGGATTTGTCGATCGCGTTGCTTGAATTCATTCTTAAAATTTGGGAATAATATCGTTCATTCCACTACCGCACTTCCCTATTACTTATACTGCATACCGGTTGGACAAGCCTGTTCATTTTGGCGGTTCTTTTTTCACGTGTTTGTCGAAAAACGTGGCGACTTTTTCCAGCATATCCGGCGTAGCAATGCTTTCGTCATGACCAGCACCTTCTTTGATCACTATTTCGACATCGATTCCGTCTTTTTTCAGGGCATCGTAAAAACGTGTGCTTTGAAAGAGAGGAACGACCAAATCCCTCGAACCATGCAAGATCAAGAAAGGGGGACAGTCTTTCGTAATATGGAAAATCGGACTCGCTAAAATAGCAAGTTCACGTTTGTCCGCGATAGAACCGCCGAGCAACTTTCCAAAGATACCATCTTCATTGGCAACGAAGGGTAGTTTCTCAAAGACCACGAGGTCAGTCGGACCAAAAATATCACATACCGCTTGTACCGCCGGAGATTGATCAAGGTTTTCACCAACATCGAATTCTTTTTTGTGCGGAGAGGTTCCCAGCAGAGAGGCAAGATGTCCGCCTGCCGATGCTCCCCAAACTCCAACTCGCTTCGGATCGAGATTGTACGTGGAAGCGTTCGCACGCAACCAACGAATTGCCGCTCGGCAATCTTCGATTTGAGCAGGAAAAGGCGACTGCTGAGCAAGTCGATAATTGATACTGACGCAAGCGTATCCCCTTTCGAGGAAGTGTTTTGCTGACAGCATATCTTTTTTACTGCCATGTTGCCAAGCGCCGCCGTGAATCCAAACCAATACGGGTAACTTTTCGGTGTCCCGATAGTTCGCTGGCAAATAAATGTCAAGTTGTTGCCGCTCTCCGCCGTTCGGCACATACGGCACATTGGCAAACGTCGGTTCTTGTGCGTAGGTCTCTGTTGCCGTAACCCAGACGGTGAAACAAACGAATAATAGCAGGACTAATCTCATTGAACGTTGCGATTTGATGGTCATGTGGTGTCTCCTTATAAAAGTATTGGGAAAAACGCATATACACTGCGCCTCGGCATTGTATCATGTGGCGTGGGGATTGCAACGTCAACACCGCCGCAACGGAGACTGCAAAATGCAACGTGTTGCAACACAACTTTTGCAAGAATGTGTCTCACGGGGTGAGGCGGCTAAACGATTGCGGCTCTACCCTGGAGTACCGGCTAAATGGGGAAATGAGGTTGAAAATGTTGCAAAATTCCTATATTTTCTTGTTACATCCCCAAAAAAGTGAAAAATTTTCCGAATTTTCCTTATTTTCCGGCATGAACCCATTGACAAAAGCCTGTTTTAATGGAAAAATACAGGGAATCTAGGGGTGAGAAAGGATGTTCCTCCTTTTCGCTCGGAGAAAACCAGTATCTGCGGACGGTATTTTGGATTGTCATGGTGGCATCCTGCCGAACGCTTAATTTTTTGATTCGTTTGACGAATCCAAACCAGGAGATTTTTTCATGGCTGACAAGAAACCACTCACGAAAACCCAAATCATTGCCGAACTTGCCGAGACGACCGAACTGTCTAAAAAGGATGTCACGACCGTCGTTGATGCACTGTCCGAACTCATTAAGAAGAGTCTGGGCAAAAAAGGAGCAGGCACATTCACGATGCCCGGCATCCTTAAGGTCTACAAGCAGCACGTCAAGGCGAAGCCTGCTCAGAAGAATGTCCCGAATCCGCTCAAGCCGGGCACATTCAGCGACCGTCCTGCCAAACCGGCGCACGACCGCGTAAAGATCAAGGCACTCAAGAGTCTCAAAGAGGTCGTGTAACTTCGTTAACAGAGCCGCAATTTTTGATTGCAGCTCTGTTTGAAACTACCAGCCGATCATCATATTCGATTCGATCATTTTTTTTGCACGATCCAGATCGGAACCTGTTTGCTGCATATAAAGTCGGATGGCATGCACTTTATCGCCGGAGGCTTTGGAGATACATTCTCTGGCGGCATCGCAAGGGTCGGCTCTGCCGGTGATTCCGAGGGCGGCTTTGGAAATGACCCAGGCATCACGCGGACGTTTGGTCACACGGACTACCTCTTCTGAAGGATAATAGCCGTAAAGGATATTTCTCGCATCCTCTTCGTCCTGTGCCCAAGCAATGACAATGTGGGCTTGTGTTTCGATTTCAAAGAGTGCCATCTTGATAGAAGTTGTTAGAGTCACGCAACATCGCCGGTATTGTAACAGTTTTTTGAGACAAAATGAATAGGGGGTGGACTATCCTCGCTTTTTTTCCTCTGCCAATTACAATGGGTGCCAATATGCTGCCGCTCGATCAACTCGAAAAACTGTTAACCACTGTTCTGCGCATTCGGGAAGTGGTGCGCCCCACAGGGTGAGACACCACCGCTTTTACGAATTGCCTGCGTTTCCGGCTCTGTGAATTCCTGATCCCTTATTTATCCACCCGCTGTTTCAGTGCCCGCCACTGGGGATTGTTCGGCTCCAATCGAATCAACCGGTCAATGCTCTTGATCGCTTCGCTCCGGTTGCCCATCTGTAAATGCAAGATCGCCAAGGCATGCAAAAACGAAACATTTTCCGGTTCGATTTTCAGTGCGAATTCCAGTTCCTTTTGAGCCTCCGACCGCTTTTCCTGCCGCATCAAAAGCAAGCCGAGATTGTATCGAATTCGGGCGTTCTCCGGGCGCAAATCGGCTGCCTTTTTCAACTGTTCTTCCGCTTCACTCCAGCGTTCCTGTTCGGCAAGCAAAAGTCCCAGCGAATACGCCGCATCTCCCTGTGCCGAATCGATTCGCAAAACCTCCCGAAATTGCTCTTCGGCTTCCTTCGGTTCGCCCCGCTCATTATGAAGCATTGCCAAATTGATCCGCGAAGGGATAAACTCCGGTTCAACCCGTAGCGATTGACGATAAAGTTCCAATGGTTTTACGGTCAATCGGTGCAGATAATCCAGTCGGGTGTTCGACGCTTCCGCAAGCGATGCTGGCATATTCGCTCCGCCCCGCCGCTGTAATTCTTGTACCGTCGCAGCAAACCAGCGTTCGACCTGTTGCCGGCGACTTGCCGTGCGGTCATGTTCAAAAACCGCCAGATTCAAATACGAAGCCGCCTGATCGTTCTGCGTCAAACAAGCATGGGCATATTCAAGGGCTGCCGATTCAAACGCTTGTTTTGCCGACTCATCCGTCAATCGCTCGGAAACACCGGCTAATACACGTGCCGATTCGAGGCGGAGTGCCAAAAGCGGGTCAGTCAATTTTACTGGCAGATGTTTTAATTTGACGGCGGGCGGCTGATGAACAAATGCCTCGATGGCTGCCAATCGAACCAGCGAATCATGGTCTTCAAGCGATTCAAATATCAGTGCTGACCGATTCAGAGCCGACTGATCCGATGCCAACATGCGACCGAAGAGCGCGAGTGCCGATGCCCTAATGATGTCGCGATGGTCTCGCTGCGTTTTGTTTCGGACGACCGCCTCCAAGAGCGGTAACGCCTTCGGATCGCCCTGCCGACCCGCCGCGATGGCGATGGAATAATGTTCCGAAATCGGACCGGAAACAGAATATCCGACGTGCGATTCCCGCAATTCACCATACCAACTTTCAACGTGTTCGTGTGTCCATTCAAGCGTTTCCCCTTTCTTTCGATCCTGATGACACAACGTACAAGCGTTCGGAACGCCGGTTTTCATTGTCAATTCGGGACTCGGTTTGCGGATGCTATGATCGCGGCGAGGATCGACAATCATGTAGGTGGACTGCGGAAAATGACATTCTACGCACTGTGTACCAGGCTTCGATGAGTCAGGATGAAAATGATGCCGCACCGTATCGTAAATTGCGGGCGCATGACATTGCGTACAGAGTCGATTTCCTGAAAACTTGAGTTGCAAGGAATGAGGTTCATGGCAATGCGTGCAACCGACTCCTCCCCGTGCGTACATTTTTGATTGCATAAACGATCCGACTTCAAAGGCTTCGTCGAGCAGTTGTCCGTCGGGATAGTAAATCGGTCGGTCGGGCATATCCGGCACGAAAAAGTCTAGCAGCGGTTGCAAGGGGGCTTTGACTCCTTCCCGTAACACCCGCCGTCTCGTGTGGCAAGCGGCGCAACTTTCGACGATTTTCTCGCCCGTCGCTCCTTGTAGGATGTCGGCTCCCATCGGAATACCGGATTGCCATTTCGTGGTCAACTGGTGCTTGCGTGCCGTTTCGACGTGTTCGGCGCACGGTCCGTGACAGGATTGGCAACCGACGTTCATTTCCGTAAAGGTCGAACGATAGGTCAGGGTTTCACTGTCAAAGTTTTTGGCGAAATTCGTCGTGTGGCAATCGGCACACATGGCGTTCCAATTTTGGAGCGGCTGCGTCCAGTGTAGCGGGTCATCTTTCGGAATCTGTTCTTTGGGATAAAGATGGAACCAGCGTTGGTCAATGGAATCCCAGGCGACGGGCAGACATTGGAGTCTGCCGCCTTCGGTTTCGACCAGATACTGTTGAAGCGGACGAAATCCTAACGTAAAAAGAACTTCTACAATGCCTATATCTGCGCCTATGTCTGTTTCGACCATGAATTTTTGACCGTCCCTAAACATGCGAAATACTTGCAGCGCAGGAGCGGGGGGCATAAGCCCGCCGGTGATTTTTTCCTCCGCAATCAATTTTTGCAATCGGCTCACGATTCTTGACTGGGCGGCGGAAATTTCGCTCGGTCGGTTGACGATGAGCAGTTTTCGGTATTCTGTTTCGTCGTCGAATTCTTTGCGTTGCGATTCATTCATTGTACGGCGTAGTTTTTCAACTACGCCCGGCTTGGCATCGAAGCAGGCAAGAGCAAAGTCTTCAAATCGCGGTTCGAGCGGCGGTTTGAATTTGGAACCGGGCTTGTTATAGTTCCCGGATAACAAAAGACGGAATGGAGCATCGCGCAATGACGAATTAGGAGGGAAGTTATCGGCATATTCTCGCATTTCCCACGGAAGCGGAAGGGAATGAAAGATGTCGTCAATGAAAATTTTCAAGGTTGCTTCCTCGAAGTCGAGCAAATCGTCGAAGCCGATATGAATGAATCGGACATTGTCAAAATCTCCTAGTACGGTCTCTTCGTTGGCGTGTTCCATTGAACGTCTGTGATCGCTTTTTTGCCAATCGTCGCAGGCTTTTTGATGACATTCGGCGCAACTTGTCGGATCGGCGTAGCGGCTGTCCGGTTGAAGCGAAGGAAGAACGGAAAAGGAGCGCAAACCCGATAGGAGAATGACTGTGAAAAAAAATAAAAGTTTGCGTTTCATTCAGAACAATTGTCCACTACGGCTCCAGTGGTTAAATTGTACATCAAATTGTGAGGTTGGGTGCTATTTTCCTCGCCCGTCAGACATGTCAAGAGATACGTCAAACGCAATTTAAGTAACCGATGCCTTGTTCTGGATTTTTGTTAAACTGTGCAATCCACTTATTGACACTCGGCGGCAAATTGCCATAGACTCGTTTCCTACCAATGGTCTCACCGCTGGCATTGAACACATCACATAGAATTTCAGTTATCTTGCGTTTTTTCGGGAGCGTTTGTCATTTAGTGGTTTTTTCACGCGGCTTGATTTATTTTTACGGAGCCTTGTTTTTCAATGTATTTCCATCGATTCGCCTTGTACAAGCACCGCAGGAGCAA
>Ga0123353_10009948_pt1 | contig 13196 bp, 12 predicted proteins | sample TergutLab28metaG_3_FD_92763 | JGI IMG/M metagenome (GOLD analysis project Ga0123353, IMG submission 92763) | Labiotermes labralis P3 segment gut microbial communities from Petit-Saut dam, French Guiana - Lab288 P3 | ecosystem: Host-associated > Arthropoda: Insects > Digestive system > Gut ...
CAGCTGGTTAGAGCGCAGGACTCATAAGCCTGAGGTCACAAGTTCAATCCTTGTCGGTGCTACCAATGTAATGATATTGGATTTGGTCTATGTTGAAAGAAAATGTAAAAATCTCGGAAATGACTACCATGAAGATTGGTGGGGCGGCGCGCTATGTGGCGGAAGTCGAAGACATGGCGGATTTGGAGAAGTGGCTGGAGTTTTCGCGCGGGCTAGGATTGCCGACTTTTGTGTTGGGTAGTGGCGCGAACACGATTGGGCGAGATGAGGGCTTTAGTGGCATAGTTTTACTCTGTAAAATTCGAGGTTTTGAGATTTTGGAACAAACCAGCAAAGAGATAACGGTGCGGGTTGGTGGTGGCGAGGTGCTGGATGACATCGTGCGGATTCTGTGCGAACGCGGTTACACGGGCATGGAGGGTTTAACCGGCATCCCCGGAACGATGGGGGCGGCACCGGTGCAGAATGTGGGGGCGTATGGGCAAGAAATCTCACAAGTACTAGAAAAAGTTGAGTGCTATGATATGCGGGCGCGGGGTCGGCGGGAATTTGCCAAAGAGGATTGCAAGTTTGCTTATCGCAAGAGCATTTTTAATCACGGCGAGGGCGTCGGACGCTACTTTATCACGCATGTGGTGATAAAACTGAAGAAAGGCGAGATGAAGCCGCCGTTTTATACCAGCTTACAGCGCTATATCACAGAGCATAATATTAGGGATTATTCGCCGGAGAGTATCCGGTTTGCGGTGGCGCAGGTGCGGGAGACGAAGATGCCGGACCTCCGGTTCGAAGCAAGTGCAGGGTCGTTTTTCAAGAATATTTATTTGACTGACAAGGAAGCGGAGTCGGCGCGGGCAAAGGGTATTGAGGTGTGGCGCGAGCATGGGCAGAATATTATTAATTCGGGGTGGCTGATTCAGAATGCGGGACTAGCCGGACGGACTTTCTATGGGGTACGGGTGAGTGAAAAGGCGAGTTTAATTTTGATTAATGATGGGGCGCGGGGGTATTCAGATTTGGCGCGAGCGCGCGAACGGATTATTTGGGCGGTGGAAAAGCGCTTCGGGTATAAATTGGAACAGGAACCGGTGGAGATGTTATGAAGTGGTTAGACGGGGCAGAACTGGCGGGTTATATGCAGGCGGAGCAGGCGACGGAGGCGCGACGGTTGAAAGGGGCTTGGGTGGAGCGGGGCGAAAAAGGCCGCGTGCCGAAGCTATTGATTTTGCAAGACCACCCGAATAAAGTTAGTGAAATCTATGTCAATAAAAAACTGCAATATGCGGCGGATATCGGGGCGGAGGCTGAATATAGGGTGGTGGCGACGGCGGATTTGGCGAGTGAGATTAGGCGGGCGAACGAAGACAGTTCGATCCATGGGGTGATTGTGCAGTTGCCACTTTTAGAGAAGACGGCTTATGAGGTGCTGGACGAAATCGCGCCGGAAAAAGATGTTGATGGATTGAACGAGCGGGTGCGAGAGGAAGGTGAGGCGATTTTTCAGAGTGCGACGGCGGAGGCGATAAATCACTTACTAGTGGGTTATAATGTGGAGCTAGCGGGCAAGAAAATTGCGATAGTTGGCTATGGTCGCTTGGTCGGTAAGCCGCTTGCGGAAATGTGGCGACAAATGGGCTATGATGTGACGGTGTTTCGAAGTAAAGATTCGGAGCAACTGCCGACGGTGCTACGCGAATTTGATGTGGTGGTCAGTGGCACGGGTGTGGCGGGGCTGGTGAAAGCGGACATGTTGAAGCAAGGTGCGGTGGCGGTGGACGCGGGAACGGCGACCGACAAGAACGGGGTGGCGGGCGATTTTGCGCCCGATGTATTACGAAGAGAAGATTTGACGCTAACCAGAAAGACGGGCGGTGTAGGGCCGGTGACGGTAGCAACATTGTTCGCGCATTTGTTGCAGGCGGCACGGCGGACATTATAGTTCGATGTGATATAATTGGAAGATGAAGAAACTGGCGCTCAAGGCGCGGGTGGAGCGGAGGCGGAAAATTGCCATCGTGTTTTTGGCTTTACTGGTGTGTTCGGCGATTGCCGGCACAGCATGGTTGTATAATAGTATACACAGTTGGTATTGGTCCGGTGTGGTGGCTTATGATTCGTCGGTGACGGATGCCGAGCGCGAACAGTTGGAGGGTATTTTAGGCAAGCATAACTTGCGTTATGATGTGATGATTTCGGCGCGAACGGTAACGGAGCTACCGAGTGAGGCGCATTTTGTGCTGTCAACCAAGGTGCCGGTTGTAACTTTTTATGACGCGCGGCAGTCAATTGGGCGAGCGGAATTATTCGGGCCGGAGGGAGAGGCCGTGGCCTATCAAGCGCAGCTGGTGGCGGTGCGGGATTTGGATGTAACCAGAAAGGTCTTGGCGATTGATGATGATTATTTCTTTCGCGACATGCGGCGGGGCGCAGTGTTTCGGGTGCTGGAACTAGATAGCAAGAATCCGAATGAAGTGATAGCGATACTTGATGAGGAGCTGGAGGGAGGGCTGGAGGCGAGTGATATATTCAGTGTGGCCCAAACCGGCACGACCGGGCAAGAACCGGAGTGGCAGGATAGTCAAGTGGTAAGGTTGGCTTATAATCCAGCCGATGAGCAAGAGACGCGGGCAGAGATTAGTGAGGCGAAGGCGAGCGGAGCATGGGTAATGGTGGAGATTGATTATGAGGCGTGCCGAGCGGGTCAAGAGTGCGATGCGCCGGTTGGTGGGCAGCGGGAGTTGTTCCGTAAGGTAGCGGCGATGGGAGCCGATATGGTGGTGGGATTGGGTGTGCAGGCGCAGACTTTTGAGATTTATAAAGGAGTGCCGATTTTTTACGGGCTGGGAAACTTGGAGTCGGGAGCAGTGCGGAGTTTGGGTTTGACACATTATTTTTATCGAGGTCGGTTGCTGGCAACACAAGTGAGGCCGATGGGAGAGTCGGCGGGGTCGGAACTCTTGGAGCGATTGGGGCGGGCGCGACCGGCGGACGCGGATAGACTAGAGATACGGACGGTGCAAGGGTTGGTGGATGAGTGGGCGCGTGGGCGGAATGTCGGAGTGCTGATCCGGAGCCTAGATACCGGGCAGATGGTGGCACAGGTGAATCCCGAGAGGAAATTTTTTGCGGCGAGTTTGTATAAGCTGGCGGTGGTGACGGCGGGGTATTTAAGAGTGCAGGGCGGACAGAATCCGAATGCGACGCTGCTGGGTGGTAGGACGTGGGGGCAGTGTTTGGACGTGTCGATTCGGACGAGTGATAATCCGTGTGCCGAGACTTTATGGACGCAACTTGGACGCGACACGGCGACGATGAGTATGAGCGCGGCGGATAGTGTGCGGGAATTAGAGCGGGTTTGGCAGGGCGAGCTGTCAATAATGAATCGGGCTTTGTACTTGGATTCGTTATTGGAGCAAGAGGTGCTTTTTCGGCGTGGCTTGCCGGCAGGTTTCGCGGGTGATGTGAGGGTATATAATAAGGTCGGCTGGCTGGCCGCAGAGTGGCATGATGCGGCGATTGTGGCTATCGACGGGCGTTATTATGCGGTGGCGGTCTTGACACAAGGGGTGGGGCATACGGCAGTGCGAGAATTGGGTAGCTTGCTGAACCTCCATCTTCGGCGGGCTGTTGAATTATGATATAATGTGGGGTATGGAAGAGATTGTAAGTTTGTGCAAGCGGCGCAGTTTTATTTTTGCAGGGTCAGAGGTTTACGGGGGGCTGTCGGGAACTTGGGATTATGGTCCATTAGGGTTGCTACTGAAGCGGAATGTAGAGAATAGTTTTTGGCAGACATTTGTGGATAGTCGGACGGATATGTATGGGGTGGACGCGGCGATTATTATGAATCCGAAAGTTTGGGAGGCGAGTGGTCATGTGGCGACTTTTGCCGACCCATTGATTGAGGACACGGTGAATAATAAGCGGCATCGACTGGACCATTTGCTGGAGGACGCGGGTGTCGATGTCAAGGGTCTGGGGCTTGAGAAAATGCAAGCATTGGTCAAAGAAAAAGGTATCAAAAGTCCCGATGGCAACCCGCTCGGTGAGGCGCGGATGTTTAATATGATGTTTACAACGCATGTTGGACCGCTAACTGACGATGCGAGCATTGCTTATTTGCGACCGGAGACGGCGCAGGGGATTTTTACGAATTATAAGAATATCGTGGATACGATTTATCCGGATTTGCCGTTTGGGATTGCACAGGTGGGTAAGGCGTTTCGGAATGAGATTAGCCCGCGGGATTTTGTGTTTCGGAGTCGCGAGTTTAACCAAATGGAGATTGAATATTTTTGCGATCCGAAAGATTGGGAGAAGTTATTTGAGGAATGGGTGAGTGGTTTTCATAATTGGCTAGAGAGTTTGGGCTTGCCGAAAGCAAAGACCCACGACCTAGAAGTGCCGGACGAAGACCGAGCGCATTATTCGAAGCGAACGATTGATATTGAGTTTGATTATCCGGTGGGACGTAAGGAATTGATGGGTATTGCTTATCGCACGGATTTTGACTTGATGAATATTCAGCGGGCGAGCGGTAAGAATATGGAATATGTGATGAAAGACACGAACGAGAAGTTGGTGCCGCATGTGATTGAGCCGTCGATTGGGACGGAGCGTTTGGTGATGGCGATTCTGTGCAGTGCTTACACGGAAGAGGCGGACCGCGTGGTGTTGAAGCTACCGGAGGCGTTGGCACCGTATAAGTTTTGCGTGTCGCCACTACTTAAAAACAAGCCGGAGCTAGTCAAGAAGGCGGAAGAAGTGTTCGTACAGTTGAAGAAGAAGTATGGCTTCGTGACTTGGGACGACAATGGTAATATCGGCAAGCGCTATCGCCGTCAAGATGAAATTGGCACACCGAAGTGTGTGGTGGTGGATTTTGAGACGCTGGAAGATGGGACAGTGACGGTGCGCGATCGCGATACGATGGCGCAAGAACGGGTGAAAATTAGCGCGTTGTGATAGTTAGATTAGATAAGTTTGTATCCGGTGGGCAGACCATCGGGACGCTGGAGAGTGGGAAGAAGTGTTTTTTGTGGGGTGGACTGCCAGGGGAGAGAGTGGAGTTTCGGGCGACCAAGCAGAAGAGCCGATTAATTGAGGGGGTGGTGGAGCGAGTGCTGGAGGCATCGCCGCTACGGGTCGAGCCACGCGACGCGCAATATTTGGCGACCAGTCCGTGGCAGATTTTGGACTTTGGGGCGGAAATGACGGCGAAAAAAGAGCTAATTATCGAGGCTTTTAGGCAGGAGCATTTGGAGCTACCCGATTTTGAGATGGTAACTGATGGCTCGGAATATTATTATCGCAATAAAATGGAGTATTCGCTTTATTGGGATAAGGCGGCGGAAAAGATAGAGTTGGCGTTTCGGGAGCGAGGGTCGCACCGAAAAGTCCCGATTATCCAGTCGTCGATTGAGCGACTGGAAATCTTGGTTAGTGCGCAGGAAATTGTTGCCGACTTGAACGCGCGAGGCGAAGAAGCACGCAAATACCAAAGTCTGATGTTGCGCTGTAATCAAGCGGGCGAAGTGGCGGGTGGACTGCTGGAAAATGGCAGGCCACATCCGGTGTTTCCGAGCTTGGAAGACGAGATTTTGGGTCGTAAGTATAGCTATTCGCCGAATGGGTTTTTTCAGATTAATTTACCGATGTATGAGCTGGCGTTACAAGAGATTGCAGATTGGGTTGAGGGCGAAGAGGTGCTGGATTTATATGCCGGAGTGGGGACGATTGGACTATCGGTTGCGGGCAAGCGGAAGTTGACGTTGGTGGAGCTGCACAAATTGGCGGTGGAGGAAATGCAAGCGAATGCGAAGGATATGGAGGCAGAGGTGGTGCTGGCGAAGAGTGAGGACGCACTGTCGCATATTGCGGGCAAGGACACGGTGATAGTCGATCCACCGAGGGCGGGGCTGCATCGAGAGGTGGTAGAGGGGCTACTGGCGCAAAAGACGCCGCGGGTGATTTATTTGTCATGTAACCCGACGACGCAGGCGCGAGATGTAAAGAATCTTGTGGCGGGTGGCTATAAGGTTGATTTTGTCAAAGGGTTTAATTTCTTCCCGAAGACACCGCATATTGAAAACTTAATCATTTTATCACTAAAAGGTTGACACGGTAAACATATGCGTTATAATATATATGTGACACAAAAAACAAAAATCAATTTTAGCAAAATACCGCCATCGTTTCGCGTGTTGTTGGCTGTTTTACTATTTGTAGCTTCCGGTTTTGGTGGGGCATTTCTGGTGGCGGGCGAACGGCAGTATGCCGACGCGGTAACTTTGACCGGCAGTATGTTTAGGGCGGGTAATATTATTTCCGATGATATGTTTTACGCCAGTAATACGATGACAGCGGCGGATATTCAGAGGTTTTTGGATGCGCGCGCACCAAATTGCGTACAGCAAGCAGGAGGACCGCCGTGTATCAAGGATTTTCGTGGCGATATTCCGGCTCGTCCGGCCGATGCTTTTTGTAGCGGTATGGCGGCAGCGACCAACCAGAGCGCGGCCGAGATGATTTTTCGCGTTTCACAGAGTTGCGGGATTAACCCACAAGTGATTTTAGTAAAACTACAGAAAGAACAGGGGATGATTACGACCAGCCGTCCGACGAATTGGATGTATAGGGCGGCGATGGGCTTTGCTTGTCCGGATGATGCGCCTTGTAACGATGCGTTCGGCGGGTTCTTTATGCAAGTTTATATGGGAGCGCGACAGTTCCGCGTGTATCGGCAATCTTCGACTTTTATTAACGGTTGGTTTAGGGTTGGGCAAAATAACAATATTCTGTTCCATCCGAATACCAACTGTGGTAGGCAGACGGTCTTTATCGAGAATCAGGCTACCCAAGGACTCTACTATTATACGCCATATGTGCCGAATGCGGCGGCGCTGGCGAACCTGAATGGTTCGGGCGACAGTTGTTCGGCGTTTGGCAACCGAAACTTCTGGCGGTTTTTCTGGAATTGGTTTGGTAATCCGCATGGACCGGTCCAGAGTGCGGTGAGACCGGTGCCTAACCTGCCGGAGGGTGTGGAGGTCGGACTATCCGTGGCTTCATTATTTGAGTTAGATTTGCCGGCGCAACAACTGTCGCGAGTCGGGGCAGGGTCTAATTTGACGAAGATAATGGAGGATATCTCGATTAGTGACAATGTAACGATGCGACTGGTAAAAGATGGGCAAGCAGTAACGACAGTATCAACCGGCGCTCTTTTGGAGTTTCGTACCGAGAATGATGCCGGTGAAGTAGTGGAAATTGCCAGCTGGACGATAAGCGTTTTGGGTGATGTAAACGGTGATGGCGTAGTAGATATTTCGGATTTGGTGGCGATGAGGATGCATTTGGCGGGCAATCGAGTTCTGATTGGCGAGTTTTTGACGGCGGCGGATATTCTGCCGGAGAACCGAGAAGTGGATATTACTGATATAATAAGGATGAGGCAATTTTTGGCTGGATCAATACAGAGTTTAAGATGAAAGGAGGAAGATAATGTTTACAGCTTCAATGACAGGTGCGCAAACAGTGACTTTTTCGGCTAATTTTACGACGAATGTGGTGGTGAGTTGTTCGGTCGGGCGACCGGCGGGATTTCAGGCAGACTTGGCGTTTGATAATACGCTGGTGGTAGCGGTTGCCGGACTGAATGGCGCGACAGTAACACAAGGTGGACGCTTGGTGGTCGAGGCGATGGGAACCGGCAACGGCGTGAACAACGGAACGAGTGTGTTACGTCTGACAATTCGCAATAATGGCTTGCGCGATGGGCAGACGGGCGCGGTCAGACTGACTAATGTGCGCGGAACCTGTATAAGCGACAGCGGAGCGGTAGGAAATAATGCGGCGAATATGGTAAAGAACGCTAGATGGCAAACACCGGCGCCGCGACCCGATCCGGAACCAGAACCGGAGCCGGAACCGGAGCGTGATGTCAGGGAATTGTCGGCAGATGAATTGGTTGATGCGCTAGGTACAGAACTACCGGCAGAGCGTCGAGCGCAAATAGTTACAGAAATTAAGCGACGGCTTCGAGAGGGCGACGAGCGGATACATGTATTGGAAAGCCAGCTGGAAGGGTTTATGGAGGCGCCGGTGCTGGGCGAGAGAGTGGAGCGCGAGGGATTGTTCCGCGTGCTGGATAACCGCTGGGCGTTTTTCGCGATTGGGGCGTTTATGGCGGCATTAATCGCGGCGGCGATTGCGATTATACGAAGTATTACGAAGGGTGATAAAGAGCCGGAAGCGGCGTCCTGATCTCGTGCGGGTTTAGTCGAGGATGACGAAATCTTGGAGGGTGAAGTTGCCGTCGACAACGGCTACGGCAAGGAGGGGCTGGAGGTTGGCAAATTCGGGGTTAGAAGCTAGAAAAAAGCTAGCGGCGCGGTGCATTTGTTGGAGTTTAGCGGAGGAGATGGCGGCAAAGCCGGCGCCGAAGTTGGGGGAGCTACGCATTTTGACTTCGGTGAAGTAGATGGCAGGGGTGCCGTCGCAAGTCGAGGCTAGAGAGATGAGGTCGATTTCGCCGATTTTGGTGCGCCAATTCCGGTGAATAATCTTATGACCTTGACGTTTAAGCCAAGATGATACCGCGCGTTCGGCGCGGTTACCAATCTTTGTAGTATTCACTATTCGGCCGGCTCGGCAGCTTCGGTAGGTTCACTCACGACCGGTTGATTATCGGTCGAAGCTTCTTCGCTTTCGAGGACTTCGACGGCAGCTTCGTCGGCGTCGGTGGCAGGAGTGTTGACTGCGACTTCTTCCGGAGCGCCACCAACTAGCTCGTTGGCGTTAGCGCGGTCAAAGCGGGTAGCAGTGAGGCGGGTAGATTTGCCAACACGCTTGCGCATGTAAGAGAGGAAGTTGCGGCGGACTTTGCCACGAGCGGTAATTTCAATTTTGGTGATGAGCGGGCTATGGAGCAAAAAGCTCTTTTCGACACCGACACCACTGGCAATTTTGCGGACAGTGAAGCTCGCGGTGTGTGAGTTGTCGCGGGTAACCCGAATAACGGTGCCTTGGAACATCTGGACGCGTTCTTTATCGCCTTCTTTGATGCGTTGATAAACTTTGGCGGTATCGCCGGTGCGAAGCGCAACGGTCGCGCGTTTCTGCTTGTCGTTGACGGTCTTGATTAATTCACTCATGGAGCTATTTTATCACAGTTTGCCATAATTTTCAAGGGTTTTTCATGGGATAGATATGTGATATAGTAGGTGTATGAATAGTAGGCGGCTCGGCAAGACAAATGGTTTGTTACTGGTTCTAGCGGCTCTTGGCGCGGTTTTGGTGCTGATGATGGTAAATACCTTGAATGCGCGAGCGGATGATGACTCACAGACCTGTGATGAGTTACAGTTGTCGGCAAAGCATCAACTGGAGCGCGATGCACCGTTACAGTCGGCGCTTTGGCGGCGCTATGACCATATGCTGATGAACTTGATGCGACCGATGAATGCGCGACTGGTGTTAAATGGGTATTCTATCTTTGAGCTGGCGAAAGTGACTGAGGATTTTGTGGGGGAGCTATCGGTGTTTGAGTCGACATTTGACCAATATCGGCAGTCGACGGAAGATTTTTTGATTATGCGTTGTGATGACACGGCGGCAGAGGTGGCGCGGGAGATTAGTAGTTTAAGGGAGAATATGGCATCGTCGAAGTTGCGACTTGACAATCTACTGGAGATGTACCGTGATATCGTGGTGGCAGAAAGTGAGAACTTCTGATGGACGCGACGGCGGAGATGTCGGGAGACAAGAAGCTATCTCTAGTGGTGCTGGGGGCGATTGTGGTGGCGGTGATGATGGTAGTAGTGGGGCTGGTTTTGTATTATCGGACCGGCGCTTATCGGGCGGATTCGTCGCGCGTGGGGGCGGATAGGCCGTTACCGGTAGGAGATAATTGGGAGTTCGAGGCGGTGGGGCCGCTAGACCAGCGGACTTTTCAGGTGTTTGTGGAGCATTTTGATATTAACCTTAATGCTGTTCGACGACATAATTTGTAGTTGGTGAGAAGGAGCGAGAGCTTGGAGGCGAATTTGTCGCGTTCTTTGGTGATGAGCTGAGTGCGGGAGTGAATGCTGCCCTCGGCGATGGTGATTTCGCGGGCGATATCGGTTTGTTTGGCGAGTGGCTTGAAAAACGCTCGAAATTCGCCGAGTTCGGGGATGGTGCGGAGAGTGCGACCGAGTAAGCGCGGGTAGTAGGCGAGGTCGTGGCCGCGGAAGAGCTGGTCGAGGGCGGTCCAGTTGGTCTTTATCCACTCGAAAGTGATGGCGCGAGCGTAAGGATTAGCGAGTAAGCCGCTAATGAAAGTGAGAATATCTTGGGAGCGGACGATGTTTTTGTCGAGCAGCTTGCCGAGTATCAAGTTGATGAGGTCGGGGTTCTTGGTGCTAGTAACAGCTATTGCGATATCGCGCTGGATGTCGGGAGCGATGATATTAGGGTAATGATTAAGTAGTAAGTCGACATTGGCGCCGGTGTCGAAGCGGACGTGGGTGGCGAGAATGGTGGCGCGAATATTAGGGTCGAAGTCGGCAAAGTTATTGATGTCGTAGGCGAGGAGCAGATTGATGATATCGGGACTCTCGGAATATGCCATATACTGCACGATGGTGGCGCGAAGCTCGATGTCGTGCGGGGTGTCGCTTGGGCTAGGCTCAAGACCGAGGGCGACATAGCATTTGAGGGCGGCTTTGCCAACGAGAGTCTTGAATTGTTGCTCTTGGAGGCTGTCTGGCTCGACAAAAATGCGAAGTAAAGCGATGAGATAACCGGCAGCCGACCAGACGAGGTAATCGGTCTCGAACTGGAGCGAGACGAGGAGATCGAGAGCAACGGCTACGGAAAGTTCGCCGGCTTCGACGAGGAGGCGGGCGTCAGTGAAGACGCGGGCGCGTTCTTCGGGGGTGGCGTTCGGGAGGTGCTGGATTTTCTCGGGGGTGACGGAGAGGAGATAGTAGCCGGAGAGGTCGGATTTGATTTTGGGAAGAGGGAACTTGGAAGTCCAGCCGATGCCTTTTAGGTTGAAGGTGCGCTGTTTGATTTTGTCGCCGATGATTTCAACATAAGGGTAGCCGGTGTGGTCGAGCCAGTAATCCATGAGTGGCTTGGCGTTCGGGAGTTCCGCCCAGAGGTCGTCGGAAGTAGTATTCTGGAAAGCGTGTTTGGTGAAGTATGATTTAAGCCCAGCGTAGAAAGCGTCGGCACCGATTTCGGAGACTAGCTGCGAAAGGAGGCAAGCACCTTTGGCGTAAACGATGGCGCCGTCGAAGAGAGTTTGGATTTCATCGGGGCTACTAATCTTCTGGCGAATGGCTTGGATGTTCGGCATGAGGTCGCGTTGCATGGCATAGGCACGTTCGTCGAGGTAGAAATCGTCCATAATCTTCCACTCGGGGAAGAGGGTGTCAATACAGACGTATTCGATATAGGTGGCAAATGATTCATTGAGCCAGAGATCGTCCCACCAACGCATGGTTACGAGGTTGCCGAACCATTGATGGGCGACTTCATGGGCGATGACGAGGGCAATGCGCTTTTTGGCTTCGAGGCTGGTGTCCGGACTCACAATCATCATGCTTTCGCGGTAGGTGATGAGCCCCCAATTCTCCATGGCGCCGGCTTCGAAATCGGGAAGAGCGACTTGGTCGAGTTTGACAAGAGGGTAGCGGACACCGAACTTCTCGGTGAAGAAGTCGAGTGAGCGGCAGGCAACGTCGCTGGCAAAGGCGAGGGAGGACTCGGAATGGTTGGCGGTGGCGTGAGTGGTGACTTTGGTGCCGTGCTTGCAAGTGCCGGTGATGGATTGGAAGGTGCCGAGGACAAAAGCGAGCAGGTAAGTACTCATGCGAGGGGTTTTGTGAAAAGCGGTGCGGACGCGCTCGGTTTCGAGCTGGAGGCGGGCGGCGACAGGGGTGTTGCCGATGGCGGTTTGGGTGGGGTCGTGAATGAGGACGAGGTGGAACTCGGCTTTGGCCTCCGGTTCGTCAACACAAGGGAAGACATTGCGGGCATAGTGGCTCTCGAACTGGGTGGCGATGATTTCGCGCGGCTGATCAATGACGGTGTAGGTCGAGAGATAGGCGCCGGTCATTTTTTCTGAAATCGGTGCCTGCCAAGCGATGCTCAAAGTAATGGAGTCGGGGCTGGCACCGAGCTTGTCGTCGCGCTCGGCAATTTTGGCATCGGTAGCTTTCTCGGTGCTGGGCGGGGCGGTTTCGTAGATAGTGAGGACGTCGCCGGCTTGGGTGAAGCGGAGTTTACGTTTGTTTTGCCCGACTTCGATAATCTTTAAGCCGTTGGCGTGGAGTTTGACGGTGCGGAGCTTGGGGTGAGGAATACCGACGACCACCATCTGCCCGATGATTTTACGGTCGGCAGTGCGGATGTCAAGCAAGAGCTGGTAGGAAATAGGCTTAAACTGTTCATATAAACGCTCCATGATAACTTATTATAACACGTTTATTCTGTGCGGAGAGCTTTAATGGGGTCGAGTTTGGCGGCACGGCGCGCCGGAAAGTAGCCGGCAAGGACGGCGACGAGGGCTAGGCTGATGATGAGAATGATGGCTTGCAAGGGGTTAATTTGGAGCATTCTAACGCCGTCTTCCAGCTCGAGGACGTTGTTAATGACGGGGTTAAGTAGGGTGACGAGAAAGGCGACAAAGACGCCGATTAGTCCGCCGAACGCGCCAATCCATGCCGCTTCATAGCGGAATAAGCGGGCGACGTCTTTACGTTTCATGCCAAGGGCTTTCATCAGACCGATTTGGCGGGTGCGCTCGAGCACGCTGATATATTGGGTGTTGATGACACCGAAGATGGAGGCAAGGATAGCGAGACCGCCGAAGCCCATAAGGCCCCATTGTGCGATATTGATGACTTGGAACATTTCTTCGAATGAATCTTGCATACTGCGGGCGACGTTGAACTGGTTTTGGGATTCGATTTGGCGCTGGACAGCTTCGAGGTCGTAGCCTTCGGCAACTTCTACAAGCAAGGTCCAGCTTTGGAGTAAGTCTTGGGTGGCGGCGATGGCTTCGCCGTCCTCGTAGGAGATAAGGATACTTTGGGAGAAATGGCGGTCGTCGGAGCTGATGCCGGCGACTATTTGGAACTCTCGGTCGAATAGTTCGGGATCATTAGGGGAGAGGTTGCGAGGGTCGGCATAGAAGCGGAGAGTGA
>Ga0123353_10009951_pt1 | contig 13195 bp, 15 predicted proteins | sample TergutLab28metaG_3_FD_92763 | JGI IMG/M metagenome (GOLD analysis project Ga0123353, IMG submission 92763) | Labiotermes labralis P3 segment gut microbial communities from Petit-Saut dam, French Guiana - Lab288 P3 | ecosystem: Host-associated > Arthropoda: Insects > Digestive system > Gut ...
CAGCAGGGGATACTCGGCGCGGTCGCCACCCTTGGGACGGCGCTCTCGGAGGAACAGGCTAGGCTGCTCAAGCGTTACGCGCCGAGAATTGTCATCTGCTACGATGGGGATGCCGCCGGGCAGAAGGCGATTCTTCGGGCGCTGGACATTTTCGAAAGCCAGGACGTGCCGGTCTTCGTGCTCGACATACCCGACGAAATGGATCCGGACGATTACGTCCGAAAGCACGGCGTCGATGATTTCCTCAGCCTCAAGCCCCTCGCGCCGCCCAAATACCGGATGCTTCGCGCCGCCGACGGGGTGGATTTGAGTTCACAGGACGGCCGGACCGGTTATGCGATCGAGTGCGCCAACATCCTGCGTTCGGTGCGCAGCCCGGTGGAATTGGAGAATTACCTGACCGACTTAGTCACGCAGACCGGATTTTCGCGGGCGGTGCTCTTGGATCAGATCGGCGCAACGCCGGCCGCGACCAAGCGGGAAATGACCGTGAAAGCCCCACGATTGCCGCGCAATGAACGGGAATCCGACTTCATGAAGGCTGAAATCATGCTGATTCAACTCATCGTGGAAGGATTTATGCAGGCGGATGAATCACTGGAAGGGATATTCTTAACGCCGCTGCACGCGCAAATTGTCGGGTTTTTGGCAAACGGCGAGAGCCGGGCGGCCATTTTGGATAGACTACCGGAGGAAAACCGCCACGCGGCGGCGGGCGTCATGAGCCGGGAGGGCGTCATCGAGTCTGATAAGGTTAGTCTCACGATCAAGGAGTGCCTCGCGACCATCTACCGGCACAAATTGAAGACCAGAATCGAGGAAGTTAAAGCGGCGATCGACACCGAAGGGGACGCCGAGCGAAAGCGGGAATTACTGCAGGAATGCATCGCCTTACAAAACGAACTGAACGCCACCTCACAACCAGAACCGCGCGGAAGGAGTGAAACGAATTGAATAAGCCGCAAACCGATGCCAAACTGTCCCGAGTGCAGGATCTGGTTGAGTCCGGTAAATCGAAGGGATCGCTCACCTATAAAGAGATCATGGATCAATTGGTGGAGGTCGAGCTGGAACCTGAGCAATTTGAAAAGATACTGGAGACGCTCGAGGCCATCGGCATCGACGTCGTGAACGAAATACAAATCGTCGAGGCGGAGCCGGTCACCGAGCCGAACCCGGAGGATATAGACCTCTCGGTGCCCGAGGGGATCAGCATTGACGACCCGGTGCGGATGTACCTAAAGGAGATCGGCAAGGTGCCACTACTCACCGCCGACGAGGAAATCGAGATCGCCAAGCGGATGGAAGCGGGGGATATCGAGGCGCGCCAGAAGCTGGCGGAAGCGAACCTACGCTTGGTCGTCTCGATCGCCAAGCGCTACGTCGGCCGGGGCATGCTGTTCCTCGATCTCATTCAGGAGGGGAATCTGGGCCTCATTAAGGCGGTCGAAAAGTTCGACTTCCGGCGCGGCTATAAATTCTCCACCTACGCGACCTGGTGGATACGTCAGGCGATCACCCGCGCCATTGCCGATCAAGCGCGCACCATCCGCATTCCCGTGCACATGGTGGAGACGATCAACAAGCTCATCCGCATGTCCCGCCAGCTCCTGCAGGAGCACGGCCGCGAGCCGCTGCCCGAGGAGATCGCCGACGCGATGGGCATCACCGAGGACAAGGTGCGCGAGATCATCAAGATCGCGCAGGAGCCGGTCTCACTCGAGACGCCGATCGGCGAGGAGGAGGACAGCCACCTGGGCGACTTCATCCCCGACGATGAGGCGCCCGCGCCCGCCGAGGCCGCCGCGTACACGCTGCTTCGAGAACAGCTCATGAGCGTTCTCGATACGCTGACCCCGCGCGAGGAAAAGGTACTCAGGCTCCGGTTTGGCTTGGACGATGGCCGTTCCCGCACTCTTGAGGAGGTCGGCAAGGAGTTCAACGTCACCCGCGAGCGCATCCGCCAAATCGAGGCGAAGGCGCTTCGAAAATTGCGCCACCCCAGCCGCTCGAAGAAGTTGAAGGATTATCTGGATTGATGAATCTCCCCTTGGACGAGCGCCTCTCCATGCTCTCCGCGCTGACGCCCGCTTGCACTCTGGCAGCGGATATCGGCGCGGATCACGGCTTTTTGGGGGCTTCTCTGCTTCAATCTGGCCATATTCATACGGTGCAATTTATCGATATTAGTGATAAGTCACTAGGCAAGGCTCGCCGGTTAGTCAAAGCGCTCAACTTGACCGACCGCGCCCGCTTCACAGTGGGGGATGGTGCGGAGAACGTTGATCCGTGCGCGGACGCCGCGATCATCGCGGGGCTCGGTGCGGAGACGATCGCCGGGATTGTCGAGCGGGGTTCGGATCGGTTTCGCGAGATGACGCTGATCCTGCAACCGAATTACAACGCCGATATCCTCAGGCGGCGCATCACAGCCGCAGGTTTTTTGATCGTTCAGGAAGATGTCATTCGCGCGAAGGGCCGCTGGTATGTGGGGATTGTGGCAAAAGCGGGGGAGCGCGCGCTGACAGAATATGAAATCGCCGTGGGGCCCGCGCTTCTCGCTTCCAATCATCCGCTGCTCGCTGATTACGCCCGATTTCACGTCCGGGTGCTTCAAAAGGCGCTGGGCGGCGCGCTCCGGGGCGATCGCGGGCAGGCGGAACCGATCGAACGGGCGCTCAATCACTGGAAAGAGGTGCTCAAATGACGACAGTCGCAGAAATCCTCGCCATACTCGATCAAATTGCGCCGCCCGAGCTAGCCGAGGATTACGATAACATAGGCTTGCTCGCGGGCAGGATGGACGCGCCGGTCGAGACGATCCTGACCGCATTGGATTTGACCGCCGGGGTCATAGAGGAAGCGGTTCGCGCGGGCGCGCAGTTGATCGTGACGCATCACCCGATCCTCTTTCACGCGCGTAAAAGTTTGCGCGAGGACGACCCGGAGGGCGATACCCTCGCCCGGTTAATCCGTGCCAAACTCGCACTGATCGCCGTGCATACCAATTTCGACAACGCGCCGTGGGGCACATCCGACGTGCTGGTCGAGGCGATTAATCTTCAAGATATACAGCCGCTGGAACATGGTCTGCGCATGGGAGAGGCGTCAACGCCTATGACGCCTCGCGCGTTTCAGGCACACATAGAAGCTGTGCTCGGCGGGACGGCAAGACTCTACGCCGCTTCCGGAAAACCGCTGCGCCGGGTCGCGGTGTGCGGGGGCGCGGGCGGGCAGTTTTACGACATCGCGCTGCGTGCGGGCGTTGAACTCTACGTGACTGGCGAAGTGCACCACCACGAAGCGCTGCTCGCTACCACGTGCGGGATGAACGTGATCGAGGCGGGGCACGCCGAAACCGAGCGAATCGCGATCAATTCACTCGCCGACTGTTTACAAAAGCGGCTGGATGCGTTACAATATACGGTGCGCGTCGTAAAGAGCGAGCGAGCGCCGTTTGCGCCAAATTGAGGAGGAGATTCCGTGCAGTTGGACCTTTTGTGGAAATATATGCAGGTCGATATGGAAGCCGATAAATATGAGCACGACATGCGCGCTGCGCCCAATCGGGTGAAATTGTTAAAGCAGCGCGATTTCTTGCTTGAACAGCAGAATACCATGAAGAAAATCGAGGCCGAAGTCACCGCCATGGTAGACCGGCTGGAGGCGGTGAGCGACGAAGCCGAGCGGTTGACGGCCAACCTGCGCACACTGGTCAACCAGATCAACGAGACGCCGCCGGAGGGCTTGGAGGCCATTCGCGAGCAGATCGCAAGCCTTCAAAAGCTGGAGACGGCGCTCAACCGCTATGAGCAGGAGCTCGTCCGGATGCGCAAGGACGGGGACGCGCGCGACCGCCAGCAGAAGGAGATCAGGCTCCGCGCGGCGCGCACCAAGGCCGATTTTGACAAATTAAAGCAGGAGTATGACGAGGAGTTCAAGCGCGACTCCAAGACGCTTAACGAACTCAAGGAGAAGGCGGCGAAGGAAGCCAAGCCCATCGACGAGGCGACTTTGGCTATCTATAACAAAGTCAAACAGCATGTGACCCCGCCGATGGCCCTGCTCAACGGCGATCGGTGCGGCGGGTGCAATATGTCGCTCCCGGCGGCCACGGTCAAGCAGGTCAATGCCAGCGAGAAGATTATTGAGTGTGATAACTGCGGGCGGATATTGACGGTGTTGAGTGCGCGTTAGCAACGAAAAAGTATTGACAATATATCATTCGTGATATATAATGAGCATGAGCAACAAGAAGTGGCATATACTCTTTTACACGACATCGGCGGGCAATTCTCCAGTGAAGGATTTTATTCGTAAGCTGAGCGTCACGAAGCGCGCTGCGACGATTGAGATTATTGACTTATTGGTAGAATTTGGAATTGATTTGGGTATGCCACATGCCCGGCCGCTTTCCAATGGCTTATGAGCGCTTCGTGCTCGCGCCGCCGACGGGTTGACAAGGATCATATATTTCATCCCTAGCAAAGAGCATCGAGCTTTTGTGCTGCTGCACGGCGTAGAAAAGGATCAGCGCACAATCCGTGACACGGACCGCCAAACCGCTCTGAAACGCAAAAAAGACTATGAGTCAAGGAGGTGACGCACATGGACGAATGGGGAGAGTTTCGCAAGGAGCTAATGCAAGACCCGGAAGTACGGGAAGCTTATGATGCTCATGCCGTCGAGCGCGAGCTTGCCCGTGCCGTTATGCAGCAACGCCTTGACCGGAAAGTTACACAAAGAGAGATGGCTGGGAAGATGCGCGTCCCTCAAGGCAATGTGTCCCGGTTAGAGAGCGGTTCATTATCTCCTACCATAGCGACGCTACAAAAAGCGGCTCAAGCGCTCGACGTACCGCTGGAAATCCGGTTTGGTAGTCAGATCATTTCCGTTAACAAATAGGAAAAAGGGTTACATTAATAATGCCATTGCACATGGAGTGTGTGGACACATCGTGCGCAATGGCGTTTTAACTGTTAAAATAGCTTCTTAATACGAAACCATTCGCCGCCCGGTAACCAGCGAGAACTCCGCGCGGTCCACAGGCTTCAATTCTCCATCCAACTCGATCGTCATGCCCGCCGATTCCAGGATCAGCGATTTGCACCGGACGACGGTGGTAATGCGCAACTTGGTATGAAGCCCTACGATGAATAGCGGCAACAGGAAGGGAACTTGCCATCGCTTGACGGCGCGGATGATCACGGCGTCAAAATAGCCGTCGTCCGGCACGGCGGTCGGGGCGACCTTCATGCCGCCGCCAAAATACTTACCGTTGCTGATGGTGATGAGCGTGAGGGACCGCTCGCTCGTCTCGCCGTCGATCGTCACGCGCGCGTCGATGGGCTTAAAGTTCCTAAGTGCCGCAAAGAGCGCGCGCAGGTAGTGCCGTAGCCCGCCGCCGCCGTGCTTCCCTTGCTTGGATTGCCTGAGGACCTCCACGTCAAATCCGGTACCGGCGACGTTGAGGAATGCCTCCTCATTCATTCGGCAGAAATCGACGGGGCGGGGCTGGCCGTCCAATTGCTGCCGGAACGCGGCGATCGGGTCTTTCACAAGCGGCAGGCTCTTCGCAAAGTCGTTCCCGGTCCCGCAGGGAACGATGTTGATCGGAATGTATCCCTCGATCAAACCGTTCGCGACCTCGTGGAGGGTGCCGTCGCCGCCTACGCATACGATCGCGGCGCATCCCTCGCGGACGGCGTCTTGCGCCAGCTGGGTTGCGTCTCCCACATGCTGAGTGCGCGCCGTTCGGTGGGGGAGCTTGCGCGCGTCAAGTTCCTGGCAGATAGCCCGCTCATATTCGAGCGCTTTCCCATGGCCGGCGAGCGAATTAAGTATGATCAAGTACATGCGCTGACCCTCTTTTGTAATGGATTAACCTTCCACCAAAATCGCTAACACCCAAAACAATACGATGCATAACACGATGCCGATGCCCATGAACAAAAGACGCGTCGCCGTGCGCAACACATAGCGGCGGGGCCTGCGCTGCTCCACATCCTGCTCAAATGCCCGCATCATCGAGCCCGGATCAAACGCGGCGCTGCCCGGCCGATCCATGTAGCGCCGAATCTCCACTGCGACTTCGCGCTCCACCGGGCGGGTGCGCTCCGCCCTCAGATTCCGCTCCGCGCGAAAGAGAAAGCGCTGAATCTCCTCCTGGAGCGCGCCCTGCGGCTGATTGAGGATATCGGCGACCTGCCTGGTCGTCAGCCCGCAGCCCAGGCGCATCATGACCGCGCGCTGCAATTCCACCGGCGCTTCGGCGAGCAGTGCGATGACCGGGCGGTCGGCGTCCTTGGGGAAGCCGCGCCAATCGGCCTCGACCTCCTCCTGTACGCTCAGTTCATCCAGCGCGCGCATCCGAACGGTCCGCATCAGCCCTTCGCGAAAGCCCATCCGCTCCCACCACTTGTGACGCTTCAAATACGCCTCCAGGATCGCCTCCTGCAGCACGTACTCGGCCAGTTCGCAGTTGCCGGTGATCGCGTGGGCGGCGTTGAACAGTCCGTTCGTCATCGGTCGGAGTTTGGATAGGTACTCCTGCCGCTCGTCCAGCCGATCCTTCAAAGCATTTCCTCCGCGCGGCGTCATGCCGTTCTTTGAGCGATAGTATAGCATATTTCCGTCCGAATTGACAGAATCATTTCACTAATTTATAATGAATCGGACGCAAACAATCGTACGGAGGCGGATATGCCCAGTCAAAAAAAACGCCGGTGGTTCGTCGTCTTGCTCGTGCAAGCCGGCGCGCTTGGCGCGGTTTCGGCTGTGTTTGCCTTTTCGTCACTTCTGTATTTTGGCGCGCCGGAAATCGCGGGCGTGATACAGAATATCTATGCTTGGGGCATTCTGCAAGCTTCCGCCGCTTATTCGGCTTACAAGGCGACGCGTGTGGGGCTGAACAACTACATCGCGTGGATCGCCCCGCCGGTGCTCTACGCGGCGCTTCCATGGGCGCTCGTCGGCTTCCCGCCGGAGGTGGGGCCGATGTTTTTGTGCACGCTCCTAGCGATCGTCGGCGCGGCGGCGGGAGATGTGAAGAACAAACTTGAACAGAAAAACCAAAGATCGGGGTAGGCATATGGAACGAGAACTGCTGCTCACCTGTGACGCGGGCACCACCGCCTGTAAATGCACGGTATTTGCGCCGGACGGGCAGATACTAAGCGTCGCGAGAAGTGAATACCCCACCGCCTTCCCCAAGCCCAACTGGGCGGAACAATCCCCGGATGCGGTGCTCGAGGGGATGCTCACGGGGATTCGGACATTGCTTGAACAGATTAACCCAGGGCGAATCGCCTGCGTGGGGCTTTCGGGCACGATGAATGGCTGCATTCCGGTCGGCGCGGACGGGCGGGCGCTATACCCGAATATCATCCACTCCGACTCCCGCGCCATCCGGGAGATCGGGGAGATCGCGCAGGTAATCTCGCCCGACGAGTTCTATCGGCTGACTGGCAACCGGCTGGACGTTCACTACACGCTGCCAAAGATTCTGTGGCTGCGCAGGCACTACCCGGAAATCGTTCAAAAGGCGCGCTTCTTTCTCAACACCAAGGATTTCCTCTATGGCTGGCTGACCGGTCAGTTCGGCGTGACCGATTACAGCGACGCGTCGCTGACGATCGCGCTGGATATCGAGAAGAAGCGAGGGGCGACTGAGTTGTTGGGAGAATTGGGGATCGATGCGCTGCGCATGCCGGAGATTCGGGCGGGTACCGACATGACCGGGCAGGTGCGCGAACGCGCCAGCCTGTTGACCGGACTTCTCGCCGGGACGCCGGTTGCGGTGGGGGGCGGGGACGGCGCTTGCGCCGCAAGGGGAGCGGGGATGTACGCGCCCGGGAACGCCTATACCTGCATCGGCTCGAGCGCGTGGGTGGGGCAGCTGACCGAGCGGCCGGTGTTCGACGCGGGCGCGCGGGTGTTCAACTATATCGATATGGACGGAATTTCTAACCACGTCTGCGGGACGGTGCAGTGCGGCTGTGAAGCGAGTGATTGGGCGATCGGCAACATCCTAACCGCCGGGGACGAGCCCAAACGGGAGACAATCTCCCGCGCGGAGAACATGGCGCGCACGGTAGCGCCCGGGGCGGAAGGGGTGCTGTTCCTGCCCACCTTGATGGGGGAGCGCACGCCGTACTGGGACCCCAATACCCGAGGCGCGCTCCTGGGCTTTACGTTGTATCACAACCGGAACCACTTGGCGCGTGCGGTCTACGAGGGCGTCGCTTACGCGCTCTTCAGCTGCGCGGAGGTCATGCGGGCATGCGGCGTCCCGGTAAGCTCGATGATGCTGATCGGCGGCGGGGCGAACAGCGGCCTGTGGCCCGATGTGCTGGCGTCGGTGTTTGAAATCGAGACGCGCGTCCATGCCATGCCGGGCGAGGCGACTTCCCTCGGCGCGGCGATCACCGCGGGCGTAGGCGTTGGGCTGTATCGGGATTTCGAGCACGGCACGCGGACCGTTCAGGCGCGCTCCACCCATCCGGTCAGTCGGGAATGGGCCCGGCGGTACCGCGCGCTCTATTCGGTCTATGCGCAGATATACAATCGCCTGAAGCCGCTGTTTGACCGGCTCGCAGAGGATGAAGCGGATGCAAATGAGGATGGAACATGAGCAAAAGGGTTCGTAACCGGGAATTGATGGGGTTGGAGAGGGAATTGCTCGCGCGGGCAAAGCCGCAAGACGACAACGTGCTCATCCTGAGCGCTGATTCGTTCTTCGAGACGAGCGGGTTGACGCCGGGCGGGTATGCGTGTCTAAAAGAGCAAGGGCGCTATATGGATCCGACGCGCGACGTCGTCATCGTGATTCCCGAGGCGCGTCAAGATGGGTTTCTCGATACGCTCAAGGGATACGCGATGGGCGAAATCGTCTCGATCCGCAAAGAGGAGCGGTTGATCCTGAAGTTGTCTTTGCTGCTGTTGATCGTCGGCGTGTTCTTTATCGCGATGAGCTATGTCTTCAGCCACACCAGATTCGCGCAAGAAGTGCTCGTGGTGGCGAGTTGGGTCTTTTTATGGATGGCGGTTGATAAATTCTGTTTTGAGCGCACCGGGCTTCGGTTCAAGAGGCTGAAACTCCTGCAAATTGTCGGCGCGAAGATCATTCATTCGGCCAAGCGGGATCGCTGAAACAAAAACGCCCTTCTCACAAGAGAGAAGGGCGAAGGAGGATCATGGGTTTTGAGCCTACCGCTCCACTTTGTCTACCGCGTGGCGCAGCAGCGCGTTGGTGATCGCGATTGCCGTATTCGGGCCGCCGTTGCGCCCGCGCACGACGATGCCGGGGATACCGCTGTCCCATGTCTGCTCCTTGAGCTCCACCACGTTCGCAAATCCGGTCACCGCTGCGATCACGGTGGTCTCGATGAGCGGGGTCTGGTGGTGCATGGCGATCAATTGCCTCAGCGCCATCGGCGCGCTGCCGATGATCATGATTTTCGGCCCCGGCAGCGACATTGCGATTTCCATCGCAACTTCGGCGCGCGTGAGGCGCTTGGTGGCGGCGTGCTGAACGACCTGCGGATTGTCCAAAAAGCACTTGGGTTGAACGGGTAACGCCTTGATGAGCGCGGGGTCCAGGTCATTGAGGATCAGCCGGGTGTCCGCCACCAGGAAACACCCCAAGGTCATCTGCCGCTCGATGCGGTGGAGTACCCCGGTCGTAAAGTGGATGCATTCCCGCAAATTCGAATTTTCCGTTTCCTCCTCGACTTGGGCGAGGATGGAGTTGAGTTCGTCGTTGGGAAGCCGCACGGAAAAGGACTGCTTATCCTTAGGTGAGTTGCCCCGCGATTGAACGGCCATTGCATTGCATCCCTTCGTGAGAATGATATCGCCAGAATCGTGCCCAAGTCGGTATTGGGTCGTGTGATGATCGTGCAAGAATTAGGTAATTATTTATCCATAACCACACGAATATGCTAACATAAACGGTATAATAATGCAAGTATGTTCTGAGTCCATTTCGTGCCTTTTCTGGATCAATCTGTTAGCTTTTCGGTTGAGTTCAAATTACTGCGGTGTTATTTCCGTATCTGCAAATCGAAATTGTCAGGTATGTCGAAATTTTCACATTCTTGATGTCTTTCACGGCAAATTGTGATATACTGATAAACACGTTTTTGTTTGGAGTGTGTCTGCGTTTGAGAAAATTCACGATAGGCAGGCAGGCCCTCGGTTGTGCCATTTCGGTGTTCGTCGGCCTAGCCCAGCCGGCCCTCTTTCAGGTCGTGCTTCAGCCGCTGCTGACCGCACTCATTTACGCCTACTTCGGCCCGGTCGCGGCGCTTTTTATGTTTTTGGCGGGTACGGGGAGCGCGGCGATCAACTTCGGAGCGGAGTTCGCGTTGATCGGCGGATTGGCGAGCGTGATTCCCGCCTCGGTCGTACTCTATGGGCTCACGCGGCGCAAACCCTACTTTCAGCGGATGCGGGACGCGATCCTCGCGCAGTTCGCGGCAATCGTGTTGGCGCTGGCTTACGCGTACTTTCGAACGGAAGGGGATCTGTTGGGTTTCGCGGGCGCGGGGCTTGACGCCATGCTCCGCCAGCAGTCGCCCGAATTTATCGGCACATTGTTCTCGATGCTCGCGAGCGCCGGTGTCATCCCGCCCGCCGTCTCTGAGGGGGCCAGCACGCTCGACGCGCAGCGCCTCGTGCTGCAGGAATTATTTACCGGATTCATGCCCGACTTTCAACGGCTGCTGCCCGGCTTGTTGCTCGAATACAGCGTATTGGGCGGCCTCCTAACGACGGTGTGGAGCAGCATCGTCTGTGTCAGGCGCGGCGATGAACCGCCCGTCCCCCACGTTCCGCTCACCGAATGGCACGTGCCCAACCGCCTTACTCTCGGCGTCGGCGCGACCGCCATACTCAGCGTGCTCCTGCAGTCCTCGGGCGTTCAGGGTGCCGAGCAACTTGTGCTGGCGGTCACCAATCTCCTCTATCTGATCTTCATGATCGAGGCGATGGCGGTCATTGCGAAAATGCTGCGCCTGCGCGGGAGCGGCCGGGGATTTCGAACGTTTATGCTGATCATGTTGGTGTTCTTTGCGCCGTTCCTGCTGAGGTTGGTGGGCGCGTACTTCTGTTTGTTCGGCCCCAAGGGGCTCATCAGTACCTATATCAAGAAGCGCAGGCAAAAGAGCGAAGGAGAGGGGGACGATTCATGAAGGTGATTCTCCAAAGCGACATCAAGGGAACCGGCGTGAAAGGTCAGGTAATCGAGGTCAGCGACGGGTACGCGCGCAATTTCCTCCTGCCCCGAAAGATGGCCATAGAGGCGAACGCCGCCGCGCTCAACGCGGTTGAAACCGCCAAAAGTGCGAATAAGCACCGGGAGGAGGCGCGCGTGCAGAAGGCCGAAGCGACCGCGCGTGAACTCAAAGGCAAAGTGATCCAAATCACCGCGCGGGGCGGGGAGGGCGGCAAGCTCTACGGCTCGGTCACCACCGCCGAGATCGCGGAGAAGCTGAGCAAGCAACACGGCGTCAGCGTCGATAAGCAGAAGATCGAGCTGGACGAGCCGATCAAGCGCGTGGGGCAGAGCACGATTACCGTGAGGCTCAGCGCAGGGGTTGCCACGCGAATGCTGGTCAACGTCACCACTGAATAGAGGTACATCGATGGAAATCCAACAGGGCGCGCGAATCCCGCCCAGCCATTTAGAAGCGGAACAATCGGTGCTCGGCTCCATGCTCCAATCCCGCGAGGCGGCAATGCTGGCGCAGGAGAGCTTGACCGAGGACGATTTTTATGACCCGGCCAACCGGGCGATCTACGCGGCGATGGCGCATCTGCTCGAAAACATGCGCCCGGTCGACCTGATCACGCTGGACGAGGAGCTCGCCCGACGCGGGCAGTTGGAGGGGGTCGGCGGGGTCGGGTATTTGATCGACCTGAGCCGCTTCGTCCCGACCACCGCGAATGTGGGCGCGCATTTGCGCATCGTCGATGAGAAATCGACATTGCGCAAGCTCATCGCCGCCTCTGAGCAAATTGCGCAGAAGTGCTTTCAAGGCGTGGAGGAGACGCCCGATGTCTTAAACTTCGCGGAGAAGATGATCTATAATATTACCATGCGCAAGGGCGGGGAGAGCCTGATGCACGTGCGCCCGGCGCTCTTGGAGGCGTACGACCGGATCGAGGCGATTGCCCGCAATCCCGGAAAGATCGAAGGGGTATCGACCGGGTATATCGACCTTGACAACATGCTCACCGGGCTGCACGGCGGGGAATTTATTATCGTCGCGGGCCGTCCGTCGATCGGTAAGACCGCCATCGGCATGAACATCGCGGCCAACGCGGCCATTCGGCACGCCGCAAAGGTGGCGGTATTCTCGCTAGAGATGCCCGCCCAGCAGCTCGCGATCCGGCTTTTATGCGCCGAGGCGCGCGTCAATATGCAGTCGGTCAGGCGGGGGATGCTCTCCGACGATGACTGGCTCAAACTCGCCGACGCGATGTCTCCCATCGCGAAATCCAATATCTACATCGACGCGACCAGCGGCATCACGGTGCCGGAGATCCGCTCCAAGGCGCGCAGGCTTCAAATGGAGCGCGGGCTCGATATGATCGTAATCGATTACCTGCAGCTGATGACCGGCAACGGCCGCTTCGGAAGCCGACAGGAGGAAGTGAGCAGCATTTCGCGCTCGCTCAAGGGCTTGGCGCAGGAATTGCAAGTCCCGGTATTAACGCTCGCACAGCTCTCCCGCGCCCCGGCCGGGCGCAGCGATCACCGCCCGGTGCTCTCCGACATCCGGGAATCGGGCGCGATCGAGCAGGACGCGGACGTGGTGATGTTCATCCACCGGGAGAACTACTACGACCCGGCTACCGAGAAGGGAAATATTGCTGAACTCATCATCGCCAAGCAGCGCAACGGCCCGCTGGGCACGGTGGAACTGGCGTACATGGACAGCTTTACCCGGTTTATCAACCTTACGCATCATTAATTTTTATGATTTTTTGGAGGCGTTTCATGGATCGTTCCATGCTTCCGGGCATCATCGAGGCGATCCTGTTCGTGTGCGGGGAGCCTGTGGGGATAGAGGGATTGGCGCACGCGCTCGATCTAACGGTATCCGAACTCGAGCCGGTGATCGAGCAGATGCGCGATACATACGACTTGGAGAAGCGGGGCCTTCGGCTCAACCGCTTCGGCGACGGCATC
>Ga0123353_10009954_pt1 | contig 13194 bp, 9 predicted proteins | sample TergutLab28metaG_3_FD_92763 | JGI IMG/M metagenome (GOLD analysis project Ga0123353, IMG submission 92763) | Labiotermes labralis P3 segment gut microbial communities from Petit-Saut dam, French Guiana - Lab288 P3 | ecosystem: Host-associated > Arthropoda: Insects > Digestive system > Gut ...
AATGTTCGCCATACACGTGTTCGTGAAACACCGATACGTGCTGAAAGTCTTCGCGTGCTAGTAGTAGGGCTACGCTGTACCATATCAAGAATGTTTTCCTGTTCCTCCATGTTTTGTTTACGTCCCCGTTCAGATGAAACATGAGCACTGGGAAGCGTTCCGCATTCAAGCAATGTATTGAACACCTTGTTAAACACTCTACGATTCGGAATTCTGCGCATAGGAAACCGTCGACGGTATTCTTCAACAGCAGAAGTGGCACTACCATCGCAGAAGCCATAAACATTCATCATATCAGCATATTCGGCATCTGTGAAGATGTGTGGCATTTTTCACAACACTCCAACAATGTCACTATCAACAGTCACAACAGCCAACTGAAGCTTCACACAGATTCACATGCTTCAGACAGTGGCGCAGCACTGCGGGAGGGAAGTACAATACTGGGAGCCCAAGCCAAACCACTAAGGTATACAGTCAAGTGCCTCTATCTCGGAAACCTTTCAGAATGATCGATGACATGTTGATTGGTCTCGTTATTTTAGACGATCGTGTGACAGGACAAAATTACCTAGACTCTCTGCAAAATGAATTACCAAAACAACTAGAGGATGTTCCTTTGGTTACACGGATTGCTATGTACTTTCAGCATGACGGAGCCCCTTCTCATCATACCCGACATGTGATGCAACATCTCAGTGACACTTTCCCTGATAGGTGGATCGGTCGTGGAAGTACAATTAACTGGCCACCAAGATCTCCAGACTTAACCCCGTTAGATTTTTGTTTATGGGGTTTGATGAAGAGTGAAGTGTACAGAAAAAAAAGTGGATACACGAGACGAACTGCTCGTTAACATAATGGATGTTATCGCCTGCATAAAGGAACGTCAAGACGCACTCAGACGAACAACACGCCATGTCTTCACACGAGTTGCAAAGTGCATTGAAGTTGAGGGTGGAATTTTCGAACATTTATCATAAACTGTACCAACTCTGTCACTTGAACAATAAATACCGGTATTAGAAACAGTACGTACACGTAATATCTCTTTCTTATCAACAATTTTGCGGTTGTACATTCAAATAGCTGTATCTCGGAGACCGTTCGGAATAAGACACATGTTCATATAAACATTTGTGCTTAGAATGACCGATAATATGACCTCCCAGAATATTGACCTTTCCTCCTGGGACACCCTGTGTATTTAGTAAACAATACAATATATTTAGTAAACAATACAATATAAATTTAATAAACAATACAATATATATTTAATAAACAATACAGTGTATATTTAGTAAGCAATACAATATGTATTTAGTAAACAATACCAATATTCAATTGTATTAATGCATTTTGTTAAAATATTCAAGATATAGTTGCTATATAAAAACGCACAGAATATACAGCTTTAGGATAGTCGATGCTCAACAGGCACGATCTGTCAGCATCTATAAGAATACCAAGTATAAACTGCTCAAAACCAGTGCAGCAATATGGCACAATAAGACATGCAGGAACAGTCAGCTAACACCGAAATGTGTGAACATTAGAACGAAAGGAGACATTTAATAAACAATAAAAGTATTCAGTTGTATTGTGCGTTATTTGGGAAATTAAAGATACAATTGCTTCACTGAGTTTGTTAATTAATTACTTGCGTGCATGATGAGTGAAGGTCAAGTTCTCATGGTTATTCACAGCAAACTGAAGTCAGATGTGTTCAATGAACTTCCATCTCCTCTACTTCTTAACATCGTCACTAGGTTGAAGCATATGGCTAGCTTCGTACTTTTGCTGCGCGAAGTTTCGGATGTAACTTTGGACAGGAGCCTGGTTAGACCCTGAGGGCGCTTCTGGACGTGGCTTAAAAAATGTTTACTGCTCCTGTTGGCAGTAAGTTTGGCTGTCCTTCTTGTACGTGTCTGAAATGCATAGGTTTTATGATTCGCCTTGTAGCCATATCTCGTTTTGTCTGTCAGGCATGCTACACGTAATTCGGCCGGACGTTTGATTCACCTTACAGCATCTGCTCCGCGGCAAGTTATCTCCAGTAAAATATCATTTTTAAACTCTAAGCAGCGTAGTGACTTGCTGGCTGCAGCAGTAGATCCTACTTCCCACCTTGTGGCACAGTGCAACGTGCCGTAACGACTGCGCAAGAATTCGAAATTCCTGACCGTTGCAGGAGGGTTGCGTTGAATACAGGGACTTTGGAAGTTTGTATGCTTTGGACTTAAAGTCCTCGACACTCTTAACACTTTCTACCAAAGACTGTTTTCCTTTGTGCACGGGTTTCGTTGCTGGTAGGTTTCACTGTATATGTAGTGTGATTTTCTTCACACAGTTAATATGTATCTGAGGTAGAAAGGGACATTAAGGTAGGTGAAATAGCGAAGTATATGTTTGGGAAGATTGTAGTGTGTTGGAGTGAGTAGGCTTTCATCGTACCAAATGGTTGTGGTACTACTACTACTACTACTACTACTACTACTACTACTAGTAGTAGTAGCTGCTAACTCCAGGTTCTCTGCGGCATATGTTCATGAACTTGCTCTTGGAGATCCACATTATTCACATTATTAATGCACTGCAGAATGTCCGTTTGTTAAACACTAAAATTAACGTTAGAATACGTTATCATTTTGCCAGTTTATAAAATGGCGTAATGGCGTTTTGAGTTATGCACTGAACAATAAGAATCTCATTGCGAACATCTTCTGTAAATTATTTATTAATGCAGAAAATTACGCCGTGTTTTATTGGACATTTAGTTACCTGCTAACTGACTTTTCGGTCATTCTGCGTAACTATAATCTAAGCGTCGCTATTAAAATAATTATTCTGCCTCATATTCGGCCCTTTTTCTTCGTGTATATTTCCCATTTTCGTTTTATCGTAACACGTAATCAGTATAAGGTAGCACGGGCAGGTTTTTTTTTTTGGAAAGTGCTGCACATTGCGAGTATGTGAAGTGGCCAGATTTTAAATTAAACATGCCAACTGTGTAAGCCATCTTTAAATTGAAACTGTAGGAACTGTTACAAAATTTAAAAAACAAAATTTTGTGGAATTTTTATTGCTTGATGGAATGAAATGTAAACATAAAGTAAATTAAGTTACAATCCCAAAGTGGTGCAAGTGTTCCATCTTACACCTCGCTGACGGCGCGCCTGTCAGCACTTTAATTACAAAGTAATCTTAAAGTGCCGATGGTCATAATACCAGCTATCTTAACACCACAAACCAAACCACATCTCCGCCCTGGCAACGACCACAGCTCGTCTCTCTGTTGGCCGCTTTATGACTAGCCTTCCCTTCTACCAGAATTACAACCAGCATCTTTTTCTCGACGAGGAAGCATTGTCTGCACACACACGGCACAATGCATTTGTTAAGTTCCCATGGAGCTTTAAGTAGAAGTACCGGTTATGTTGCGTTTAAACAGTAAGCAAGCAGGTTAAGTAGGCTAGACGTCTGTCTGCACGTCCTCTTCAAAAGACATGGCAAATTCTACAACATCGGAATTGTATAGACGCCTGCTGCTTCTGCTGCTACTGCATTGCGAGACGTTACAAAACAGAGTTCTTTTTGTTCTGCTTCACCAGCTACAGTCCAAGCAAGCTACTTCGAGTCTTACCACCAGCGTTTATCAGTTGCATTTGGTAGCTATGAGTTAGTAATAGGTGAGTAACGCATATCAGAATAGTAATTTTTAATGTACGAGATTTGTTTCACTGTATCAAGAAGAATAACTTCGGTTAAACGTGTGGTAAACTTTAGGGAAACAAGAAATTCGTACGAAAATTTTATGGTGAAACCTGTCGGACGTGATCACAGCATAAGATTTGAACCTTTTACAACGAGCACATGACATGAAATGGTATCGTGCGGTCATCCGTGTCAAGATGGAATGAAATTCCGACGTTTCAAACGTCACCGCTATTGAATCATCAGGGATTTGTTGACTGCGTGAGAAGCCTAGACTGCGAGACCAACAATATGACGGGAGGATAATATTGCAATTAATCTTATAAAGGAAGTTCTGAAATGGATTGAAGTGGCGTTGAGAGCCCAGCGTGAGTTTAGGATGATGGTATTTGGGGTTCTGTTCCTTCATCAGATGAAATTTTACTCTAAATACCTGCAAGTGCTGCGTTTTAGTTTCATTTATTTCGCTGAGATACTTAAGTAAACGGCTGCAAGATTCATATCAATAGCGGGCCATACTGTGAAACGTTTATAGCATATTCTTTTTTGGAAGAAAATAGGCCTGTTCCTGTCCGTGGCACAGTCTTGCAAGATCGGGTTGTCACACACTGAAGGCTGTGATTGCATATTGTCTTGAAACGGAAGATAGGATACTCTACATCTTTTCAAGATTAACCAGTTTAACTAATCTGTTTCGTATGAAGACTAATTATGAGATTTGACATTTTCACAGCGGTGCTAATGAAGGCTCAATAACGGCACGGCAGGGAACGCATTTTTCCGTTGCAGGCGGGTTCCATTTTGTGTAGGTGTTTAAATTGGGGATCGTGGGGACTCGAGACTGTAAAATAAAATTCCGCTCACGACAGGTTTTCGCTATACCAAGGCTTCGCTTAAGACAGGTTTCAATGTATCAGGACCTGCAGTTATGTCTGGCGCTGTTGGCCTGGAAGGACCACGTTTAATCTTGTCCCTGGTTATCATACAACGGCATATCCACAAGCGGGCTGTGAGTACGAGGTACTGACAGAGCAGTTGCAGACAGTCGACAGCAAGTGGATCCCAAGTTTACCGGCTGATCGGGGGTTGATTCCTATCGTTGTAAAATATATATCTGATATCTTTCGAGTACACAGAGCGTCGGTCGGCTCGGTGAGACTTGGAAAAACGGGTTTCATTGGAGGAGGCGAATTTCTTGGCTAGTTGTGCGACTGTCGGCTTCCCGGTAAGGATTCTGCCGCTTGGAATTAGTTAACCCAGAAGTGGTGCTTCATTGTGTACTGGACGTTTCTAACCAAAGTTCTTTTCTTGTGAATATGAACTTGTCATACGACCGCGGGCTTTGTAGAACAGTTCCGTGCGACGTTGGATAAACATTTCCTTAGAACTGTACAGGCCACTGTAAGTCTACTTTTTGTTCTTTTACTTTTTCATATTCCTTATTTTATCTTTATTAACAGTTATTTATTTTTTCTTCTTTGTATTTTTCCTTTCATTTATTTATTGGTTTGTTAATTTATTACTTGTCACTTTTTTCAATGACTTGCCAGAGACAGGGACAGCTGTTAGTTTGGCTGGAGGTGGGACTATTAATTATTATTATTATTATTATTAATTTTAGTAGTAATAACAGTCGTATTAGTAGTAATAGTACTGAGTCCAGTCCCACTAGTGTCAGTCTCGTGGAACTATTCTCCGATTAACCATTGCGGGAGTAGCGTGAACATGTATTGTGGAGTGTTTCTAGCCACAACAGCGAGAGAAATTGAAAAATGTGTAAGTATAATGATGGCGCACTTCACACATTTTCCGCCCTGTTTTGGATATAAATATATCCACCCTCGATGACGTGGGACAAGTTATAGTATCTGTTAGCAAGGAGGCAGCTAACAGCTGAGAAAAATTAGTAGTGTTGCGTCCTGTGAACTGATCTCATTTAGATTTGTATGGAGAAGTTAATTTGTATTTTATTTCTACCCTTGTTATTGATTATAGTTAAATTATTTTCTCCAATACATTTCAACACGCATGTTAATTACATTGGAAATTATATCTCAAAACTATTTTTTGTCGTCTTGGGAAGGTTTGGCTGCGTATATGTATCACGTCCTCTGCCAAAGTCAGTAAATTTTATGTCTGATTTAATAGACGTTGAAAGTTATTCTAATTCACCTATATATTTCATGCCTATTAAGCTGTCATCGTATCGATTGCTGGCTGTTTATCAGCAAAATCGTGTTTTAGTGAAGTCTTCAGCTTCTGTCTGTTGAAGCGTTTAATTTCAGCCCTTGAGGCTGCGCTTCTTATTCTTTCCAGGTGGACGGTGAAACCCTGCCGTAAGCAAAGTGCCACTGAGCATCATGGCTGCGCGTGTTATCTGTGCTCGTGCTTGCATCGGCGCTGATCAATTTTGTACCGAAATGTGACAGACGATTTTTAAACAGACCTTACAAATTGCCACTGAATACCATGCCGTTACGCTGTGTGTCAGTTGTATCCAATACTGCCCTGCTGAGGGCGTTATAAAACTGATGTTACTGACCGTCCTTTTGTATTGATGGTTGTGCCTCAAACAATAAACCATAACAAGTCTTCTCCCGAATTATAACCTACTTATTACCAAAAACTAGAATGGTAATTAAGGCAAGGGAAGTTTCTGTCCAGTGGTCAATATTTATGCTTCGCAGCCGGTAAGTTACGTTTTCAGTTTTCAGCCCTTATTCTGGCTATCCTGTATGACATTTCTCGTATCTTCTCAATTCTCTCCAGACGATTGATATCACGCGGGCTGTATGTTACTTATGTGCAGTCCTTTAAGTGAAAATTGTATTTAGGTTGAGTAAAGCTTATGTTTCTTAAGAGGAACGAGGTAAGGGAGGAGGGGAGAAAACTACATAATGGGGAGCTTAATGACCTGTACTCCTCGCCTAACATTGTTCGGGTGATCAAATCGTGAAGAATGAGATGGGCAAGGCATGTAGCTCGTACGGAAGAGAGGAGAGGCCTCTATAGGGTTTTGGTGGGGAAACCTGAGGGAAAGAGAACACTTGGAAGACCCAGGCGTAGATGGGAGGATAATATTAAGATGGATCTTTAGGAACTGGTATGTGGGGATGTGGACTGGATCTAGCTGACTCAGGATAGGGACAGCTGGCGGGCACTTGTGAATGCGGTAATGAACTTTCGGGTTCCATAAGATGCGGGGAATTTCTTGACTAGCTGAGAACCGGTTATCTTTTCAAGAAGGACTCTGCTCCATGGAATAAGGAATTTAGTAAAACCTGTGTTTAACTTTAGATATAATGCGTTTTCATTTGTATGAAGAATTCATATGTTGGGGATGTCACTGTTCTTTGATCATTTGTTACGTAATAACAAAAGGACAACCAGGTAGGGTACTCTGTTGGCAAAGCCCTTCCTTAGGGCCTTGCACTAAAATAATTATATTACATTTTTGTATAATTGTGGAGGGGAGGACGAGGAACAACACGTAAGCTGCTGCTGGATGACTTTAAAGAAACGAGAATGTAGGCCTGCTGGACGTTGAAAAGGGTAGCACTGGATTGTATCGTCTGCAGAATTCGCTTTGGAAGAGGCTGTGGACCTGTCCTAAGACAGACGACATGATAATGATGTCAATTAGGCGAAAGTTATTGGGCGCCATTTTGCCAAACGGATTTGACTGGTTACGGCGTCAATCCTGGAAGGTTATCGATAACTGTACCTGCTGTCCCCGTATCACGCCCAGCGACTTGAGTTATGTGTTTTTTGACTGATTGAGTAGCACCCGGCTGGCAAGCGATTGGCAGCAGATGCCGACGTAAAGCAAGCTGTCCTCTCACGGCAACAGACACTTGATACCGATTTTTTTCTACGCCGGAATACAAGCCTTGGTGTCACGATGGGACAAGTTCTGAAATGTCAATGACAACTTCGTGGAAGTCTGGTGTGTACCATCTGCTACCCATGTGCCATGTAGACATCGAAGTCAGAGTAATGTTCTCGGCATCAGAGGGCTTATTTTCGTATTTTTTAAACTGCTTTTGATTTTCTTCATAGTTGCACCGTGCATTTTGTAGTTTATTTAAGTAGCACACCAACAAATGCACATGTATATTCTCTAATAATCTAAAATTTACATTAAAACACTTCAAACGCTCCTACATGTTTCGATAATACGATCATCCTCAGGGAGCATACTTTGTTCCTTGCTAAAGTTACAGTGTTTTAAACTGTAACTTTAGCAAGGAATAAAGTATCCTCCCTGAGGATGATGATATGATCGAAAAATGTAGGAGCGTTTTAAGTATTTTGATGTAAATTTTAGATTATTAAAAACTATATATGTGCATTTGTTGGTGTGCTACTTAAATGGTTTTGATTTTGTTCGGAAGATATCCTTAACACCGTGAGAGATGTGAGTCTACACGCTGATGAATAGGAAGGAATTGTCTTTGGGGACGATCATATGTGTTTTCTTAGAGATGTACTGACGTTTCAGAAGAATCTGCTGCCCACGTAGAATGTTGCTGCAAAATAGTCCGCATCACATCGCAATGTGGGCGGCGGCTAGTACTGATATCCCACCCACACATTACGTATATAGGATTTGTATGTGTGCGTGTGCGTGTGGGTGGTGCGTGTGCGTGTGTGTGCGCGCGTGCGTGCGTACGTGCGTGTGTGTGTGGGTCTGTGTGTGTGCGTGCGTGTGAGCGCGTGGGTGTGCGTGTGTGGGTGCGTGTGCGCGTGGGTGCGTGTGCGCGTGCGTGCGTGTGTGCGCGAGTGGGTGCGTGCGTGTGGGTGTGTGGGTGTATGTGTGTGTGTGTGTGTTGGTACATTTGCGACTGATAATTTCAAGAACGCTTGAGCCTGTTACTGAGTTCATCGACATTTCCTCGCGTTTAACTTTTAAAGACTACCGAAAAATTTTCGACCAGCTCTTACCGTGCCAATTGCTGCAGTAGACGTGCAAAATTGTTTATCCTAATCGGAAGTAAATATAAAGTGCAGCCGCTTCGGTCTTCTGCAGCAGGTTTTCGTTCAAAGCAATGTATTTTCTTTTCGCTGTACTTATGATGTACTCCGTCGACATACAAAATGTATTAAGGCAAATCCAATAGCAAATCCAATACTGAGGTCTTTAATTTTTATTAAAATTTATAAATATATACAACTTAACTATTAATGGTTTTTTACATTATTTTTATATATTGTAAAAGTGTTTTCCAGATGTTATGATCACATATACTGCGTGTTAGGGCGAGATCTCGGCCAGCGATTCTATATGTGTGTGGCTACAACTATATAATTTCTCTTTTACATTTTCTGATACGCACGGCCTGAAGAAGTCTATTTTGTGCAGCCGAAACATGTAGCTGTTGTTGGATTTGCTACAGTAAAGGTCGTGTGTCGACGGACTGCGTCCATATTATTGCGTATTCTGCAGGCACGACGAGTGTATCACACTTTAATTTTTTTCTTGTCTATTGTCTTTTCACTGTCTGTTTGTAGAACATAGGCAACAGTAGCTGTGCCATATACAGGCGTCACACTGCAACAGAATATGAAACGTTTACCCTAAATCCACACTCCAGCTTTTTTACGCGTATGTCGACATTTTATTCCGTGTATCAATATGTGCAAATGAACTGAAGTTTTCTGTCTCGAAGCGAATACCACAGAACGTCGCTCTAATAAGCACATTTTTTGTCCACGAACGAACAATTTAAACTCGCGAAATTTGAGGTTCTCACAGCGGTGGCCGAATATTCTTGTTTTCCGGACTGTGACTCTGCGACTTTGGACAAGCTGTTGCGGACATTTCGAACGAATGCAGTGCCAACAGTTGCACGGTCGGGCAGTCGAACCAGAACGACTGCTTGCTTGACTTTGAAGAAGAAGACAGTACAGTTATTCCAAACGTCGGGAGCCACTGACCGACAGACACAGTGTCAAATCGCAGTCAAGCTGACTTTCCAAATTCAGCTTTACCCAGTCACGTGTCGCCGATATCGAAATGCCTGTCGAAATCCCAACTAGACAAACTTGCCGCAGCCATCAACCATAATAATTAGTGAACTTAATTAACGTTGTGTAAGGTAAAGGTAGAGTTGTCCTTGGCCACGCTATGAAGGCGTAAAGGGGAGCAGAGGTATAGCTCCACGCATTCTTCACCTCGGCACTGGATGGAGGTGATTTGTTAAATTCACGCCCCCGTCGCTTTACCCCATGAAAGAACACCGGTAAACATTGAGTAGGTGGTTGGGTGGTCCCCACAACCGATAGGGACATTTCAGGGTATAGAAAAATATCTTACCACAGCCTGGCTTCTAACGCCGGACTGTCCAGTCCGTAGCCTAGTCACTGTGCCAACACATTTGGCTGTGTTCCTTGCTGTCAAGACGGAGTAAACGGTATGCGTTACATCAGACCGAGTTCCGGAAATGCTTGCTAGCACTTAGCAGCACTAGATAAAGGGTGCCCATCAACAGAGTTGTGTTTCAAATGTAAAAAGGGCTATAAATTTACGTACTGTTTTAGATGATATGAAATTTGCTTTTTGTGTCAGATGATGTCTGATAAAAGGGCGCCTAAAAGAACACCGAGATTGAAGCGAGGCGAAATAACGGATGTATGGAGAAAAATACGTAAATGGGAGCTGAATGATTCGTGCTGGCGTGTGGACATTTTCGCCTGAAAGTATTCTGTAGTTCAAACATTTCTGTAGGCTAATGGCCACGGTTTCTGCAAATAGCTTGGTCTTTGGTCCACTCTTAAACGTTACTGGCCCTGAGGGACATTTTGTTATCACTGTTTCACCGAATATACGCGCGGTGAATTTGGAACTTTCTGGCAAGATAGCTTTTTCAAGATAAGCATAGTAATAATTTACGGCAAGGACCACGCACCTGTGGCACGCGTGCCCAAAGTAGCACGCGAAACGAATTTATTTAACGTTTAAGCGTATTTGGGCGCCATCATATTTTAATTAGAAACGGGAATTAATTCTTGCTCAAGAGCAGCAAAGAGATGTCTGTTCGTCACCGATAAACACAAGGCTGAACTTTCCCGTCAGCAGCTGGCTTCACGTCGTCTTGTCGTTCCAAAGACGGTACGCGACTGTGTATTCTGAAGGCATAATGCATCACTTCAGCGACGAAATATATGACTGAACTAAAACATTTTTTGTCCATTGTGTAGCACCACGAACATTACCTGGTATAAAGAATATTATATTTGTTATACAAATGCATACTAATTTGACGTTTTTATATCACAAATGTGGGCCCGGTAGCTCAATCGGTATAGCGACTGAGCTACCGGGCTGGACGGTCCGGGATCGAATCCCGGTGGGGACGAGATATTCCGCCCGTCCAGACCGGTCCTGGTGCCCACCCAGCCTCCTGTAAAATGGGTACCGGGTCTTTCCCTGGGGTAAAGTGCGGCCGGAGCGTGCTGCTGAGCACTCACCCTCTTCTAGTGCTGCGGTCTTGAAAGAGTAGAGCTATACCTCTACCCACCCTCTGGGCCACACCGGGCCTGTAACGGGATTACTTTACCTTTTTCATATCACAAATGGAACCACCTAGTTTGTGCAGTGTGTCCATCGTCTCGTGCAAAACATACAGGGATAGGCAAGTACGTACAACGTGGCACTGTGGTGCGTTCGCGTAACCAGTCCAACTTTTGCAGTGATACGAGGCACGAATTAAATTGTCAAGTGCGGTTGTTGTACGGGCGCAACAACGCATGTTGTTTGTGTTGCCTCGCTGCTTCTTCCAGTCAACAATATATAGGTGCTTAGGTCTTATTGTAAATTTCCCGATACTTGTATCGGGTTTTAACCATATTTGGGATTTTCTTGACAGACTTTAATAAAAGTCCGTAATACCAAATTTCACGCAAATCGTTCCAGTGGGAGTCGTGTTGATACATGCAGACGGACAGACATGACGAAACCAATAGGCAGTTTTCGCGACTTTTGCGGTAACGCCTAAAGCACAATGAATCTGGGGACCTATCGGTCCCCGCCGACGGGTCGAAACTAATGTTAAGACATACTTCGTTGTTCACGGATGGTAAAGATATTCGCAGCCGCAGTGCTGCTACGTGAAGTGACCTGGGTTGTCCAGAGCGTGCGAATAGCTTCACCTGTGGGGCCCAACTGAGCAGTTGTTAACCTGTCATGTACATGCATTGAAGATGGCACAGCGACATTCCAATAAGGCCTGTTCGGTAATACAGCCGCGTCATGTGGATAAAATATATCGACGTTTCGGAGAATGTTTCGGTCTCTGCTGTTCTCTACTGTGTATCAAATAAATCGACTGCATTCCTCTTTTTCTGCTTTTTTACCTTTGAAGGTTAAAATGAATCTACATTGTGTATAGGTCAGTTGATACCTCACAGAGAAAAATGTTCTTGTATTAGGAAGATCGTTCTGTTGATATTTTATAGAAAAATATTGGTTGTTTGATGTGAGAATCGTAAGGTACACTTAAATGCATTATGTAGCAAAATGCAGAGTTTTTATTAGTCATCCTGGCTGTACAGACAAACGCTACAAGCCTGTGAAGTGTTCTGAACTTTATTTAAGTAACACACCAACAAATGCACATATATTGCCTTTAATAATCTAAAATTTACATTAAAACACTTAAAACGCTCCTACATGTTTCGATCATACGATCAACCTCAGGGAGCATACTTTGTTCCTTGCTAAAGTTACAGTTTAAAACACTCAGTGATTTACTTCTTTATATTAATTTGATGCTGTGTGAGTCGCACGCTGTTCAATTGAACAGCGTGCGACTCACACATAACGAAGTAAATCACTGAGTGTTTTAAACTGTAACTTTAGCAAGGAACAAAGTATGCTCCCTGATGATGATCGTGTGATCGAAACATGTAGGAGCGTTTTAAGTGTTTTAATGTAAATTTTAGATTATTAAAGACTATATATGTGCATTTGTTGGTGTGTTACGTAAATAAACTACAAAATGCACGGTGCAACGATAAAGATGTTGAAGTTTAGTTTGCACATTCCGTTGAGATATGTATGAAGAAGGTAACATAGGAACCGTCAACCATAACTCATTTCTATAGTTTTTTGGTACTAAATACGCAACCTGTTTCGGCCTTTACAAGGCCATCATCAACAATAAAAAATTATAAAATTTTGTGTGGACCTAGACTAATAGCAGGAGTTAGATCTCATTGTTATTTTTCCTAACGTCTACACTTAATTTTGTTTGTGTATTTTTTTTTATTTTTGAAACTATATGGTGGCCTTTGAAAGGCTTTAATATATTTCATATTCGGCATTAAAGACTATAAAACCTAGTTACGATTAACATTTCCGAGACCGCCTCTGTGGTCTAGTGGTCAGAGTTTCTGGCTACAGATACAGAGGTCCCGGGTTCGATCCCCGGCGCTACCAGATTTTCTGAGTAGTAGTGGGTCTGGAACGGGGTCCACTCA
>Ga0123353_10009958_pt1 | contig 13190 bp, 6 predicted proteins | sample TergutLab28metaG_3_FD_92763 | JGI IMG/M metagenome (GOLD analysis project Ga0123353, IMG submission 92763) | Labiotermes labralis P3 segment gut microbial communities from Petit-Saut dam, French Guiana - Lab288 P3 | ecosystem: Host-associated > Arthropoda: Insects > Digestive system > Gut ...
AATTGCAGACTAATATGGGGCTTCTGGAGGAAAAATCGAAACCCCCTTTCGTTGGGGGGGGGGGGGGGGGGGCAGGAGCACGAAAAAAGAGGATACCGCAAGTGTTTTAAAAAAACTTGGGAAGAAAAGGTCCTCTAGGTAACACTGCTTACATTTCTGATCAAATTTATACAGTTTAAACATAGGCGATCGGAGATTCTCGGAGCAGTGTGGATAAAGATTTATGGAAATGTAAGGTATGGCGCCGCGTAGATTGCCAAGTGCTCAGCTACGTTACGGAAAAAGCCACCCCCACCCCCACCCCACCCCCCTCACACCGAAGGCCGCCTTAAGTAAATAATTTTCTTTTCCGCGCTACTTCTGACATTACAAAACCACCACAAAAACTGTGCAGTGGTTTTCTTCACCAGATAATACAAACAGGCGTTAAGTCGATGACGTAAGACAGCACAGTGCAACACAACCCTCCTTGCTGGCAGAACACAATGCTTCTAATTCAGTGGCTTTCCAGCATCGCTTCATCATGTAATTGCCATCTAGCAATTTAATTTATATCTGGGCTATTTAACGACCCTGCTATGAACTAAAACTAAACTCCACTGAAGATGAAGGAAGCGGCCTTTGTTTATTTTAGGGCATCATCCATGCATTTTTCCGCAGGGATCAACACAAACCCCATGTAGTACCCTCTGCGTCCTAACCCACATTCGAACCAGAACTGACACAGTAAAAGTCGGAATCCTTTCCACTTGAGGCAAACTTGCTCGACGTTAACTCCATAAGCTTGGTCCGTATATAGTTTAACGACTCACACTCAAACTGAGAGAAAACTGAACATCGAGAATGACAAGACGCAGGTGTAGCCGTCTGCTTTAAGGGATTACCCCAGCATTCAGCTGAAAAAATACACGAAACAAATAATGAAAATTGCCGGAATTTTGTGAGCCGCTAGATCGCAGTTACATCGCATTACTACACTCGGTGATGGATTAGGCCTGACACAGAAATTCGTAGGTAACAATTCTGAGTAACTGTATGTTCTTTAGACTGGAATCCTGGACGCGGCAGTCACCATCGAAGGCGCCCACAAACTTCGCGTTAATTCCCTACAGCAGTTTTGGTCGACAAGCACAGAGCTCTTCGGCTTAACAAGTACAACCCTCGCCTCTAATACCGTTCGAAGGCTCACCATGGTACTCGCAACAGCCCCTGTTATCTTCTTTAAACGCTATTATATGATAATCCTCACATCTGCACTATGTCATCTTTTTAGGTCTTATTCGCTGAAAATTTCTACGCATTTTTCTCCTCATGCCCCGTCCATCTAATCCTAATTACCCTGATAATATTTCATGAAAAGGATAAATTACTGAGTTCCTCAATACAGTAGAACTCCACTTATCCGGATTAATTGGGAAGACGAGCCATCCGGATATGCAGAAAATCCGGGTAATTGGATTTTTCTTTGACAAGAGGCTACGATGGCAGTTTGAAGTGGAAAAAACTCTACAAACGGATGTTGTAGGCTATACGTTTATTTACGTACAAATAAAGCATTAATACATACTTCCAAATTTTTTTTATTTTGTACTATGACCGACATATGCACAATTATTTCACAAATTATGTAATTTGTGAAACAACTGTGCATTTTTTCACATTCGTACCGTGCATCTTGATACGAGTATTATAAAAGTTTCATTTATTCACCAATAGATGCACTAGTGAGTTGTCTTCAAAACAATATTAAAATTTACATGTAATATACATTTTCATGTACATTTTAATGTTTTTAAAGACAATTCACTAGTGCGTCTGTTGGTGAATAAATAAAACTTTGATAATTGTGCATTTGTTGGTCAACGTACAAAATAATAAAAGATGCACGGTACATGCATTAAAACAAAACATACTTCCTTGTTTGTATTTGACAAATGGGGGGAAAATTTAAGCCATAAAAAAGATGTAGTACAATTACAGCACGAAAATATCGAAAAGTGTTTCTGTTTATCTCTGACACCCTGTTGTGACACTTACAAGGAATGTGATACATAAACCGTCAGTCACAACACACTTAGTGATTTTTCAGTTACCTTCAAACACATAAAATGTTCCAGCCACAACCGGCCATCATCATGTAACGACAAAAAAAAATCCAGACAAAATTATGTGCATGTAAACACGAAAACAGTATTAAAAAAAGATCTAAAGTTCTAATCGGAAAATTTCCAACGTAATTTAACCGCAACATATGTGGCTCACGTTACAAGATATATAATTGATTGCATTAAAACTAAAAATTATAAAGTTCAAGCCCAGACTGCTTAATGTAAAGACCCAGTCCGTACCGCGCTGTAAACACTTTTCAACTCGCTTATAAAAACCAATCAGTTTATGGTGTAAGAGGCACAAGTCGCTGTTTGTTCTCAGATAAAAACAAAACACGTAAATAAAGTGTGGGCAGAGCGTACAGTTCTTGAATGTTAAAGTTGTTAGTGCATCAAGTAACCAGTAGGCGTTAAAAGGTAAAACAACGTACTGTACTCCCTGTGCCAGACAAAAGTTTTTTAGTTTTCGATCTTCCGTTCGTAAACGCAAACACTTTTTTTTTTTTTCCTGGTGACACTGGGTAGTTGTATCGAATGTTATGTCGTAGTTCTGGCTGTGATTACGACGTTCGATATTTCCTTGTAAAGTCAATGTTTTCCGTTTTAAGTCAGTTAAGTGGGTATGTTTCGGCAGCCTACTGAAGCTGCAAGACGGGGGGCGTCTGCACTATACACAAGCAAGCGGAGTGCTTCTGTTTATGTACGTCCGTCCCCCGCGTTGTGCTCGTGGAGCGAAGAATGACAGTGCATACAGTATGACGTAGATATACAAGTCGATGTTCGATCCATATGTAAAAATGTTGGCAACTGGTTGTTAGAAACGTTCGCATTATAATTAAACCTATTTCTTTCCTAGTTTTATGGGTTCACTGCATTAAACCCTCAAGGCACGTCGCACATTTGAAAGCCTGTTAGTTCAGAATTAAAAATTACGAAGATGAATACAAAACTCTATACAGCGCATCTTAACATGAAGAACGTACTGGGTTATTGTGAGGTAAGTACGTAATGTTAAATGTCTATACCTCCTAAACGGAATTCTACATTGATACAACTCTGTCATCATTTTAGAGCCAGTACACTACCAATCAGTGTCATCTTTCAACACATGCTCCACCATTTAGTACACACATCTGCAGTCTTTAAGTCAGAGACTCAACGCTTTACCTTAAGAGGTAAAGAAAACCAGTAGCACAAGCTTCTCGAAACTGTTGTTCCAGTTCATCACGTATTCTTGGTTTTGACTGGCAGATATCCACGGAATGTTCTCCAGGTTTCTTCCCCTCCCCCCCCGCAGAAACAATATTTCTAAAAATATGCTGTATTCTTTACGTGAAGCAGTGTATACACATCGACGTGTTAGAGGCAATTGCTGTCTCCAGCACCACGGTCCCTGTTGTACATGGCGTCACATTTCAGAACGCACTACTGTTCACAGCCATTGCAGTATGAATCTGAAAGCTCAACTTTATTAAAAAAGTGACGTGTGCATTGTTTTGCATGCCTTTACACTGAATAAAGCCAGAAATGTCGTCCTTACGCTATCCAGCGTACTAAAACAAGGATGGGAAAGTGTACAGTCGTTCTTTGCAGTTTGCACACCTGACCCGCTCGAAGGCCAAGCTGGATGAACTTTGCCTTGGAGTACGTCAGCAGGAGGATGTAAGAAACTCGAGACAGGCTGGCAATGTGTGGGGAACATCATCCTCTGCCCTGCGGTGACATGTTAATTGACTGGGCAAAGAACAAAATGCTAAAATGAATAAAAAAAGATCTATTCCGACTGTAGTCTTGTGGACTACAACGAAACAATGTGGCCTTCTATACGTCTTCGTAACTCAGAAAACCGCAATTCTAAGCATTCAGTATCGTGAAAACATCAAATATGATATCGAACATGTCTTAGTACTAAACGCACAAAAAGGTATGCCTAAATTCATTAATGGAATACATGGCAATCCAAACACAAAGACAGCTAACACGTTCTTTGAAGATGTAGTCGCTGGTTCGATCCCAGCTGGTGTCATTGGAATTTTTATTGCCATAAAATCCTTCCGATCGTACTATGGCCCTGGGGTCGACTCAGCCTCTAACAGAAATGAGTACCAGGAGCATCTCCTGGGGGTAAAGGCGGCCGGTGCGTAAGGCTGACAACCTTACCACTATCCTGTGCCGTTGTCATGAAATCTGGGAACCTTAACTTCCTGGAACCCTCTGGGTCACTCCAGGCCTGTAACGGGACTGCTTTACCTCAGTAATAAATGAAAGTCGCCATCACTGACATCGATGAATGCTTATCACCATTCAGTTCAGAATCAACTGTGTGTCTGCAATGTACAAAACAATGAAGATTAAAACGCACAACTTTATAAGTAGTTTTATTGGGGTGGGCAACTTGGTGCCTCGAAGTACTGAAAGAACATAACAGTAGCTTCGATGATGCTGAGAACAGCGTGCTGCGGAGAATACTGCGACTTACAGGCAGGCGGGGGAATAACAGCAGAACAGATCAACTGTTGTAACAAGGAGCTTAGTAATTTGCACTGTTCAATAAAATGATTAGGGTATTCAAACCAGAGTATGAGATTAGCAGGACAGGTAGCAAGCAATGTGGACAGGAGAAACACAGGCAAGGTTTCCGCAGGAAAAATGTGATGGGGTGAAGCCACTGGTAGAACCAGCGGGAACGACTATGGGAGACTACATCAACATGGGCCTTCAAAAATGACATGTGAACTGGATCCAAGTCGCTCAAGATATGGATAAGTGCAGGTTCCTTGTAAATAAGATAATGAATATTCGTGTAATCTAAAAACGAGTGTAATTTATTGGCCGGCTGAACGGCTATCAGCTTCTAGACCTTGATGTTCATTTACTGCAGATACAAATCCTTTACCGACAAACGGTTGGCACTAAAGACGTAACACCTCTTGATTTAAGTTATTATTAATTTTATTTAAACACTCATGAACACTTTTAATCACCCCGAGACGTGTTATCAATAATGAAAGTGGAATCAACGTAAAAAGTTTCATCTGATATTAATAAGCTAAGAATAGAAGATGCCAAGTTTTTAGAAAATATAATCAGAGGCGATACATCAGAATGTCAACAGTATGGATAATCCAATTTTTTTTTTTTTTTAGATTTAGTGTTGATGCAACAAACTGTGAATTCATTTATGGTATTAGGGTATTTTTATAGTATTATGCCTTTATATTTATTGGTAAAATACTGCAGCCCAGAGATCAGTGCGGCTCGCACGCACCGACGAATTTTGACATGTCTGCGATAAGACAACCGCCTAATCTCCAAATGTGACAGGCCGCACTGCAGTGACACAACAAAACCAGTCAATGGACAGACCAGCATATGCAGTATGAAGTGTACAGAGAACAATACACATACCTCTCACTGAGCGTAACAGTGGCACAATACAAAAATTGCCCATTTGGAATTAATACTATGACTGCTAAAAAAAAAAATATATATATAACAGCTACATGCGACAATAATGGCATCTAGCGGGCTACGTTTTGACTAAGAAGTGTGCCGGTATTTTCAAATGTAGTCGTTATATTGCTGAGTTCAAATCGTAGTGTTAACTGCAAATCGCAGTTTTTGAGTTGTGCCACTGTTGCGTTCAGTGAGCGATATCTACACTCCGAGGAAAATAATGAAACTCAAAGACAGGAAATATATGCAGAGCGCAACACTTCTGGGGCGTTCGCTTTGCTATTGTCTCGGCATTTTTAAACCGTGAACGCTGGGTTTTAACACTCCTTTAAAAGCGGAATACGTAAGATGGGTTATTTCAAACACAAACAACGTTAAATTTTAAAGGCGTCTTTTCACATTTTTGCTCAACGAACACACTACAGCCGATAACACGCGAACTAAAAATAACCAAGAATTTCCCTTATCTTTCTCAATTGCTTTTGCTAAAAAAAATTGAAATATATGTTTTCCTTTAGGTTTCTGTGACCGTGCATAGTGAGCAAATTGTGAAGAGAGAGAGAAAACCAATAAGACGCAACAATCAGATGTTTATTATCAACACTGCCCGAAACATGTTAAGACAGTGTTGATAATAAACATCTGATTGTTGTATCTTGTTGGTTTTCTCTCTCTCTCTCTCTCTTCATAATATGTTTTCCTGCTGAATGAGGTGTTACTGTAGTGAACAGGAGACGTCGGCAGTACACTGACTTATGTTTTAATTAAGTGCATTTTCGTGTACGATTATGCAGATCTGCAAGTTCAGGTAGGCAGGCGCAAGCTTATTTTAGGTAGTATTATAAGTCTTCGGTAATCTATCTATGCTCCGCAAACCGATATTAATAGTCTGGCAATATTCGTGAGAATTCCGAAAACCAATGCCGACTTTCATGTAATCTCTGCATGTGTTCGGAGGACCAATGATCAGAGATGAACACGGGAATACAAGTTAGAAAATTACGCATACAATACGCAGAAATTTATGCGCAGGACGTGTTCCGTAAGTCCTCGCATAATTCAAAACTAGTATTTAAAAAAGACTTAATTTCCCATAGGAATAAATGTAAAGTAGGGGCATGCGTTCTCACAGCGCGTAAATCTACAACCACTGTAGTAAATTAAAAAAAAAAATTACTGTCCGTCGAACACAACTACCTTTCTTGAATTCAAACTTTCACCGTGTTCTGAATGTTGTATGCTTTCTTCTGGGTAATTCCCCGGCTTCTGAATTTTATATGCCGACGTTTCGAAATACTCTGTTTCATATTCATAGGAAGATAGGTACATACCTTCATATGAAGATGAAACAGTCTTCCGAAACGTCGGCATATAAAATTCAGAAGCCGGGGTATTACCCAGAAGAAAGCACACAACAACTACCCTTCTTTACCGTTGCACCGTGCATTTCGTGGAGTCATTTATTCAGCACACCAACTAATGCACATACATAAATTTTTTACATTAAAACATTTAAAATCGCTCCTTAACATGTTTCGATCCTAAGATCATCTTCAGGGAGCTACACTGTTCCTTGCTAAAGTCACATTTTTTAAAACACTCACTGATTAATTTCCTTATATTAACCTGGTGCTGCGGCAGCATGTCTGTAACAAAAAATATATTTATTAAGTAGGTTGTCAAAACAATATAGTAATATTAGATAATATAGTAATAATTGAATTTTGTACACAAATAAATAGGCTATCTGGATTGAAGCGATTTTAAGTGTTTTAATGTAAAAATTTTTATGTATGTGCATTAGTTGGTGTGCTGATTAAATGAACAACTGCTTTTGTTTGTTTAGATACCGTTACATGTTTTGGCCGTTTACGACAATCATCACGCAGTCAATGGTGTTTTAAAGGTAATGTAAAATACAGTACAAGTGCATTCACTCTGTGGGATCACACACGTTTACAATAATTATTACAAGATGAAATTTTAAAAACTGGTTGTGAACGACCTGAGGTTTGTGAAATTAGAACTTCTAATTTCACAACAGCCAGCTAGTTGACAACAAGTTTTTTAAACTATAATTTTACAAAATTTTATATTGAAATAATTATTCTAAACTTGTGTGATCCCACAGAGTGAAAAAAAAACCTTGTACTGTATTTTACATTACCTTCGAACACTGCACTGATGACCTGATGAATGTCGTACACCGCCGAAACATGTAGCTGTATCTAAATAAAGAAAGGTAGTTGTGTTCTACGATATACAAGAACTTGTATAGAACTATAATTTTGCCTGTTGTTTTGTATGGGTGTGAAACTTGGTCCTTGACACTGCGGAAGGAAAGGAAGCTGAGGATGTTTGAGAATATGGGGTTGAGGAGAATATTTGAACCTAGGAGGGACGAGGTAACGGGGGAATGGAGGAGATTGCATAAAGAGGAGCTAAATGATCTGTACTTCTCACCCAATATTGTGCGGATGATAAAATCGAGAAGAATGAGATGGGTTGGGCATGTGGCGCGTATGGGTGAGGAGAGAGGGGGGTGTATAGGGTCTTAGTGGGGAAACCGGAGGGAAAGAGACCACTGTGGATACCTAGGCGTAGATGGGTGGATATTAGAACGGATCTCCAGGAGGTGGGATGTGGATATATGGACTGGATTGGGCTGGCTCAGGGTAGAGACAGGTGGCGGACACTTGTGAGTGCGGTAATGAACCTTCGGGTTCCGTGAAATGCGGGGAATTTCTTGACTAGCTGCAAATCAGTTAGCTTCTCAAGAAGGACTCTGCACAATGGAGTAAGTAAGTAAGTAATTAAGTAAGTAAAGTAAGTATAATTAACTGCAAACCAGTTAGCTTCTCAACAAACAAAGACTCTGCACCATGGAGAAAGTAAGTAAGTAAGTAAATATAATTAGCTGCAAACCAGTTAGCTTCTTAAGAAGGACTCTGCACCATGGAGTAAGTAAGTAAGTAAGTATAATTAGCTGCAAATCAGTTAGCTTCTCAAGAAGGACTCTACACCATGGAGTAAGTAAGTAAGTTGTGTTTTACGGATAGTAAACGATTTGTTTGTGAATGTTGCACACACAAGATGTAACTTACTCCATGACACTGTAACGAATGTTTGCTTTTAAACACACTTTTTAAGCAACATAAGTAAATAACAGATACAATGTCATTTAGTTACAATTTTATAAATTGGTGTACTACACTCACCCAAATAACTGCAAAATCACAATATTCCGACGACACTAAAGGTACAGGAGATACAACATGCGCCTAATTAGGAGGTACTGTCTCCTCCCCTAAGATGTCTTTTATGTTTTAGATTCACATAATTTCAAATTGTGCGCATAAAGTGAGACTTTACTGATGATTTTCATACAGCGCCATATCAAATTCGTATAAAATGCGACAGCTGTCATTATGCCGAAAACCATGAGATTTACTGGTAAAAGTACACACTTATCACATACAAAATGTATGTTTTATTTTTTTTTTTTACAACTTATCTTTCGCAAGTTTTCGCTCCGACAAATGGTCAGTAACTTACGCTCTCGGTACGCACAGAAATGCCTTTAGGTTTTTATCAGTTACTTTCACTGATGTCAACCACAACCTAAATGTGCTAAGACAAATTTTATTAAGGCTTGCCAGTCCCAATGTGTACGAATATCTGTTCACGCGTATAGACAGACAGACAGACAGACGAAGCGAATGGAAGAGGTGCTTTGTAGTGCTGGGGACGCACCCTAAGTATACAACAGAAAATGTGGGATATCACATCCTTTTATTGTAGGTGTGTTCGCAAAGCAGTTACTAACGTCACCTTGGTTACCATAGTTACCACTGTTCCTACTGTCACCTCTGTTACAATGGTTATCGTGGGGTACGCGACGGCGCATTTGGTTGAGGCACTGCGCTACAAGCCGGAAAGTTACGGGTTGGACTCCCGGTGGTGTCACTGGAATTTTTCATTTACATAATCCTTCCGGCCGCACTATGGCCCTGTTGTCGACTCAGCCTCTAACATGAAAGAGTAGAGGGGTAAAGGCGGCCAGTGCGAAGGGCTGACAACCGTATCACCTCCATGTGCCGACTGTCCTTAAATCTGGGAACCTCAACATCCAGGAGCTCTCAGGGCCTGTCTAGGCCTGTACAGGGATTGTTTACCTTCTACCAAAGCTACCTTGGTTGCTTATGTTTCTCATGATTTTCGGGTTACCATTGCTACTTGATTGCTGTAACTATGCGAACTGGCCGACAGTTATTTATCTCAGTAGTTAACCAACTTGATGCACAAAATTTTGTTTTACAGTAAGTTTATTTCATGCCTCTACATGTTTCGAGCACATATGCTCATCATCACCAAAATTGCATTACACAGCCTCTGGTATCACCACACCTAGGTGTGATGATACCAGAGGCTGTGTAATGCAATTTTGACCTCCTGATGATGAGCATATGTGCTCGAAACATGTAGAGGCATGAAATAAACTTACTGTAAAACAAAATTTTGTGCATCAAGTTGGTTAATTACTGAGATAAATATACTGAGATGCACGGTCAGCAAAACGTCAAAAAATGGCCGACAGTTTTTTGTTCTTTGGACATTTTCTGTCGTAACTCGAAGCTAATGCTTGGTTAAAACTATTCATTCCGTTTCTCGCACCGCATCTTCAGTTAAGAAGAATATAAATAAATATTACGGAAGAAAGAAGCAATTTCACTGTTCAAATTCGGTTGACTGCCACAGAGAAAACCGGGAAAAGATCACACCATAACAATAACATAACGAACAGGAAATTACATATTTTCAATGGTTTATTTTAAGATAACCTCGGGTGACGAAAGGTCGCTTCCGCCCAACTTAATTAACTAGCACGTGCCACCGCACATTACGTAAACCTGATTACAACTTCCGTTTTCTGTACTTGTCAGCTGATGGACGGTGCCAGCATTCCGCTGGAGATCTGCAGACATGTTAACGAATGTAAATGTCAGACAATGTTCTGTTAAAAAGCTCTATGACAGGGCTTTGTTCATTCATTTATTTAAATGTGGGGTGGAGACCTCAACCTCATGATACTTTTTCATTTATGTTATTGTGATTTTGCCTCTTGATGTCCGATACAAACTGCCGGAAGGTGTTGTAGAAGATACATGGATGCACAGTGTTTAAAATGTTTTGTTCGTTCTGATTATACGAACAGATGTCGATTAACATGCGCGATGGAATAACGATACCAAAAATTCACTGGTACGAAGCTCGGTTACCGCAGATACATCCCTACTGTGGCAAAGCTAATCGTAATACAGATATAACCTAAGGGAGACAGGAAAAAACCAACCCCCTGCATTCCGTTATGTTTTCCCTACAACCGAACACTTTTCCAAAAACAGTCATACATTATACTTACGTAATGTAAACTTCTCGCCACACATCAGTTATTTCGTACAAGTAAAACTCGTATGGAGTTACGTTTCAGTTTCCGATAAGGTATGGGTTATACTGGGTAGACAAGAACCGTATTTTAAAGTTGCATGTATACAGCAACTCCAAATCTAACGGAGGTGGAAAATGAAGGCAGATGCATTTCGTACACTCAACAAGTAGGTTTACTGTAGGAAATGACAGCAGGCGAGGCAATGCGTCGGAACGGCCGCAGCTGTCGTGTTTAAATGGGGACATACACGACGTTTCGTAGCAATCTGAGATATTACTTGGGAATAGAAATTGTTCGGCATTACAATTTAGAGAGATAATATAGCCAAACTTACTTATTTACCCAATGTTATGCGCGGATGTGAAACTTGGCTCTGTGACACCAACGGAAGAGTAGTTTGAACGGTGTCTGGTTAAAGGGTGCTGAGTAGGACGAGGGTGGATGCGTTATCACACTGAAGAGGAGTACATGAGGAACTTCATAATCTTAGCCATTTACCAAACATTAATTGGGAAGTCAAATTCTGGGGAGTAACAAGAGCAGGACATCAATCAAGCATTGGGCAGATGACAAAAGCATACGAAGTTTTGGTTGGAGAAGTGCGAAGAAAAAGAGACAGGTCGATACTTCGGGGTGCAGCGGTACACGCCAGAAAGGAATTGACACACACGCCCACCTTTACCACTGTACCACTCCCAAACAAGACCGCACCAAAAGCACAATCAAGCCTGGCGGGTTGCATCCAAACTAACAGGCACTGACGTCAAAAGAATCCACTGTTCTGATTGGCACGCTGTATTTTCTTTTCCAGATGGACGGATCCTGCCGGAACTTATAAAACGTCAGGAACGAGATTAGGTTGCTGACAACCAATTATAGTCGTCTGTCATCCGTAACTACCGAACGCGCGCCACGCTCCTGACGAACTGAACACAGAAGGCGGTCGGTCAGAAGCGCCGGCCGGCCCCCGCGCCTATTGATCGGGCGCGCGAAGCCAAGCACAGAAACATTGTGCCCGGCCAGGAAAAGGCGCCAACATTGAAATGCAGGCCGTTCTTCTCTGAACCGCGTTCGATATTCTACTAACGTAATAGTGAAAAGCCTTTTTAACACAATTTGTTTCGCAATAGGTGGACACTACCGCATCCCCGCCAGAAGATGAGCGTGTTCTGCAAGCCTATAAATTCTTCGACGAAGGTCGCTTTTTTTCCTCTGGACCTGAGACTCTCACAGTGGTACTGCTGACGACTTCAAGTCTTACAGTATGCCGCGCCTGTCGAATGGTAATTGATTTGCTCATCCCCGTTTCGGAAAAATCGTAGTGCCTTCATCATCAGGGTCAAGCAGTCCGAGGAAAGTGCCTGACCTTGAAGAAGGAACTACGATCCTCCGAAATTTGGGCAACTATTTGCCAGTCGATTACCAGTCGACAAGAAGCAATTTCCCGAAAGACCTGAAAACCCTTTGTCCTCATCCAACGTCAATAGAGCGGGCCTTGGATTACTTTACACCACTCTCGATAACACCCGATTTCTTAATAAACTCCCGGCAATCGAATAATACCGTATATTCTCGAATCTAATCCACACCCTTTTTACAGTTTCAGAGGGCTAAAAAATCATATGTGGATTAGAATCGCGTGCGGGTTAGATTCGTGGTTGTGAGCTGGATTTTGGAAAAATGATAAGAACCGCTGTACGTGCCGTAAGAACAATACAATATAATAATTTATTCTTTTATTTATTTATATTATATAATATTTATAATTTATTATTCATCAGACTCGCCGTCATCACTCATAACTGAATCGTTATCCGTCACCCAGTCACTATCATCAGCTGTGGTGCGTTTGTACCGCTGGCAGTTAAATGGCCACTTCACACACGGCGCGTTAGTTGGATAACGGTTAAAGCATTGGTAACATCCAGTTTTATTCAATCAGCCTACCTTGTAGGCAAGGGGCGGTTGAAGAAAATGTGTGGATTAGATTCGAGAATATACGGTATTTCAGTGCCGGCTTCATTAACTTTCCTTTCGTTTGCCTCTGCAAAACTCTTTTCATTTGCTTTGGAGGCTAATTAAAATCACTTGTTCTGCAACTCAGTCACATATGTCCAAGGAAGCAATAATAATAATAATAATAATAATAATAATAAGAGTTTATGTACAGAGATACA
>Ga0123353_10009962_pt1 | contig 13189 bp, 13 predicted proteins | sample TergutLab28metaG_3_FD_92763 | JGI IMG/M metagenome (GOLD analysis project Ga0123353, IMG submission 92763) | Labiotermes labralis P3 segment gut microbial communities from Petit-Saut dam, French Guiana - Lab288 P3 | ecosystem: Host-associated > Arthropoda: Insects > Digestive system > Gut ...
GCGACCTCCTGTTTTGCAAGAGTAGTAATTTTTTTTCCTACATAGTCAGCCCGTATCGGAAGCTCCCTATGCCCTCTGTCAATCAGCACCGCAAGCTGTATCGTACGGGGTCGTCCCATATCCATGAGCGCGTCAAGCGCGGCGCGCACCGAGCGCCCGGTAAAGAGCACATCGTCAACAAGTATAACATCTTTTTTGCTGATGTTAAAAGGAATATCCGTAGCGCGCACAGCGGGCTGCGCAAAAGCGGTGCGGTAGTCGTCACGGTATAGAGTCACGTCAAGTATCCCGCAGTCAAGGGTTACATTCTCTAACATACTGATTTTTTGCACAAGCCTTTTAGCCAAAAAAACGCCCCGAGACTGCATACCAACAACACAAATATTACCAAGATCGCAGTTGTGCTCCAAAATCTGATGCGCCATGCGCGTCAAAGCAAGGTCAAGAGAGTGACTATCCATAATAAGCTGTAAATTTTTCATATATACATAATATAAATTGAGCGAAGCGATAAGAGAAGATTGATTTTTCTATATGTTTTAGATTTTGACTTTTCCAGTGTTTAGCCCCCTTGAGTTGGCTGGAGACAGGGGGATACTTCCCCCTTTTTATCTATCCTTTTATCTATCTTTTTACTAAAGTTTCATTGCTTAATGCCGAATAACATAATATATTAATGAATGATAATGATGAATACTTACTAAAAAAGGAGCCGTTATGAGCATGAACGCGGGAAATGTGACAGGATCAGGAGCCACAAAAGCGTATTACGAGAATCTCCAAAATAAGAGAGGCCGGGGCGCTCAAGAGTCAAATAACGCAGAAACTGCGGCTGCCGGAGATGCTTACACAGGCGGAAAAGGAAAAGTTGCGGGGGCATACTCAAAAGAGAGCGCTGCCATGCAGCAGCTCTATGATTTGGCCGAAGCCAACCACGCCTCCATGCGCTCAATGGTAGCAAACATGCTCGGTATGGGCGGCAGGGGCAGTCCCCACGGTCAGGCATTCTGGTCGATGGCTGCTAACCCGGAAGCGTTCAATTTCACAAGAGTTGACGATGCGACCCGCGCTAAAGCTCAGGAGCTTATCGGCGAAGACGGGTACTTTGGAGTAAGGAAGGTAACCGAGCGGATCATGGAGTTCGCCGAAGCGCTTGCCGGTTCTAACCCAAGCGAAAAAGATATTGATAACCTGCGCGACGGCGTTCAAAAAGCGTTTGATTCGGTAGCAAAGATGTTTGGCGGATTTGACAAGCTGCCTGAAGTTACCAGAGACACTTATGATTCGATTATGAAAGCGTTCGATGAGTGGAAGGTCGCTTTGGGTTTTGCCGGTACAGAGGCAGTAGAAAAATAATTTTGCAAAAGTGAATGTTTTACGGGCGGGAGACATTTACTGTCTTTCGCCCGTTTTACGTTTTTATACTGCGTGTTGTTGTAATTTTCGCATGGATTTATTAATTTTTATAATATGTCAGATGCGAAAAAGGAGTTTTGAGTTATGGTACGCAGAACAATAGCCTTGGTACTTTTGACCGCCGGGATTATCGCTTGTGCTGCTGCGCCCAGAATTGAGGTTGACAACGCTACATTTCAGTTCGGCAGGGTCACCGAAGGCAGGAACTCAAGCGTTAAGTCTAAGTTTACACTCAAAAACACCGGTACTTCGCCTTTAAGAATTTCAAATGTACGTGTAAGCTGCGGCTGTACAGTGCTCAGTTACGAAAATATCATCGCACCCGGCGCAGCGAGCGTTATTGAACCGGTCGTAAATATCGCGGGCTTTAGAGCGGGTTTCATAAATAAAACAGTCACAATCATCTCAAATGCAGCAAATAACCCTTCTCTGACGCTTTTCATTCAAGCCGATATAGTGCCCGCGATTGAAATTTTTGAAACCTATCTTACATTTGAGAGAAATACTGCAAAAACGCTGTCTCTCGCATCTGCTAAAAAAGATTTAACAATAAACAGTATAGTTTTCAGGCCTCAGGCAAACGTTATCAGAGACGGGCACTGGTCGTCCACAGTTCCGGTGAATCTCAAATACACGCTCAGCGCTGAGAGCGTTCGGTCAGACGGCTTTACCGTCTATAAGCTTGATATTGAATCGCCGGGCGCAGATAGAGAGCCGCTCTTTGGAGAGTTTAGCATCACGACTAATCATCCGGACAAACAGGAGATAAAACTGCGCGGCAGGGTTAATAATTAATAGTTCTTCGCTGTTTTGTGCGGGAAAATTTTGGGAATATTTTTTCTACCGGGCTTTGCATCCCTTTGGGATGCAGGAAAATACTGTTATCCCCGCAAGAGCCGCAACTGTATTTAATCGCGGGATAATAAAAAAAGCGCCGTGATCTCTTAAAGAGTACGGCGCTTTTGTTTATTGGTAGCGGGGGCAGGATTTGAACCTACGGCCTTTGGGTTATGAGCCCAACGAGCTACCGGACTGCTCCACCCCGCGGTATTTTTTAGTTAGTCTAAGTTTTGACGCGCTGAGTATACTGTATACGCCCGCTTTCGACTTAGATATATAATATACTTCAAATCACGTTCCAGGTCAAATCAAAAATCATCTTTTAAAAAAAGCTTTAAATAACTAAAATTATTCTTGGAGATACGCTTACTCAGAAACCATATTATCCACATTGTTCATATAGCCGTTATAATGGTAAGGGCGCATCCCTTTAGGATGCTGTGCCGCCCGGTAGAATAACGAATAAAAACAATTTTTGCATCCTGAAGGGATGCGCCATAAAAAGGAGCGGGAAATGAAGGCGATAATGACGTTTATTAAAGAGCGCGGATTTACCGTGATGGTATGGGGCATGCTCACGGCTATAGCGGGGATTATAGCCTATGTAACGTTCAACACGCCGCGTTTTGTTGGAACGCCGCTGCCTAAGGCTGCGCTTGCGCTTGCGATTACAGGATTTGTTATCTATTTTACAGGGCGCGTCTCATTAGCCATGCAGCGCCGCCGTAATTCTTACGGCCGGAGTTCCGATAATAACGTCTCTGATAACAGAGATGACTCTGAAGATTGAGGCGCTGTTATACGTATACGGATGGATGATTTGTGCGTACGGACTGTGTGTCCGCTCCCGCTAATATCAACGCGAAAAGGATCGGCAGCGAGTGAAAATACAGGAACTCATTAAGAAAAACGGCGTAATAATTGACCTTAAAAGCGCCGACAAAATGGAGGCGCTTAACAGTATCACCCGTTTTTTGTGCTCAATTAATGGCTTGACAAATACCGAAGAGGCGTGTGCCAAAATTATTGAGCGTGAAATGGAGATGTCTACCGGTATTGGCTTCGGCATCGCAATTCCGCACGGACGCCTCAGCGGTATAAACAAGCTCTGTATGGCAGCCGCGCGCTCTGTTGACGGGATAGAGTTCGACGCGCTTGACGATCAGCCGGTGCATTTAATATTTGTGATGATCTCCCCCGCGAACACCTCTGAAGAGCACACCTCAGTGCTTTCATCATTATCACGGATCATGTCTTATGAGGAGGTACGCAATAAACTCCGCGCCGCCTCCACCCCCGATGAATTTGTTGACGTAATCACAAAAGCGGAAAACAAATACGTTGAGTGATACAATTTAAAGATAAATATAAAAATGGGGATTGTCTCCTCTTAATTTATCTTTGATAAAAATCTTCCCAAAATGAGACGCCGGATAATAATTATTAATCCCGCGATTAAATATTGTGTCCGTTTCCCCATTCCGTATCATATAGAAATAGCATTTGATTATTTAATTTCAGGCACGCTGTTTGCGAGATTTCCTTTATCTCAATAAAGCGCTGTATTTATCTCATACGTTAACGTCTCATGAAAGGAAAACAACAATGATGAGTCTCACTCAACAATTCCCTCTATCCTTTGATACCTTAATGGTTCAACTCCCCAAAGAGCTTAAAAAAAAGGGGTTCAAAATACTTTCCGTCAGCTCAATAGATAAACCCTTTAACGAACTGCTCGATATAACTTTTTGCCGCTATTCCATTATAAGCGTAGCAGTTTTACCATTGGCTTACCGCGCACTTAAAATAGATGAAGATTTCGGAGTAGTGATGCCCTGCAACGTGGCGGTCTACGAAAAAAATGAAAAAACCGTAATATCAGCAATCAAACCCACCGCGTTCGCGCATCTTATAGGAGACGGAGCTTTAATAAATACTCTTACGCTCATAGAACGCAAGCTGCAGGATGTGTTTAACGCTATTGAGAAAAAAGGATTACGATCAGCGTCTGCACGCTCTTCTCCTGTCGCAAACAGATATCTCGCTTAAAGAAGGAATGTGCACCCCTCTGGGGGCGCAGTCTACCGCCCTTTCGTAGTAACGTTTTGCGGCTTCGTTGTTTTTGGCGCAGAAATTTACCGCCGCGAGATTAAGAAGGATCGCGGCGCGCCTGTAGTTTTCTCCGGTTCTGTCAACATATTCAAGAGCCTCAAGGAGCAGACGGCTTGCTTCTGAGCAGTCGCCTTTGTATGACTCCGCCTGCGCTTTTAAAATATTTATAGTTGCGAGCGCGGAGTGGTCTTTTCTCTTTCTGTAAAACCTTGCCGCTCTTTCAAGCGCCTCTTCGCCGCTGAGTTTTGACCCCAACAGCAGATCAATTCTCCCTTTCATAACGGCGTTAAAATGCTCGTTATCTTTCCCTTTGTACGCGCTTGCGACAGCCCACCATTTGTTACTAAGCTGTGCGCTGCCCTGCGCGGCGTGGCAAAACGCGAGAAACGCTGCCGCTCTTGAAGCCGCCGCTGTATCAGCGGCCCATACAAACTCCTCATGCGACCTGGCAAAATAAAGCGCCGCGCTGTCAAGATGTCCAAGCTCAAAATAAACCCGCCCGATATTTGAAAGATTCTGCGCGGCTCTGAGCTGATGATCACTCCTTCGCGCCGCTGTAAATCCTTTTTTATATAAATCTATTGCCCGCGCCAGGTCTCCCTCAAGAAAAGCGCTGTACGCGCGGCCCCCATAAATATCATTGTGCGGACGCACAACCTTTTTAGAGCCGCCGCATCCCAAAAAAATTATAAGTAATCCGCAGATTACAACCCGGTAAATCATGTAATTTTTCCTTCCCATTTTCCTGCATCCCAAAGGGATGCACCGCCCGGTAGAAAACGCATTATTTAAAGATTTTCCTGCATCCCAAAGGGATGCACCCATTAATCATGACAGAGGGCACATCCCTCTGGGATGCGGGAAAAACATTGCTTTTAGACAATCAGCTGCTATGAAATCAACCCGTATGGGCGGATGGCGATCCGCTCGTTGCTGATCCACCCTATATTGCCCATCACGGCCTCTTAATCAAATTCGGGTCTTCCGCCATTCCGCCTGTCATGGTTCTGAAAAACCAGTTGCTCTGAAGCGACCTCATCATAAGCTCCGCCTGCCCCAAATTGTATTGAAGCCTGTCCATAATCTCAGGCACTTCGCCGGATACGGTTTTTAAATCTTTCATTATATGTCCAACGTCGTCGAGAGTGCCTCTCATGGAGGTGATTACATTCGCGAGCGTGTCCATCATTGTAAGGCCGCCTGCGCTTACGTCGCCTACCGCTTTATTTACGTCAAGCAGTAACGTATTTACATTGTCTATGGTACGGTTAACATCTCGCATTACTCTTCTTCCGTCCGCCGTGATGGCTGCGGTGTTGCTCACTATCGTTTGAAGATTACCGTATAAAGACTCGTCTTTAAGAAGCTGGCCTACCATGCCCTTGCCCGCGTGTATATCCTCTGTTATCTCGTTGAACCTGCTTAAAAGCAGGGTAGCGGTGTCGAGCATTTTAACCGCCACTTCAATCGCCCAGTCCATAGTTGGTACATTTTCAGTTGAAAGCGTATCGCCGTCCCGTATAACCGCGAAGTTGTCGCTTCCTCCTGTAAGCTCAATCTCCCAATCTCCTACAAAACCTTTTTGCCTGAGCCGCGCGCGCGTATCCTGTTTAACAAGATGTTTATAGCGGCTGCGGACGGCAAAGTGAACCCAAACCTCTCTCTCCTTTACAAGTTCAACGCTTCTAACGTGGCCTATAGCGGTTCCCGACATTGTAACCTGATTACCGTTTTGTAAACCATGACTGTTCTCGTACACTGCGTACAGACGGTACCATTTTTCGAGCAGATCATTTTTCGCAATTGTAAAAAGAATAAGAGCGGGCACCGTTAAAAGCGGAACTACTACAAAAAGCCCCACAAAAAACGTCCTGTGCCTGCGCACAAAAGGTTCGGCGTGTGTGATGACAATCTTATTGTTTTGCATGTATTATATCCTCCCGGGGTTAAAACCCCAGGCTATAAAGACGCGCCTAAGACGGCGCGTGCGTCCCTTCAGGACGCGGAAACTTCAGGAAAAACGATTTATTGTAATTTACTGATTTTTGTTTTAAGTTCATGTTTTCGGTTTTTAATTCTCAGTTCTCAGTTCTAAATTACGAACTCTTGTCTCAAGAGTCTGCGCTCCCGCTTTTTCGAGAGAGCCGTTATTTATTACAAAGCGTCCGCTGCTCCACTGCGGCCAGGCGCTTAGTGAATGGCTTGCCATTATAATGCACATATTTCTATTTTGCCACTCTTTGTAAAGCGCGTCAATAATATACTGTGCAGCCTGCGGATCTACGCCGCTTAATGGCTCGTCTAAAAGGAGGAGGCTTGGTTCGTTAATGAGCGCTCTCGCGAGAGCCGCGCGCTTTAACTGCGCCGCGCTGAGCGCCTCGGGGAACGCTTTTTCTGTTCCGCAAATAGAGAGCTCCTCCATCACCCGAGCCACTTTATCTTTTATTACCGCCTCCTTTAAGTCTGATCCGCAGCGCAGAGGCAGCGCTATATTGTCAAATACTCCGTGATTTGAAATGAGCGCGCTTGTTTGAAACATGTATCCTGTTGTTTTGCGTCTGTCGTAAAGCTCATACTTCGACCATCCGCAAATATCCTCCCCATCCCATAAAACGCTCCCGCTTGAGGGCTTAAGAAGCCCCGCGCAAATCTCAAGCAGCGCACTCTTGCCCGCGCCGCTTGAACCTCCGAAAGAGATCACGTCGCCGGGAGCGGCTTTCAGGTTCACCTTGTTTAAAACGGCGTTACCCTTATGATTAAAAGATACATCTCGCAGTTCAAGTTTATAAGACATAATAACCAAAACTCAAAAAAAGATTAAACAGAATAGTAAGAAACATCGCTCCAACAACCGCCTGAATAGCCGCAACAGGCACCATACGAATGTTGCGCGCGTTAAAACCGCAGTGACTGCTTACAAGCGCCACAATAAGCCCAAACACTACGCTTTTTAAAATGCTGAAAAAAACATCTTTAAACGTGAGCGCGTCAAACACTTTGGCTAAAAAAATCCCAAGCGGAATATCAACCGCGAATTTAGAGACTATAAGCCCGCCGAAAATCGCTATTGAGATGAAATAAACGTTCAGACAAACAATAGAACCCACTATCCCCACAAGCGCCGGAAGCACTAAAAATTGTACGGGATCAATTCCCATCACCTCAAGCGCCTCTACCTCTTTGTTAACGCGCATGGTGGCAATGTATGTAGCGAGCGCGCTGCCGCTGCGTCCCACCACAACAAGAGAGGTGATAAACGGCCCCAGTTCTCCCACCACAACAATAACGAGAATTTTGCCAAAGTACTCGCTTACCCCAAGTTTTGGCATGTTTAACATAGCCTGCATAATAATAGCGCTGCCGCATAAAAACGCGATTATCCCAACTAACCAAAACGCCTCTACGCCGGTGTAGAGAATCTGCCTGTTAACCTGACTTGTAAGCGAAAGATTGTTGGAACGCCCCTTGCGCGTTGCCGCGTAGATAGTATCAAACAGAAGCCCCGCGATACTTATGAGCATGCGCCAGAGCCAGGCGCCGGGAACTTTTGTTCCCAACATGCGGATAAAACTCATTGACGCGCCGCCGCTCACAAACACTCCGTTTTGCAAATATCTTGACGCCACGCTTCAAAGCGCGTCCAAAACCGCTCCCTTGACGCGTGCTCAAGCGAGGAGTAAATTACAGGATCATTATGAAAGCCGAATATTTTACAAAATTGTGAACAGTGTTTTTTCTGCATTGGCCGCGAGAGCTTGTCTCCTTTTGTAAGAACGGGAAGAACCGGTAATTTGAGTTCGTCAAGCCAGGCGAAAGCTTCCATATCCGCGTTTACGCCCGGGTGTCTAACGTCAAGGAGCCAGATTATTCCGGTAAGGTTATCTCTCTTTGTGCAGTAATCGTAAATGAGTTTGCCCCAGCGCTCTTTTTCTGACGTGCACGCTTTAGCGTAACCGTATCCCGGCAGATCAACCCAAAACAGCTCCTCTTCGAGTTTATAAAAATTAGCGAGGGTGGTTTTTCCCGGCCGCTTTGACACGCGCGCAAGCGTGCCGCTTGCGAGGACGTGATTAAAAAAGGTGGATTTCCCAACATTGGAGCGCCCGAGAACCGCGTATTCTTCGCCATCGAGTTTAGGGAGATCCTTAAACTCCGCCGCGGATTTAATAAATTCAACATTTTTAATTTTTGTCATTGTGATTATTATAATATAATTTTATAATGATGTTGATTGCTGTATAAATTAAAATTTATACGGAGCGCCCCTCTGGGGTGCGGAAAAAGCAGGAAAGATCTTGTTGTACGTTTTCTACCGGGCTGCGCATCCCTTCGGGATGCGGGAGAAATCAGGATAGGGAGGATCGTGCGGCTCTCGTCTCCACCTCCCCCCGGGTTAAAACCCGGGGTTACCGATGCTGCACCCCTAAAGGGGTGCGTAAAAAGCAGGAAAGACATAAACTCTGAGCATTATGATTATGGACATTCAAAGCGCAATAAAAGCAGTTACTGCCGGCAAGAGCCTCTCAATCGCAGAGTCATCGCAGGTATTTACCTGTATCATGGAAGGACTCGCGACAGACGCCCAAATCGCCGCGTTTATAGTTGGTTTGCGGATGAAGGGGGAGACTCCTGACGAAATTACCGGCGCCGCGGGCGTTATGAGAGATAAGGCTTCGCATATCAAGTGCGATTCGCATCACAATTTAATAGATACGTGCGGAACAGGCGGAGACGGCTCCAACTCGTTTAACATATCTACAGCCGCCGCGTTTGTTGCCGCGGGCGCGGGGGCGAGAGTCGCAAAGCACGGCAACCGCTCGGTTTCAAGCCGCTCTGGGAGCGCTGACGTACTTGAGGCTTTGGGGGTTAATATCAACCTCAGCGCGGCTCAAATAAGCGATTGCCTGCGCTCGCTTGGCATTGGGTTTCTCTTTGCGCCCGCGCTCCACAGCGCCATGAAACACGCTGCGTCTGCGCGTAAACAGATTGGCATACGTACGATATTTAATATTTTGGGCCCGCTCACTAATCCGGCGCGCACTACAAATCAGCTGCTTGGCGTTTTTTCTCCGAATCTCACGGCAACAATGGCCCAAGTTCTACATAATATGGGCAGCCGGCGGGCGTTCGTAGTGCATGGATTTGATCCGATAGATGAGATATCTATTTGCGGGACAACTCAAATTTCTGAAATTAGAGAGAACGAGATACACAACTATAAAATAGAACCGGAGGATTTCGGTTTTAAAAAAGCAAAGCCGGAAGAGATCGCCGGGGGCGGCAGCTCCTGTAACGCCTCAATAATAATGGATATTTTTAACGGTAAAAAGGGCGCAGCCCGCGACGTTGTAGTTTTAAACGCGGCGTTTGCGCTGTGCGCGGCCAATATCGCACAATCGCCCGGGGATGGCATTGCCGCGGCGCAAAATTCAATAGACAGCGGCGCGGCTTTATCAAAATTACAGGCGTTGACAGAGCTTACTTCTAAAATCACGATGTGAGCCGTTTCTTATCGGTACACATTTTTTCTGTGGGCGATATCGACAACTATAACAATCAGTATTCCGTCATGAATTTCGTATATCACACGATAATCCTAGAAACCGCAGTTGACCGTGTAACCCGCAAATAATGCAGAAATAATAATGCAGAATGCAGAAATCTTTAGGATTTTATCTTTTATTTCTGCATTCTGCATTATTAATTTAAAGTGGAACTGCTATAAGATACCCCCAAAACCATCAGGAACAAAAAAACCTTGCCTTATTACAATTTTTAAATTATAATATAAGATGCGGTTGTATATATTGTTGGATTGGGTAATAATTGTACCGGCTTTGGATACAGATAATCGCCGGTTTGCTTTGTTTCGCAGATGATTTGTTGTGTGTTTTTTGATTTTTTGGTTTATATTGTAAAATAAACTGAAAACTGACAACTGAAAACTGATAACTATTATATAACAGATACTGTAAACATAAACAGAATTAACCATTTTCACTAAACTATAACCAAAAAGGAAGGGTAGTATGGGAAAATTCAAAAAACGGTTAGCAACCGGCCTCGCCGCGGTTTTGGCGTTGTCTGTTGGAGCTTCGGCTGAAATTCTCATTGACGATTTCAGAAGCGGAACTGAGCAGAATCAGTTGGGGCATTACTGGTACTTTTATACGAATTTGGGTACTAATAACGCCGACGCAAGAGAGTGGAGCAGCGGCCAGCTTGTTGAAAAAGAGTACAGCAGATGCGCTTCGGATATGTGGGAGGATATAGAGGCAGATAGCAGAGGCGTCCGCGGAACGTCGGATTATGAGCTTCTGTTCAAGCCTTCTCTTACAGTTGCGCACAATCCCGCTGCTAGCCCTAACTCCGCTGTAATGAGGTTTTCAAATCTCAGAGCGTCGTCGTTTGAACTTACAGACCCCTGTTACGCCGGGGTTGGTATGGGTACAAACCTGACAAGAGATCCGGCAAACGGCGTTCAGCAGCCGGTACGCGAAATGTTTGACGGCGTTACGGCTATCAGATTTTGGGCAAGAGTTAACCATCCGGGCATGTTGGACGGAGTTGTTCGGTTCAAGGTAGAGACTGCCGATCAGTTATCGCATACAGAAGAACCAAGCGCGGCGGTTGGAGCCACAGCAACGTCAAAGAAGCTTTCTGAGGGCTCTTACAATTTTCCGCTTGTGTTTACTGCGGTTAACGCCTGGCAGGAGTTTACAGTCAGAGTCACAGGTCCCTGTCAGCGTACTTTAGGGGGTACTACTCAAATTATGCGGGATGCGCGTACCGGTGCGTGCGTTGGAGATCTGGCGCGTGACTTTTTTGAGGTAGTGAACGCCGAATCTTGGAATACTGCCGCCACTCACGGGCCGCAACTGGCGCAGGTTAACTACACTTTTAGAATATCAGACGCTGTCAAAATCGCGTGGTATGTTCAGGGTGAAGACTGGTCTACGCCTGCCGGCGTAACGGCTGAACTGGCTGTTGACATGGTAAGAACCGTAGGCGGAAGCTGGACCCGTCCGGGAACCTGTGATACCTGTGTCAGCGACAACACTACTCCTCCGACAGGTAATGTATGGCTGCTCTCCGATTTTGATCAGGTACTCTTTGTTCCGAGTGAAGGTTACGGATACCGTTCGCAGAACGCTCTTGGCGGTCCCTGGTACGCTTTTAACGACGTAGCGGACGCGGGAGAGGCGAACCAGTCACGCATTACTATGGGACTTTGGAACGACCCCGAGTATCTCGTTATTCCCGGTACCAACACTCCGTGTACTCCTGCCGGCGCCAATTGCATACAGGGCGGAGCCGGTTTAAATATTGACGGTCACAGCAACGCGACCATCGTTGGATTGGGCGGTACGCTTATCAGCGGTATGTCTGATATGGCGGACTACAAGCCAGGGTTTGAAGGAACTGCCGCTCCGTATATCGCTTTTACCATGGGTACAGGATGGACTGATGACGCCGGTATAGATATTGCCGGTTTTGCGGGTATCGGCACCAAGTTCAGCGCCGACGACTCTCCCTGGGACGCCACTGCGGGCGTTCCTAGTGGATTTACCGGCCCAGTTGGCGGTATCTGGTTTATGTATAACACAGATTTGCCTAATATTATCGTATCTATCATTGATCTCCAATCAACCCAGCAGGGCAATACTTCGGCGAACGCCGCGGCTACCCGTTCTGTTGAGCTTGGCGGTACAGGCGGTGAGTGGAAATCCGCGCTTTTGCCTTGGAGAGTATTTGCGCCGCCTTCATGGTCAGAGTGGGAATATCCTCTTGACACAAGAAATCTTTTGGAAGTTCAGTTCCGTTACGAGGGTACTACTGGCGGCGGTTACATTATTGTTGACAACGTGTATTTGGCCAGCGTGGGAGCTACCAACGTCAGACCTGTCAGCAGAGTTAGGGCTAACAACGCTAACCATGTGCTGCGCGCTTCTTACAGCAGAGGCAGTGTAAATGTTAACTGGAACGCTCCCGCTCAGATTTCAAGCGGCCGTATTACGCTTGTTAATATGAGAGGCGCTACAGTTGCGTCGCAGGCTATTAACGCTTCAGGCAGCAATATCGCGGCTTCACTCGCTGCGAGAGGCAATATCCCTACAGGCAGATACTTCGTACGCATAGACGCCAGAGATGTAAACGGCAAACGTGTTGTACAGCAGGTTCCTGTAAACATTGTGAAATAAACGCATGAGCGTTTACCGCACAATAGATTGATGAGAGGCCTCCGCCGCAAGACGGAGGCCTTTTTTTATTTTTTTATTGCGATCCGCGCGGTATTAATGTATAATATAAAGGTGTCCCTTCCCTATGAAATATCACACATTATTTAAGCGGTAAATTGACATATTGTATACATAACGGATAGAGATTGTGAAAGCCGCGGCGCTTAGCTGAATTTCTGTCCCCAAAATTTAAGGAGATCGTCTATCATGAAAAAAACGAAACGCCCTTTGTTTTCGGCACTGTTGTTTATTTTGGCGCTGAGCGGCGCGGCTTTGGCGCAGCGCATAGATTTAACGCTGCCGCCGCCTGAGAGTTATGTGCCGCCGGCAGGGAGCCCTGTGGCAAGACATGGCTTTTTGAGTATAGAAGGCAACAGGATGAGGGGGCGTGCGTTTGGAGCGCCGGCGGCGACGCCGCTGCACAATGTGCAGCTTAGAGGGATGAGCTTCTTTTGGGGCAACTCAGCTCCGGGCGCGCCTTTTTATAACGACGACGTGGTCGGATGGTTAGTTCATGACTGGAATGTAGACTTGGTGCGCGCGGCAGTAGGCGTAGCAGGTTATGACGGCGGCGGAGGCAA
>Ga0123353_10009963_pt1 | contig 13189 bp, 9 predicted proteins | sample TergutLab28metaG_3_FD_92763 | JGI IMG/M metagenome (GOLD analysis project Ga0123353, IMG submission 92763) | Labiotermes labralis P3 segment gut microbial communities from Petit-Saut dam, French Guiana - Lab288 P3 | ecosystem: Host-associated > Arthropoda: Insects > Digestive system > Gut ...
GGACAGGGCTGTTCTTAACTAGAGTGTGGGCTGCATATATCTCGCTCAGGACAGGGCTGTTCTTAACTAGAGTGTGGGCTGCATATATCTCGCTCAGGACAGGGCTGTTCTTAACTAGAGTGTCCATAAAATTTGGGAGATTTATTTATAAACCGATCAAATATTGGCCTCTCAAGAAGGACTCTGTATCTTGCAGTGGCTTAATTAGTTAGCTGGTTTAAAATATATCGCCTCTTATCTTAGTCAATTACATGTAAAATTCCCATTTCTTCCTGACGGCAAGCAATTTGGATCTCCATTACTTTAATGCTATTTAGGGAAATATCCTGTCTTCAAAGTCAGAATCCCAAGAAACACAAATTATGTGGATGAAGTGCAGAGTTTGGGACATATAGTCAGCATTCTGCTGTAAATGGCTACGAATATTTACGGTCTTCTGATTTATGATATCGTCCACTCTGTGTCAATTTTGCAGGGGAACTGCCACCACCATATTCAGGGTGTAATTTCACATTTCGTACGTTTACCACGTATTGTAGATTCCCTTCCGTGGGCCGATCCAAGTTTAGAGGAAGTGGGCAGCTATACATAAGGGGCGCAGATTTGATTTTTGTTCCTGGTCCTCTTAACCCAAGGCCTTCTACTCGCTTACGCTTTTCCTATCATGGCAAGAGTCATGCAACTTGTCAAGACGGCTTATTCCCTACTTACCAGCTGCGTACGAGTCAATGTTATTTTGGGACAGACTGTATATATTTGTGTCATGTATAGAAATATTTATTATTATTATTATTATTATTGGATGAGTATCTCTCAATCTCAGTATTTTTACATATAACGCAGTTACACAATTAAGTAGGCTAGAAAATCTGTTCAGTGAAATTCAACCGTCACTTGCATCACAGCGAATGCTTCGTATACAGGTTGTTGCAGAAGGAATCTGCCTTACTTCGTGACCACGTTGCTTAGGTTAATTTACATCTTTGTAATCAAACATACCTATACCAGGAGTTCAATGCTTAGGGAGACAATGACGCAAGAAAAATGCTGTCTTCTTGCGGTTCAGCTTACAGGTTAATATTGTGTGTTATCCACACTCTGCGCATGTCCCTACTTGAGCCAATAGCCGAAGCAAGCCATGTGGAGGCGAATGTGCTATGCAGCGTACTTGGTAACCCAAGGAAGATCTTATGAATGAATGCGACATTTTATGTTTCAAGTTTTGTCGTTATCTCACTGAGATGTTAAATTAATGTTAGGTACAAAAAAGGTAAAGTGATCCCGTTACAGGGCCGATGTGGCCCAGAGGGTGGGTAGAGGTATAGCCCTACTGGTGGTGAGTGGTCAGCAGCACGCCCCGGCCGCACTTTACCCCCGGGAACGACCCGGTACCCATTTTACAGGAGGCTGGGTGGGCCCCAGGGCCGGTCTGGACGGGTAGAAAGTCTAGTCCACACCGGGATTCGATAACGGACCGTCCAGCTCGTAGCTCAGTCGCTATACCGACTGAGCTACCGACCCCCAAATTAATGTTAGGTACAGTGTTAATATTAGAAGAACTATAAATATGTGTTCGGTAGTCAATAAATGTACAAAAAGTGGATATAGGTATTTTTGGTTACATGTATTTAATTCATCCAAGAAAATCTCTCCCGATGTTTGGTGGAGACATCCTGTATATGAAGCTTGAAGGATGTCAGGATTTTATCGCATCACGTGGTTTATATCTAACATGTAACTTTTAATTATTTTATGGTGTACTGAGACTGAAGCATTTAGTATTATTCTAGTCTTCTGTGTTTTCTATCTCACTTTTTCTAACATTCGATCTTCTTTCAATCTATCAAGCGTTTCAAATACCGTTCTACCAAGCACGGTATTTCTGTGTGCATGGTGGAGTTACAGAAAACACTTTTATAAAAAGAAATGATACTATTGAAATATCAAGGATCGCAGTTTCGATCACAAACAGAAGTTCAGCTGTGGGTTATTTACGTGCTTTATATCGTTGATATTTTAACTTGGCTCCATTGTAGGAATTATTATTATTATTATTCTTGTATTGAAGCAGAACTTGTCTTATTTCCACGATCATTATAAAATTTATCACGTGCATTTTATCTAAGCTTTTTAGAATTCACAGAAAATTTCCTAACCATATTTTCGTACACATTTTATGTAAACTATGTCATTCCCTCAGCAGATATAGAACTCCAGCTTTCAAATAAATATCTCCATGCCCAACCTCGTCTAAAAATTTGAATCCTAAAGTTTTTTTAAAGGAATTAAAATGTCAGCTCCTGCCTCGCTTAGTCTCAATTACGAAGACCAATCAATAATCATTCTTAAAAATAATATTCGTTGTTCTCGAATCACAATTATGTAGTGCCACTTTTAAATATTTAATTTCTTAATGGAACATTTGACGTTTAGACTATGTGGTGTAGAATTTTTGGATAATTATGTTAAGTTAACTGGAAAGGATATGTGGCAAGAAGCGAATGGAGCCAAACTTAAGGTACATTTCTGCTTATTCCTGGATGAACTGAGGAAAGCCACCAGAACTGTCAGTAAACATAATCTGCCACAGGAAAGAGATTTGAACCCAGAACCACAAAAAAAATTAAGAGATATTCCGAAAACTAGACCCTAAAATCAATCCTTCTTGTCAGTGTCATTGTTGCGTTCACCTTAAAATGACGTCGCATACTTTAGGTCTCCAAATATTTCTTTTCGTTTCAGAGTTCGAGCGGACGCATTATCCAGACGTCTTTGCGCGGGAACGCCTGGCAGAAAAGATTGGCCTTCCGGAAGCGCGAATTCAGGTAAGATGAACTTATCCTTTTCGAAAATAATGTCAAGTGACGTAACTATACATTGAATTATGCCAACTTTTTTTTTTCTGTGGCGCAGCAACCCAAGTCTGGGCGCCTGATGGTTGAGGTTCCTAGACCGCAGACAATTTGACACACACATACACACTCGGTAGAACTCCCCTTAACGAGTGATCAGCTCTTCGCAAATGCCGCTAGCTTCACAACACACAACAAACACAAAAGACGAAAATCGATATCCTCACCAGGATTCGAACCCGCAATCCCAGGAATCAAACTAATTCAGACCTAAGCCTTACAGCGCACGACCGCCGGGGCCAATTCATACTATCATAATACAGTGAACATATACCCTAAATCATTTAAAGTTTGTTTCCTATGCTGTACACTTTTCAATCCTTCGACATTCATCATGGAAGAAGTTTGAATGACAGGAAGGAAAAGGTTAAACGTTTTGACAAATTTCCAGTAAATAAATGTTTAATTTGTGATTAAGCTGTGCTATAAAGGCATGATACAAATTGCAAGGTTATTTTTAGTTCAGGTATTTAAAAATTAAAAGTTTCAAAATATCACAAAACTTTGCTACCTTTTCACTGTATGCGTAGTTACTATGCAGTGTGGCCTCCATCTCTGTCAAGAGCACTGCTCGTGTTCCAAGGTAGAAATATTGTAAGAACAGCATGTATTGCAGCCTCATAGAAGTTGGTCTCCTTTATCCCTCATCTGCAGCCGCTGGTGCCCAATGTTAAGCAGCGCCTCTTCATTCGTCTGACAGAGTCCTCACACCCTGTCTTTCAGAGAAAAATACAAGGGTTCTGTAATAACTTAGCGACCAGGTATTTTGATGGCTTTACTTACGCTCACACTTGTGTGCAGCGTGCCTTTGTAATGGAGGAGCAACAATTTTCATAATATTCTTGTTTAATAAACTCTATAAATCTAGCATTAAAACCTCTTAGTCTTTCAATATAGAGGCCAGAATCCACTGTTTCCTACTAGGCATTAAATTTATAAGAAATTGCAGAATGATAGATGAAGCTGGTCCATTTTCTTTGGGTGCCACAACTGTAGTGAGAAGTAAAATAGGGGCAAAGAAAGGAATCGTCACGAGGAAGTCATGACTGTGTCGTGAACTGTCACGGGATGAAACAATTTGTCCAGGATTTGGAACTTGAATCCAAGATTCAATCGATAGAGTGGCGCCAAAACAGCATTCCCAAAAATATGAAATTTGAAAAAGTGCCTGCAGGAGAAAAAATTATGGGTACCGGATTTTCGGAGTGAAAAAGGAATTATTCGTTTGAGAGTCATGCCTAGGGGACAACAGAGTACTCCGAGCGCTATACTGAAATTGTAAGAAGTTTGGCGTTTCTCCTTCGTCGAGCTCATCCTAAAAGAAATATTTTAGTATTGTTGCTCCTTACTGTCATCATACCGAGCACAAGTGCGCGCACGACTCAGGCCTTCACAGGATTATGATGGGGAGTGTTTCTACACACAGTCTACAATCCTGACCTCACACAATCAAATTTTCATCTCTTTGATACTTTAAAAGACAGGCTGCAGAGAAAAATTAGGGTTATGTTACGCGTGTAGAGGCTTTCTCCAGTAACTGCACATGGAGAACAACTTCACTGGGCTGGAGTACATGCTGTTGTTTAAGGGTGTAGGAAGGGTGTTGAAACAGCTGGAAATATCCTGGAAATAAATGCGAATTGAGCAATGTTGTAGTTAAGTGATATGAAATTTCCTTATATCCGACGGATAACAAAAACAGAAGAAATGACTTTCTGAAGAACGCAGTTACATTAAACTTTTAAACGCCGAGTTCAATCCCATCTGCCATCTGCTAGCATTATTAGGAGCTCACCATATTCTCCACATTAGCAGGTAAAGGGTTAAGATTAAACTTTTAGGGGATATGCCGCTGGATCGATTGGTGACTAGTTTTCGGCGCTTCGGAGGAGCTCGTTCGTCGACGGACTACGGGAAAGAACTTAAATCATTATCAGCATTGTGAAATCCACAGTCATCCGCACTGATCCACTTCTCTTGAGGACTTTTTTTCAGTTATTCGGAACCGCAGATGTTCTATATATTTCGCGTAGGCGTTACTTAAGAAATCCACAAATAATTTAGTGCATCTCTAAATACATTCCTGCTATGACATTCCTGCTCTCTTCGCAACGTCTCCAATAAAGTGGTTTTGACCACTATTCTTTCTTTCTTCCTTCTTTCGCCTGTTTGCTCCTTCGAGCAACTCTGTCCTTTCTGCTTACATCTTACCTTGATCCTCTTGTGTTCTTCCACCCTGAAGAAGATAGCAGTACAATTTACATAAACTTTGCTCATTTCCTACCAGACAACACTGCGTCACATCTCAGGAGACGAACTTCAAATTTTGCATTATTTCTATAAACTTATGTAAATGGAAAAGAATTTCGTTCCTGCGATGTCTTGCATAAGTCGTCTTAGCAATTTGTTTCGGTGCTTGTCTGGTTCTGAAGAAATGACGCTACGATTGCTGTTCCGTGCAAATACACTACTACAAGACTACACGGCGGTACATCCCAGGCGACAGTAATCTTCATAGTCACCGCTGCGTGAAGCTAAATCTCATTGTATACAATAAATTTCCTTGAGAGCATTTCAGTTTTCGGTATCACACAGAGGTTTTGGGGAACGTCTTCTCTTAATAATACGGGAAAAGGCATAAATCGATTATGCATGGACATGACCGTCATAACACAATTATATTGTCAATTATATATAACATGTCAACTACATGTTTCGGCCAATACTATTTTTGGCCATCATCAGGTTGGATACAATTATCGGAGAGAACTACACAATATATAATATGATACAGTATAACCATCAGCGTTGGTGTAAGTAGAGGGGGACGAGATTTCGTTTACAAAAAAGTTGAGGGGCTTGTGTGTGTGCAGAAGGTTTAATATGTAGATCTATGCATGTCATGTTACGTCTATGACTTCATAAAGATCGCCATTATTGCTGGAGATATCAATCGAGTATAAAGTTACGAACGAACAGAAGTGCAGACACGTGTGTCGGTGACCTTATTTAACACACACACACACACGTGTACATATATATATATAAAATCAAAACTCAACCTCGAAGAATTAACAATTTTATGAAAATCTAAACTTTAGTTGTAAAAAATTGTGATCATGTGGACGGCATTCCCCCTTCACGCTGAGAAGTATCTAGTTTATATCTCGAAAAGGCAAGCAGACCTCGTGTCAGTAATTTTGTGATTTAAATCTGTACCTTCGGAAAGACGCTATGGCAGTGCCTCCAGTTACCTCAAAACTGTTTTGTTCCCTATGTTTCCTATTTGTAATCATGCTGTCATTAGATATTACGTAATCTGAGCTAATGACATAGCCAAAGAAGCCATTAATAGATATTAAATACAAGGAAATTTCCTCCCAGATACAATTATACAGTGTCTTGAATGTCCGGGGGACAGAAAACACTGCAACAGAATATCTAAAGAAAGATATCGTTTGGTTATAACATTATGAGTCGGCCACTAACTTATGAGCCTTTCTTTTTTATTATGGTAAGATGCATGAGGGACTTCATATATCTTCGAAACAGATAAGGCGTGGATGAATTTTAATGATTACGTATACTTCACTTGCCCCATGAAATCAGCGTGTGTCTCCAATTACATTATCAGTGTTTTGAAAACAGACAAATTACATTACATAAGAGGCTTCAGTAATGTACCGTTAGTAGTGTTATTTATGTATAATCAGACATCAGCAGGCGTTAGATTAAGACACAGTGGTTGAGTATGTACTAAAGGCAATCTCTCTCTCTCTTCACCTATACCTACTGTCTTTTCATTTAAAAATCTTCTAGTCTCACACAAACACTTACATACATAATACACACACACACACCCATATATATATATATATATATATATAACTTTCAACTTATACACCTGAACCAACTAACTATGCCGTAACTCCCTTCCCTCAGCAGTAACATATCTGCTGTATCTCCTGCCTTGACGAATATTCTGTACACCCTATTATGTGTGTATGAATGTGTGTAAATATATATATATACATGTATAGATATAAACGTGGTAATTTCAAAAGGAAACATGAGAACCTACTGTGTGTGTGTGTGTGTATATATATATATATATATATATATATATATATATATATATTTCAACACGCATGACAGGTTTCTATTTTTTATTTCTGCAACTGAATGTAAGTAAAGGGCCCATCATCTCATCATCATGCCGTCTGTAAAAGAGCACATAAAGTGCCACGGTTTGAAGGGAAAGCTGAAAATGTGTGGAGTGTGGGAGGAGGGGGCCTGGAAGTGAACGAATAAGAGAAACTGGGGAATAGCTGGTTTGTACAAGAGCAGGAAAGCATCTATGATACACAAAGTTTAAACTTTCAAAAACCGGCGTAAACTGAACACATAACGTACACTGGAACTGAAGCAACGGTATGATGAAAAGATTAGGAGGGATCAGAGAGGGAAAAGTAGCTAGCATAGAGGGGAGTCCCTTTTCATTATTACATACCATCAGTAATGATGATGGATGTTAAGTCTGATGTTTGCAGCAAGCAATCTACAGTGTTGTAATAGTGGAGAACACACAAGTGAGGAAAACTTTAACTTATAACTTTAGATAGGTAATGCGTGAGCGAGCAGTTGAGCAATGCGGCTCACGCAGTAAAGGTTGCGACGTGTTTCTACAGTAAAATCAACGAGATGCACCAGTTTCTAAAATATATTTTATTTTGAAGTAGCGCTCTACATGTTTCGGACGGTCGTTCCGTCCATCATCAGGATTCTAAGACTGTACATACAGCACCAGGTTTATATCAAACAGATTCTGCTGACTGCTTGCTAGCAAACAGATTCTGTTTACTGCTTTCTAGCAAACAGATACTGCTGACTGTTTGCTAGAAAGCAGTCAGCAGAATCTGTTTGACATAAACCTGATGCTCTATGTACAGTCTTAGAATCCTGATGATGGACGGAAACAACCGTCCGAAACATGTAGAGCGCTACTCCAAAATGAAATAAAATAAAATAAAATAGATTTTACAAACTGGTGCATCTCGTTGGTTTTACTGTAGAAATATATCACGATGCACGGCCCTATGAACCTCAAATTTGCGACGTGTTTTTAGGAAATAATCGGCTCAAATCTATTTCGGAATGTAACCTACCTTATATGACCTTCGGGTTCCGTGAAATGCGGGGAATTTCTTGACTAGCTGCAAACTAGTTAGCTTCTCAAGAAGAACTCTGCACCATGGAGTAAGTAAGTTTGTAATCTACCTTATATGAGTCTGTCTTAGTCATTTGTTGTGCCTCTAAGCACATACCGAGATATTACCATCAAGCAGACCACAATCTCGTTCTACCACATTTTTTTCCCAATTTGGTGTTCTTCACAAATTTGAATTACTGCGAAAGTCATTAAATGAGCTACAAACAAATTAATACGGATAGGTTCACAAATTTAACGTAAGTGTCATTGAAGCAAGTAAGGGTCGATACTGCACTTTGTATGTAATAATGCATATAACAATTTAGAGATGTCCATCCTGCTACAATTAATGTCGATAACGGCCCTATTGGTGGGCTAGTGCTACATATCTTGGCCTATATTAACTCCCAAATATAATTTTTCTTACTATTATGTGTAGGTATCGGAAGATGTTTTTCCTCCAGAAGGACTACCAAACACTGAAAGATGGAGTAATGGAAGTCTGTAAGAAATTAGGGGCTTCATAATTTGTACCCTTTGTTCTACACCATTAGGAAGAAATATGCAGTACTATGTGACAGGTCGGACTTGCAGACTTCGTAGGATGTAATAACAGAAAGAGACACTAAAACTTAATCGAAAGTTTTTGACGGAATAAATCACTTGAAATCCTAGGTTGGGGTGTCAGTGGGCCGTTCGCACAACCGCAACATATTTATTAGTACCGTTTTGTATTATCCTTCTACATAAACTAACCTTATACATTCATACATTAATTTTATTAGTTTACGTTTATATAGCACGCGTATTACAACAATTAGCAGAGATATTAGCACAATCTGAACCACCCCTATGCGACGAAGTACAGCTTTGCTCCAAGGCTGGTGGCTGCTTTAATCATCTGAAAGCCGAGTTTTTTTTGGGGGGGGAAGTTTAACCAGGCAGGAGCGCTGCCCAATCGTACCTTCAATCTCCCCGTTGCTCCCGAAACCACCTCCAAAGCCATTGCGGCCTGTACCTTCTACTTTAATAATGGCACTACCCAAAATCATCGAATTTATTACGTGGGAGGCAATACACCATATCGACTCGTGTATCATTACGTTTATATTAAAATCTGTCCAGCGATGTACGAGGAATTATTAAAGAATTTATTGGCTTACTACAAAGTTCAAAACTTTGGCTGCATGCAAGCTTCGAATTTTTGCTTGACATAAAGGATAATAAAGAGCAGGACGAGCGCTGTTCCACAGCAAACATAATTTATGTTTGGAGTGAATTCGGAATAATTTAACGTATTGTTCCATGTCCCATACCAATAAGAAGAACAGAAGACGGATGAAAGAGACCTACTGAGTTAAAAGCTTTTTGAAGAATTGTATGGAAGATTCGTGTGTTTGAAATTAATATACTTGCCGAGTAGGTACGTAACGGGGAAAAGATTTAAGATAAGACCATGTTTACAGCTAAAATAAAAGAAAGGATGTGCAAGCTATGTGTTGCCAGTCCCGTCCCTTAGGATTGTAAAAACCAAATTCAACACAGGGTGAATCATGACGCGTGCATATAAGATTTATACACGTAATATCCAGTAGAAGGCATATCCCAGTGGCCTCAAAGTCTAAGACGTGGGTCTGCGGCCGCTCGCTTGCTGGGATTCCCAGTTTGAATCCCGCCGGGGCATGTCTGTCTGTTTGTTGTGATTTTTGTGTGTTGTCAGGTAGAGGTCTCTGCGTCGGGCTGATCAGTAGTCTAGAGGAGTCCTACCGAGTGTGGTGTGTCTGAGTGTGATCGTGAAGCCTCGATAATGAGGAAACAATGACCCACTGTTGCGCCATAAAAAAAATCCCTTAGAAGGGTGGGGATTCGTCAGCTGTTCATGTTCCTTAGTTCTTCGTTTGCGGAAGTTTTACCCTTTACAGACACCACCGGCTACTTATCTCAGGGCATTAGATTCTTCGAAATCTGACACGCAAATGAGTTTTAAATTAATTTCGTGAACGCAATTCACCTGCAGAATAGATACAGTAAAATATTACGTGGCCCAGTGAACACAAATTGTCAGCGTGATGTCAGCAGAGGAGCAGCCATTCGACAGAAATACACAGGTTCAAGTCGGCACAACTCAAAAGACACAAAATACAAACATCCTTGCAAAAATATCCTTCATTATTTCAAAAGTTAGCAAAATAATTTTATTAAAGGAACAGAGTTCTGTGAAGTTAAGTGCCAATCGGGCACCCAGAAATTCCCCGTCCCGTACAGCAATTAGCATTCACAGAAGACTACCAGGTCTGAAAGACTGTTTAATATTTCGGAGGCGGGGGGGGGAGGGGGGTGTTAGTCGCCAGGTATTTACCGCGGAATCTCGGATTAGATCCCAGGAAAGTCCACGTGAGATTTATTGCAGACAGTGGCACTGGGATAGGTTTCTCTCTGCGTACTTCGGACTTCCTCATTTCACCAATGCCCCTTACTCATCTCCATCTAAGCTTACATTCTGCTCTTACCAGAAGAACAAAGGGACGAAACCTTCGACCCTTTCAAAAGAAGCAATGCTCTTGCAGAAATCAGGAAGCATCGGAAATACAGGTATTTCCATTTGTTATACACGAATGAAATGTAACGTAATCTCATTGCAGGCCTGGACAGGCTCTGAGGGTTCCTGAAAGTTGAGATTTCCAGATTTCAAGAAAATTGGCACATGAAGGTGGTAAGGATGTCAGCCCTACGCACCGGCCGCCTTTACCCCCCAGGAAACTCATTTCTATTAGAGGCTAAGTGAAACCCAGGGCCACAGTGCGGCCGGAAGGATTATGTCAAAATAAAAATTTCCAATCGAACCCGCGACCTTTCGGCTTGTAGCGCAGTGCCTCAACCACCTACGCCACCGCGTAACCCCGATATAAAGAGCAGACCTCTATACACGTAGCCTATACACGTGTATATAGATGAATGTAAGATGCTTAATTTTGTATATGGGTAAACTTTGAACCATTTTTTACTCTGTTAGTGAATTCTTATTGCTCACGGAGGTTGTCACGCTAATAGTGCTTGTTCTTACACCTTTAAATCTTTCTGAGCTCTGGATTAGGCAGTACAGCGGTAGAACCGTCCCACCTCATCCCCAGGACTCGGACTGTATTTCTACTTGGATAGTTTGTGTAGTGGCACAATGTGTCCGGCTGCCACAGACGGTCGCCGCTCATTTAGATAAGTAACGAATATGCAGCGGTGAGCTGTAGAGCAAGGGACAGTCCGCATCTCTGTCTGTCTGTCTGTCCTGCTGTATGTAAGAAGAAACAATTTCGTATAATGTATCAGCAGGAGTCAGCCGCTTGCCTTCTCGGGTACAGGCAGTTTTCATTGAAACTAAAAGGGAATTTTCATCTCCTTTTTGTAGAATTAACGCATGCTTAAAAACTATCAGTGTGTCAGCCATCTCATCAACATTTTCAGATGTTCCTCCTTGTGCACAATAGCGTTTCGATACCTTTCTGCAAGCAAAGAGTTTAAGAAATGTAATGTGAAACGTTACATTTCTAATTAATTTGCTCGTGGTTGCTTCTTTATTTTCAATTCTTGTACGGTAGCTCCTGATTCTCTAGCCTAAAGAGCACAAATGAGGTTGGAACGAGATGTCAAGGACCTCTCATATAATACAGGGTTATTCGAAATGATTGTCGGGGTTTTAACAACTTGTCAGTTTGGAACGAACTCGTTTATCGTGTTGATGTTTGTAGAATCACAAAGGGTGCACATATAGAGCACCTGTAAGGTATGTAACAAAAACTTGGAGTGTTGTTCTATTAAATAAAAAAAAATAAATATCTCAAGTGTATTGTGTATGACAAGAGTTAAAATACCGACAATCATTTCGAATAATCCTGTATTTTGTCAATTTAATACTCTAAGTACTAGATTTAAAACGTCGCACATCAGAAAAATTACTTCGATTCTATTAAAGCTAGCAAAGTAAGACTTACAGCACATTTACTGCGCACAAATAAATGACTTTTTGTCTTCCCTTCAAACTTCCTTCGAGATTCGTGATTTCAAATTTTCGCCTTGTTGTGAATGTAGTATTATTTCTTTTGAGTGATTTTCGGGGGGTCTGAATTTTATGTACCGACGTTTCGGAACAATGTTCCATCTTTACACCATCTATGAAGATAGAATAAAGTGTTCCGAAACGTCGGAACATAAAATTCGTACGCCGAGATATCAACCACAAGCAATAATACAAATTCCTTCGGGATAATTTTCGCTCCGAGTCTCGTTGGCCATCCGTCGCTTAAGCACGTGGAATGTAAGAGTAGTATATGTTATTAGGCATTTTTTGCACAAATTTAGATAAAAACCTTATGTGGGGACTTTATTCTGCCCTCCGTCTGTTTGTCCGTCAAGAGGCCTTTTGGTGTCTTAGTATTAACGACTAAACTGTCCGTAGGATTTTTATAAACCTTTTTATAGAAAGTCTTTACAAAAATTTGTCGGGCAAGATTGAGTTTCGTAAAAGTCGGTTCATTGGTAGACATAATTTTCTTAATAGCGGAAGTGAATTTCCACCCGAAACGTCTATATTTCTTGGCAGACTTGGGTAAAGTTTGTTATACATGTTTAGAAAGATGTATTGAGCAGTTGTAGGTTACGTGAAAATCAAAACAGTGTAGTAAAGGTAAAGGTAAGATTCGCCCTGGAAAAAGTATGAAGTTCCTGAGAGAGCGTCTTTCTTTAATCTCGGGGCTAGATGGGGATGGGTGTTCAACGCCAGGCCCCGGGCGCCTTACCCTCGGTAAAGAGATCCGGTACTTTTGTAGAGGAGAGTGGGTGGGCCCTAGGACCAGTTTGGACGAGTATGGAAAACCTTGCCCCCGCCAAAATTTGATCCTCGGACCGTACAACCCGTAGCGAATCACTATACCGACTACTCTGAACCAGCCCACTCAGCAATACATGTTTGACTAAACAGCTTAAATAAATATCTCACCGTACCTTCCTTATTTGGGGACCGCGGTAGGACAGTGGTTAAGGTGCTGCGCTACAAATCGGAAGGTCGCTGGTTCGA
>Ga0123353_10009964_pt1 | contig 13188 bp, 8 predicted proteins | sample TergutLab28metaG_3_FD_92763 | JGI IMG/M metagenome (GOLD analysis project Ga0123353, IMG submission 92763) | Labiotermes labralis P3 segment gut microbial communities from Petit-Saut dam, French Guiana - Lab288 P3 | ecosystem: Host-associated > Arthropoda: Insects > Digestive system > Gut ...
CTTCAGTTCTTGAGTTGTGCGAGGTGATGGTGCAGAATACACCACACTCTTAAGGTGGCCCCACAGGTAAAAATCACACACTGATAAGTCAGGTGATCTTGCTGGCCATTCGATGTCGCCATATCTGGAAATGAGATGTCCAGGAAAAAGTGGGTGCAAAGTGTTCATTGCAATTTTTGCAGTGTGACTCGTAGCCGCATCTTGTTAAAAGTAAGTGGTTTTGTTCACTGGAAGACCTTGGAGATGAGGAATGAAGAAGTCCTGTAACATGTGTGTGTAACACTCAAAGGTCATGGTGCAAGCATTTCCACGTTCGCCCTCAAAGAAGTAAGGACCGATAATGGCGAAGGCTGCAACAGCACACCACACCGTTACTTTAGAACTGAGTAGTGTTCACGATTGGCTTGCTGAGTGTGAGCAGCATAATGGAGGGCGTCTTGAGGATGTAATATTTCGAGTGGAATGATGTGTTGTGTTTTTTTTTTTAATGTTCTGTGTTATATTTCAAGACCACTGATTCACTTATTTCTACAAATGCTAAAGTATGTACTGCCTTATAAATGTAAATGTTTCATGATATCCAATACTTTTATTTATTTATTTTTTTTTTAACTGTGAAAAATCACCCAATTTGCTTGCAGACCCTGTATAATAGCACTGAGAGTGGCTGAAGGTTTGAGTCCCTCACCCACTGGAGAATGTTCAAGAAATCCTGTGACTGGGAGAGCAGTGACTTTTAGGAAATTCTTCCTAGCATTTAGAGAGAATGTTGAAACCAGTGTTCAGAACCCAACCATTAAAAAAATAGAAAGGGAGGAAATTTTACAGAGGCAAGAAGGAGAGATTGGGATGTTGAGGGAGTATAGAGTTCTGGATGTGAGCCATTATTAAAAACATAATCTGTGGCATCATTTGTACAGTTGTAACTTTGAAAATAATAAACACCAAAATCTGGAAGCTGAGATTATGTGTGGTGTTTTTTATTAAACATTTTTTTAACAACAATTTGACTCAGTGAACACATACCTGTGATCCCTGTTATTGTCTCACAACCACATTAGCCGATGGGCGGTAACACTGCAAAATGTGTATCTCAGTAGTGTATCTGTAAATTAATCATGAATAAGCCTATTTCATCATGAGAATATATATTGATGGAATGCTTATTTATATGTTACATTTTGTTAGTTGGCAGTCAGAATTCTGGCAGTTAATGTGGCTATAGTGGGATTCAGATCTCACATTGGTGATGTTTGCTTTTAATATGTTGGCTATTCACATTCATGTATTGTTGTCCAAATAGAGATTGGTTGATGCTGTGGGGAAAATTTGAATATCATGTGAGGTCAGACATTTATTGTGATCCAGCCAGGGTTTCTAGGGCAGTAGTGGCTGTATCCAAAGCCAGCAGAAGGAACCAGTCTGGTTGTCTGTATGAATAGAAGGCCAGGCTTTCTTATGAGGCTCTGGGGGCGGAGGGAGAGGCAGTGGTGGTAATGATATGATGATGATAATGATGATAGTGATAGTGATGATGTTGACATTAATTATGCTTTTAGGAAGACTTAACATGTGTTAAATTTATGGCACATAATTTCAAAGATTTGCACCATTGCTGTGTTTGTAATTGTTGACTCACAAAGTGTATGGTGTGCAGAATTTGTAGGTATTTTTGTGATTCCTCTTCATGTCACATTTCATGTACCTAGCTGTAATTTTCCATTTGTGATTGTCATGAGTTCCAGAGTAGAGCCTGCAGTCACCATTTTCTTTTTCTGTCTAAAAATATTGCATTAAATTTTCATATTTTTTTAAGGTCTGTTTTCATACATAATATCACAACTGTTTATGAAGTGATGCTAGTGCCATTACCTCCTCATAAGTTTCTGTGTCTGTCATGTTTCTGTTACTGGTTGAAGGAAATTCCAAAGTTGCTTTGAGTGGTGTAGTGTGCATACAACATTTTTCATTCAAGAGTTGAAAGTGAGGCCAGAAAGGAGGGAGGACACACAGGGCAAGAGAGAGCAATCACACCACATAGCACAGTTTCATACCCCTACTTTTCTCCTTGCCGAAAGAAAATTGGGTCGAAGTCATGCTGTTAATCATCTTAAATCTGCTGTTAACTGTGTACCACATTTTTGTATTCATGGGTCCTTGCATCGTGTATCAAATTTAATAATTGTCCAACAAGATGTGACTGTATTCAGTTCCAAATCAACAATGAGAGTGGATGGTAGTAGACCCGGTTGACCAGTGCCAGAAGCTGTAATTACAGTTGTATGAGCTCCTGATGATGGGTGTCAACACCCTAAACATATAGAGCTGCCTACAGAAATAGAATAAATACAGTCGCATCTTGTTGGACAATTATTAAATTTGTGTACCACTTGTTGTAACATTAAGAAACTCTGTATTTTGCCACTCAGTGTATTTGTGTGTTTTACATGATTCTTGTACTAAGTACAGCATTAAACTGTTTGGTTTTTCTAATTGAGAGAGACTCTTCTCTGTGAGGTATGAACTGAAGATATGTATACTACATTTGTGTGGCATTTTCAAATTAAATTAAATAAAAATTGTTTGTCTTGAATATGTTGATAGTGTCAGTGATTGGACTTAGTTTTATCTTCAGTTTGTAGTATACTATTTTATATTTCTTTTGTTGGTGTAAAAACTAATTACCGTACATTATTAGTTCCAGAGTTCACACCTTGCACATACTCAGAAAGGTCTTGTAAGAAATGAACTCCAGAAAAACATTCCTCAGGGTAAGTTTATGTATGTCTGGTTCACATCTGCTTTTGATTTCAGTAGTGTACAGATTACAAAGGCCATACTATGTGAGCAGGGTCGATCATGACTGGAAAATTAGGAACAGGAGGCAGAGAACGGATATCAGGAAATATTCCTTTGTAAATAGGACCATCCAGCTGTGGAACAAAGTACCTATGAATGCTTTAGGTAATTTTCTCTTTAACCTGAGTACCTTTAGGAAGAGGGTTGGGAAATTGATAAGTGAAGGGAATTCAAAGTGAGGAGGAAATCATGTATTTTCAGGAACAGGGGCTGAAATGTGATAAATGCAGTGAGGTGAAGGGAATTTGAAGTGTGGAAAAATCAAGTATATACAGGGAGAAGGTTAGGAAATGTTAAGTGAAGTGAAGGAACTTGGAAGTACGGAGGAAATTGAGTATTTCCAAGAACAGGGGTTGGGATGTGATTAGTGCAGTGCAGTGAAGTGAAGGGAATTTGAAGTGGGGTGAAGATCAGCTAAATGTGGTGAAGGGAAGGGAATTAAGGTGGGGTGAGATGTGAAATGTATAAGGGTAGTGAGGTGGAGTGCGATGTAGGTCATGGTGAAATGTGTATACTTGACTTCTGTATAGTATGTTTTACTCACTGTTTGGCACATCTAGTTGTTTTTAATACTGATTCATCTACTTTAGGTTCTGCTTATTTCTGAGTTTAATATGTGTTCCTGATTTTTTTTTGTAATTTTGTGTATTGAGGGTTGCCTTGAGTGTCATATGTTGTTTTGTGTGATGTGTGTTATTGTAGTGTATTGTATTGTATTATACTCTTTTGTATTGTCCTGTCTTGCATTGTAGCATACTGCCACTGGGTATAAACCCATTTGTAGTTAATAATAATAATAATCTGTTATGCTTTTTATTTATTCTGTCAGCAAAACTCTTTATGTTTTTGTTTGCATGACTGATAAACATAATTTCACATTTTCAGTACACCCTATTCTGGTACACCTTTTGAAACACTCTGTAGACTAAAGAAATAGAGTAGATTGTGATGTAATTTGATAACTCCCTCTTTTCCTGGCACTGTGGTCATTCCTGTTTGGTTATCGTGCAATTTTGTATAACATTTGATTGATTTTTAATTGATTCATGTAGAATTAAAACAATTGAACTTTGTGCCTTCTTACCTACAATTTATAACTTCTGATTTCCTGTCCTTGTAGTTCAAGTACCATTGTAAGATTTCATTAGCATGGAGGAAACAACACTCAGGAGTTCCTTGAGAATTTACATTGTTTAAAATTGCAGTCTTCTGAGAAGTTTTGCTGGTTTGTGTCTGAAATCAAGGAGGTGAAATGAAGTGGAGCTTGATTTTCTGTCAGTCCATGTCCCTCTTCTAGACAATTGTAGTTTGGATTCCTTGTTATTATAAATGCCATAGTGTGTTGAAATATCATGTGTACTACACATATGTAAAACTGTCAACTGAAGAAAACCCTCACTCTGAACATGTGTACAGTATAAACTATATGCATAATGTTCCTAGAAGATTATCTCAGCTAGCACAGCTCTGAGTGTTTTTTTTATTTTTTTACTTTTAGTTTTATCTCTATTGGAGAACATTCTTGCAAGTGATACAGCAACATCCAACAGTGAGACAGCAGTTGAAGTGACACGCCAGGCAGTATGCTGTGCAGGTTCATGGCTGCAACTGGGTGTGCCCCTTCCAGACTGTGAAAAACTGGCAGATCATCTTGTAGCATCCGTATTCAGTAGCACAGCCTCCCCACAACTTCACCAAATAGGGTGAGTTGTGGCACATTCAATTTTAGAAATGAAGTGTGTTGTCATGTGTAGGTATATTTCCAGTGACACCAGGTGTACAAAGTTAGATTTTCCATTTCTGCATACTTGGTGTTATTAGTAATGTAGTTGCATGCCTTGTATGTGATGGAAGTGAAAGCAGTACAAAATTGAGTTATTTTGATAAAAAATTAATTTTGCTGTGATAGTATTTCGATGATAACAAGAACAAGCACATTGTTCTGCAATACATGTACCATTGTGACCAGCAACAGAAAGTATGACCACATTGGTGTACATGGTATGACCATGTGGAAAGGGTACAGGCTGCAAAGGTCCAAATGTGCCATTGTGTTACATTGTCTGTTCCTGTCACATTATATTTACAGTATTTGCATATCTTTGTATAACCGCAAGTGCACTGTGTTACATTGTTATGATTTGGTTACTGAGCCTTGCTTCCTCATGTGAAAGTATATTGTAGTATTGCTGCTGTTAGAGAAACATTCTTCATTACTGTGATACAAGAAACAGGCATAAACAAGTTTGTGATTTGCAGTAGTTATGTGAGGTTCAGAAATTAGTATGAAGGGCAACAGAGGGATAAGAAAACTTATAATTGACAGAAAATTATATGGTTTATTGTGGTGTTCCTGCATTGGCAGCACTGGTTGGGAAGGAGATTGACATTGGAAGATGACAAGTGTTTTGGTATGTTGAAACACATCAACTGGTAAATATTTTAGAGCCTTTTGAAGGAGTGTAGTCCCTCCATCTTCAGGGTTAAACAGTACTTCATGAAACACTGCTTGACCCTGAAGATGGAGACATTGCACCCTTCTGACATGACAATGACTGTTTACCAGTTAGCATGTTGTAACATTCCATTTGCCTTCATTGTTCATCAGCACCACTGTGAGAACCTCAGATTTCGGAAGTGACAGTTCTTCATTACTGTGCATCTTACGATATTTTTTTTGCTGTGTTTAGTTGGATACGCATATACCCATCTTATGCTTAGTGTGTTTCTTTGTAAGTGGCATTGTACACCCATGATTATATTGTATTTACTTTTGAGAAATTGAATGCGTAAAATAGATTGTCTTCATACTCAAATGTGTGTCTGATAAAAGGAATAAAAAAGGGCAATTTTTATGAGCCTTCAAAATCTCTAGGCTAATGTTGGTGTAGCAATACAGATTATGGACATCACTGTGTTTCTTTGATGCACTACTTTGAACAGAGCGTGTGGTTATTGTCCAGTAAGTGTAAAGTTATTTGCTAATGTTGGTGTATTCTGAGTGCCTGAACATGCAATGGTGGTGATGGTTGCTTTTCATCGTTGTAATCGTCTTCATCCTTGTCTGATTCTGTGTCTTCAGCATACTCATCTGAATCAGTATCACAGGTCTATTGGGATTTAATGTCTTCACCATGAAATTTTCTCCTGGGAGCCATTGATACTTATATGAAATGAATTTTGTAGACAATGGCTTCACTACAGTGTGTGGCTACAAACACTGAATGATTGTGGATACAAGTTAAAATACCAAGAAACAGACGTTTCCCTTCACAAGTCAGATTCTTCAGGGTTGTAAGCCTGTTTGTCAGTAGACCCGCACAGAAACCTTTTCCGTCAACGTCGGGGAAGAATTCTGGTGAAGGGAGCCCGAATTAAGGGCTGAAGAAAACAAAATATAACCTACTACTAAAATTTCTGTCTTGGAGAGAAGTTTTTCTTTTTTTATACTGCCTCAAAATATCTTATAATCAAGAGTGATGCATGCAGCAGTGTTCTCCATGCTTTACTTGAGTACGTGCAATTTAATGTGGAGATCTATCATTATAACTCTTCAGAAATATTAAACATTTTCCTGATCATTGCAACGAGTGTCTGAAAGTCAAGAGAAAATTCCAGTCTGCTGACACTACAGGGTATTTAAATCCCAGGCTTTTAAAGGTTACCTTAGTAGAGTTCCTACAATTTCAAAAGAATTGTACCCTTCAAAACCCATCACTGTTAGGACTGCTTGCTACTGTTTTTAAACACTGTAATCAGAGACTAATAAAAGATGGCATTAATATGCATTGTAGTACATTTAAAAAGTTTACCGGCCTGTGAAACTTTGGACATGCTGTCCATGTGATGTGACTGTTGTGAAAGCTGTTCCCAGTTCGGTTGTACATGAGTTACACCGGAGTACCTAATTTTTTAAAAATTTATCAGAAAATGGTATGTTGGAAGGAAATACATCAGCATTTCTTTATGGTACTGTGAGTTGTTTGTGACAGCTTGCATAATCATATCTTTAAATGATGTGTGATATTTGGTGCAGCTTGGCTGAGTCAGCATTGGATGCCCTCACCAATATGACAACACATCCTGATACACACAAATACCCATCAACTTGTCTTCAGTTGCTAGCCAAGCTTCTGCCACTCCAGCAAATCATACAAGTGCAACAGCAGCGAAATGTTTCTGAAGGAGGAGATCAGGTGAGTGTTAACAGCAGTGTTATTGTGTTATGTTAGGAGGATCGTCTCAAGGAATCATATACAAAAATTTTATAAGGACTACTTTTTACAGAGGCGCAGTTATCATACAACCCATCTTGTAACTAGAAGGAAGGTATCTAAAATTGCTCATTGTAATGAGTACAAGGTTGGTTGAGGAAGTTCTCTGAATGCACATTCAACCTTCTTATAAAATCGTATGATGACTGACGACTGGCCATTGTCTAGTAGACTGTCTCAATCCTGTTACTTTTTTTCTGTTGATTCCTAACATGTTTTGTTCTTGAGTGAAGATGGTTATTTGATGTAAAGAAAGTGTGTGACTCTGATTTAAAAGGAAAGTGAATCTGTTGGAATTTTGTTACAAAATGGGGAAAACTGCTACGGCAGCTTACAGTTTGTAGAATGTGGCATTTAGCAAGGAGGCATTAATGTAATCCAGGGTGTTGTAATGGTGCCAGTATTTTAAAATTGAGAATCCTGGAAAGAAAACTATTGTGGTCACCACCTTTCATTTTGCCAGCTGATGGAAAAATTCACACAGTCATTGAATAAAGAGAGACCAACTTGATGTCACTTGCTTTATTATTTCGTTATTTACTGCTCAACATGTTTTGGATGTTAATACATCCATCCTCAGGATGTAGAGTAGTGCTTCAGCCTGCATATGGATACCACACCACCACAATGCAACACCAACACACATCGAACCAGAACCATACAACCCATGCAATAACTCATCAAATAAGTTGCAAGCTCTTGAGGATGGATGTATTAACATCCGAAACATGTTGTGCAGTAAATAATGAAATAATAAAGCAAGTGACGTCAAGTTGGTCTCTCTTTATTCAATTATCAAGATGATGCACAGTCCATTAAACATAAGATTCACACAGTCATGTCATAGTGCATGCAGAATGGTGATTAAAAACATGAGAAATGGCAGAACAGGTAAGAATGTCTGTAGTTGACTGCATATGAGCATGTGGCATGTTTCCACAAAACTCATTCCATGACCCCTCATGGTTGAAAAAAGGAGAACCAACTGAACATTTGCACAGACATTTTCCAACAAGTTGAAGCAGATGACAACTTCATTAAATTAATTTTTGTGGGTGATGAGACTTTTACAGTGGAAGTCAAAATCATCTCCAAGACGGAAAAAATGTGACAGAGCAGATTGAATGTGTTTTACAGGAGTTGGTGGCCAGCATCTATAGCCTATTTATTTCATTTGCGGAAAGTCACTCCCGGCTGCTGTTGGATTCACTGTTGAGTGATGAAGATAAGAATAATGTCCTTCAGTTGATACACCTAATACTGCAGTGCAGCAACAGTCCTGGAGTATATCCCATTAATGAGAACACGAGTCAATTGGCACTAGGCTTTTGGTACATTTTGCAGGTATGATCTCTGTTCTACAAATCTGAGTAAACCTTGCCACTCTTGTTGTTTTAGACATGTAGTGGGTTTTAGCAGGTTAGTATAAATTAAGTAGCCTTGTTTTGGAGTATTATCACTTTTGGAATTATGAAGGAACATATTCTTTCTTCAGAATGTTGGTAAGAAGTTTGTGTGTGTGTGTGTGTGTATGTGTTCAGCTTTTCTCTGTGTGAAATATCTGTGTGATGTTTTGAATAGAGTGCTCTTTGTATTTGTAGACAGTGAGAAGATTAGTGCTTCTGGCAAACAATGGTTGGGTATGTTGAATTAATGCAGTGATTGATGCAACAGGATGACATCATTGCTTCAGAACCTGAGCAGTTCCATTTGTACGTGGCCCTTCTGTCCCCAGTGTACAGGACTCTGGCTGAGGTGATGTTGCATAAGTCCATGCTTCCTGCCATAGAAGATTCATGGAGTAGTGAGGAGAAGGAACTGCTGCGATGTTACCGACAAGACATAGCCGACACCATGGTGTGTGAATGTGGTCAGTCAGAATAATTGCTTAATAAATTATAGTTGCTGAACAGTGTACCCATGATAGAATGAATCTGGCTTGTTACAAAACCTTGGGTGCAGTGAGAAAAATCATGGCACCATCACTTTGTTAATGTAAATGGTGAAGTATTGCATAAAAGAAGGGCCTCGTATGGTGCCTTCATTATGACAAATGATTCCTAATAGCTACTGAAATGTGTTTCCATTATTTCTGCCCAATTGGGCTTGCATATTTGCTTCAGAATTTGATTATAGTTGATGTTCTGTGTAGGTTCAAATGATAATGCTGTGATCTGGCTTATGCACCATGAAACCAATAAAACTGGAGGAATATTCAGGTTTTGGTTGATTCATCTGTATGCATTTTGTAGCATATATGTCACAGTTTAGGTTCATATGCACCAGGCCAAATGGAAAACAGAATTATGGATTGACTTGATATCCCAAAATTGTGCTTTCCTGTATATGTTGATGTGAAAAAGGCTGTGAGAATGTTGGTCCATTAATTCTGCTAGGCCATGTGGTTGCATTTCCACCTGAGCTGGCTTCTAAACCAGAATTCATCACTGAAAGATACCCTTAACCCTTCATTGTCCAGAAGAAGAAGGTATGCATTCAGAATGTGACTCCGAATAATATACTAGACCTGGAGGCAAGAGTGCTTGATATGCATACACAGATGCTTTATAATATGTCTGCAAGAAACTGCCAGCTGTTAACATATTTGCTTTGGGAGACCTGCATTTATATTGCTACCAGACTAAATGTCATAGGCACGTCTAGGCATGTTCGCAGAGTTGCGTAAATGGATTATTGGCTTTGTCATGACTGTCCCTCTATCTGTGTGGAACAATGTGTCTACTGCTAGATGATTATCATGAAATTTGATATTGGGGACTTGTATTAAAATCTATGGGGAAAATTCAAGTTTGGCTGAAATGGACAGAAATTTTGGGAGTTTTGCATGAAAACCTAAATATGTTTTTTATATCTTGCTGAGTTCTTCCTTGATGGAGAAGAATTTCAGATAAAAGTTGCATAGAAAATGAATCGTTACATATCATATACATTCCCCCCCCCCCAAAATGCCCTTTACATTAAATACAGCACAGCCAGAGAGGACATAGATGATCATAGACAATATGTTGCAGACAGTGTTTGATTTGTATGCCACATAATTAAGATAGACACAGAGCAATAATATTGAATGCTCATTGCTTTTGACCAGGTGAAACTTTGATGCAGAGATGCATTCTGTATCACAAATAATTCAGTGAAAAATACATTTCAAGATAAGAACACACCACAGTATTATGTTATACATATGTTTCCTCTTTTATTTCATTTCTTGGTTTTTGACAGAGAATGGTATCATTGAAATAGTAATGGTACCACGGGAGTGACAGTCTTGTCCCTTGCCGTGTGTTACATACTGTCTGACGAAATTGTAACAAACTGTTATTTGGCTGCACTGTTAGACTGTTATCCTTTGTTTACTTAGCTTGAAGATGACTTAAAAAAAGAATAAGTGTTTTCATGTATGCATTGATATTTTTAAACCTCGGTGCTGTTTTATTGTATGCATAATTGAAAGATATGAGAGGGGTTTGAAGAATATGTTTTTAAACCATTTTTGGACATTATGGATAGATATGTTAGAATGAGCGTTTTTTATAAACCATGTAAAATTCTGTATGTAGATTATGCTTTTTTTTTAATTCTATGAATATTGAAAGGATTCTTATACTGGCATATAAAATCATCAGAACATATAGCTTCTGTGGCTTGTCTATACTTTTCTTACAAGTAATGTAAATAATTTTGACATCTCAAAATGTAGTATTATGCTGAGAACTGCTCTCTTCTGGGATATTATGCAGCGTAGAGCGGTATATATCCCTGAGGAGCTCAATTCTCATCTATGTCGCAGTGGAAGCCTGAAATCATGCATAGTATAATGCTGGTACGTGTTGTCATTTGTTCATGTGAGAGTAGGAATAAAATAAAAAGTTAACTGGACCCATGTATTACTTAAATTGAAGAGATATTTGCTGTTTAGTATTTTATTAAATTAATCAAACACATTTCATTATGAAACTTTAAAATCAGCTAAAACTAATTGGATTTGCTCTAAGGTTTTGAAATGTCAGTTGCGATGCTGTGATTCTGTGACTTCTGACATGCTTGCAATGCTGTGATTCTGTGACTTCTGACATATATTTCATGGATGTATAATTTTACAGATTTTGATATCATTTACAGATGTATTGCTATAGTATTTTACGTGATAACTTGTTGGAGTTACTGCATGGAAAATTAGAGGAGGCTCTGGAAAAGTGTAACAGTGATCCAAGAACTTGGTGGAGATCCTTGGAATCATGCCTGCATGCATTCCAAGCAATAGCCGAATGTGTTGATATTGATGAGTCGAGGCATCTACCCAGATTTCTAGAAGCGCTTCGTCGCCTGCCATACCACCAGCTTGACACTCGAGTAGTTATCACAGCATTGGAAGCTGTTGGTAAGTAATTTTATATAATATGTTTACCTGCCTTAATTGTAAAGAAGAGGGTAAACTGTAAACAGTGACTTATCACAACTATGAAACTGCCATTTCCGTCTCAAACAGTGCACAGAGGAAATAAACAAATGAGAATGAAAACAGACCTACTCAAAGTAGAGGAAAGTAGAAGAGTCATGTCTTGTGGGTTGTTATGCTGTGTTGTATGGTGAACACAGAGGTAAGGATCTGTGATGCACAGGGGCTATGTAAACTTTCCTTGCATCTGTATATGTGGAAAAAAGAAAACTTCATTCAAAGGCATAGATATGCTGTTTTTGCATAATCTGCAAGAGAAATTGTCAGGAGTTTCACAGAGTACCTGACAGATCATACTATCCTTGTTTTCCATTGCACCACATCCATCTGTGTGGGTTTATGCAAATTATTCTGACATCTTTATGAAAAAATAGAGACAAGTTATCTTCTGGAAACAGGTTTTTTCTTAACATTGCACACTCAAATGGTTACCATCTGTCACACATACAATGTTGAAGCTATGTATGCTGCAGCATGTCAACATCAAATGATGCTACAGCAGCTACATATCTGTTCTTAAAGTCTTTGGTGTTGACCACAGGAGTCTGGTGGACACTTCCTGTTTTATATGCTGGTAGGAAAAGTCACAGGGAGTAATGTGATGTGTGATGGTTTGGCTGGCGACTGTTTTATGTTGCTAGAAGAACACTGCTTGCCGTAGTTCTTATAACTATTGATAGAGGGTTTCCTAGCATATCCAAGTAAATGGTGGCAGTCACAGTTATTTCAGTGTAGAAAAAGGGTCTGATCGAGTGATCATGCATCAGGCTACAACACACATCAATGCTGGACTGTGTGACATTTTCTGCATTGTTACTTGAGGGTGTTCTGATCAGATGTGACCATGATGTTTGTTTACCTCCTCTGATACCTGAGATGTGGCTTCATCAGAGAGCATGATTTTTTTACATTGTTAATCCTGTTGGGTTAGATATATTAATAACAAGAGGAGTAAAGTGCTGTCAACACAACTAGTAAGTGTCATATCTTTAATTTGGCAACATGTTTTGACCTCAGAAGATCATCATGCCAGTAGTATAAAATACATAAAAGGAATTGACTACACTTGTACTTAATTTTGAATTATATCTCAGTTTTGCATTTTGATAAAGTACATGTTGCTGTGTCAAATAAATTAGATATGTGAAAAGATTTAAATGGTTTAATGACTGTTACAACATTCTTAGATTGTACTATCATGTCTTGATATAGTAGATGAGTATGAAACATAGGGTTCATGGAATTTTTGTTTTGCAGGTCTTTTGTGTGTTGTGGATTGGTTGTTCGAATTTGTTTGTTCATATACTTATGTACTTACTTTCTTACGTACTTACTCCATGGTGCAGAATCCTTCTTGAGAAGCTAACTGGTTTGCAGCTAGTCAAGAAATTCCCCGCATTTCACGGAACCCGAAGGTTCATTACCGCACTCACAAGCGTCTGCCACCTGTCTCTATCCTGGGCCAGCTCAATCCAGTCCATATACCCACATCCCACCTCCTGGAGATCCATCCTAATATTATCCACCCATCTACGCCTAGGTCTCCCCAGTGGTCTCCTTCCCTCCGGTTTCCCC
>Ga0123353_10009965_pt1 | contig 13187 bp, 8 predicted proteins | sample TergutLab28metaG_3_FD_92763 | JGI IMG/M metagenome (GOLD analysis project Ga0123353, IMG submission 92763) | Labiotermes labralis P3 segment gut microbial communities from Petit-Saut dam, French Guiana - Lab288 P3 | ecosystem: Host-associated > Arthropoda: Insects > Digestive system > Gut ...
CGAAGCCCAGATCTCTCTCCATTTGATTTTTTCCTGTGGGGGTGTATTAAGAACAATGTGTATGCTGAGAAGATAAGGAATATCCGGCACCTGCAACACAGGATCACATCAGCCATTGAAACTGTAACATGAGACATGATTCAGAAAAGTGGCAAGAGATAGAATTTCGTTTGGACGTCTCCAGAGCTACAAATGTTGCACATATTGAAATGTACTAAGGTAAGTCTAAAACTTTAAACTTTTCTGAACATTTTAAGATGCAAAATGTGCAAATCCGTCTAGTACTTTTTAAGTTATAGCGGTTTCAAATCCCATCCATGTTTTTTGATGACCCTGTACAATACTAAATTGATGCCTTTCCTGTTTAAGACAATCAACTGGTTATTTACCTCTATGATATTTGAGGTTTGCAAAGTGCTTCTCTTGAATATTAATGACTTATGGGATGTGACACTGTGTCATTGGGTGAATGGTTCATGAAATTTTAAAGATATGTGGTGCCTTTACCTTCAAGGGTTGAGTAACAACTAACCCAGCAACAGAGAGTCACATCTCAGGTCTGAATTGTTAACTAGCTACACTGAGCAGAATCCTAACAGTACTGGCCTTTAACAACCATGCACAAAGCAAATGATGAACACATGATCGACCCCCAAATTCAAAAAACATTTACATGATGACAAACAGTGCCCCATTAAAAGATGAGTCAATGCTTAATATGGTAATTTTTTAACAGTACAAAGATTTTTTTAAGGAAGTGTTGTTTGCTTCTTGAAAAGCTGTAAACAGTTCCAAATGACAGGAAATAACTTAATGATAGTAACACAGGCTGATCTGTGTACTTCTCATCCCCATACTATGAACATAAAAATATGTGTAAGCCATGTAATAATCATGCCTGCAGATATAGGGATTAGTATCCTAGTACCACATGTCTTATGTATACATGCACTCACAACCCTCTGTTTAGTGAATCTACATAATGTGAGATTTCAGTTTCTCATATTAGTGCTGCTCAGGTTCCAAGTCTTCTAGGACGTAAGGTCATGTGAGTTGGTAAGTAGTTAACAGACATTTTGAAGGAATGCAGTGCCATCATCTTCACTGTGTAACACTGTTGGACCTAGAAGATGATGGCACCATCACCTTATATTCGTATAACGAAAGCCAACGAGATGCACTCTTTCTCATATTTATTTGCTGAAGTACTCTACATGTTTCGGACATGTCCACTTTCCATCATCAGGAGTATCTCAACACTGTATACGCGCAATAGGTATTTGTCATTCTAGTTCTGTTGTTGTATGCTAGCAAACGCCAACAGAATGCGGACATGTCCGAAACATGTAGAGTAGTTTATCAAATAAATCTGAGAAATAGTGCATCTCGTTGGCTTTCATTATAAGGATATATCACGAAGCACAATCCTCTGAATGTCAAAAAAGGCACTACAATCCTTTAAAATGTCAGTAACTACTTACCAATCAACTCAGCATAACATCCCAAATGGCATGGACCTTTAAATCTATGTAAATTTGTTGCAACTTCCCACAAACTCAAAGTTTTCTTGCGAGATTCTCATCTCAAAGGACACGTAAATTCGAGCTGTTATGCGTATATGTACAAATCCTGTACCATCTAGTTTTATATTATCCTGACTTCACTTTCATATGCATTAACATCAGACACAATTATATAACTGCAAACAGTTTCATATGTCATCACATATGTTCAAAAGACAAATACCTTCGCTTCATTTACTGTTACCCATCAGTGATGATAGCAGTCATTCAAAAAATTACACTTTACATAATATACTGTACATACCCTGCTAGACAATTTTAAGAAAAAATAATGTTATTAATTATTCAGATAATATTATTAAAAACAGTCCTCATTACAAACCAAAATACTCCTTGCCTTTTCACAGAGGCCACTTTTAAGCACACAGGATGTATTTCAAATCAAATTTGTTCTTAGTAATTATTGTCCATTGTCCATCCTTTGCCACTTACTAACCGGGGAGATATTATAAACCCTTGTACTCCACACAAAATTCTATTAACCCACTGAAGCATGAAACTAATAAAAGTAACACTTAAAAATTCAGTTACTACTGTAAAGAAAGCACATTCCACCTAAATCCCAAAGGCAGGCCAGTTACTATTGTTTGCAAAATATATTCCCATACGTACACAGTGCAGGAACTCTGGTTACCACTATGCTCTGAAGGATTTATCTGGAATTATCACATGTAATTCATGAGAATGAAGAAACGTGCACAGTAAGTTTCTTTTGATTCCACGTGGTACATAAGAATCCATATAAATGTGGCATTTACATGAAATAATTTTCTAGTATAGGGAATGTCAATTTCAAGACAGAATTGCAATACAATAGCATGTCTTCAGACTTACTCCCCTAAGACACCTCCCTAATACATCCAATGTCTTGAATTTTTCCATACAAGTCTTAGAATCATGCCCTGTAAACATAAATAACAATATCATTTTTCTCATTTATAAAACCAATGTACGCACACCTAATGTACAAACGACACAGTACTTTGTTTACTCCCAAATTTTGGCAGAACTATACCATCTTCAAGGTGTTTGTACACCAATATTTAAAACTCATTACAGTACGTAGAATTAACGTACCAGGTTGCAACCAAGAACTTTATTGTTGTGTACATTTGAGGTGCATACATTCGTTTTATAAATGAGAAACTTTGTCACACTGCACTGAATGAAGAACATTCAAATATCAATATAATATTCTGCTTTAGGTTGAATTGAAGCAAACATGTTTGAACAGCATATATACAAACCAGGGATAATGTACCACTGTGAGACATACCTCACAAAACAGCTAACTGAAATACCTTGTAGTGACTCCAGAAATATGAAAATAGAGAACCAACATGCAAATATGGTAGTAACAATAAAAATGAAAAAAAAAAATGAATGGAAATACACAGCACCCGTTTTATTTCGTCCCACAACAATGGAGATATATAACACAGGAATCCTCCATCCACCAAGAACACATGCGCAATCTGAGACTCTTCTATAAGATAAAGTTGAATGGCAGGAAAAAAAAACCACACATACTTTTTATGTGATAAAGCTCCCATTAGAGCTGATCTGCTCAGAGACTAAACAGTAAGACCTACCTATCTTTCAGTGCCGTGTACACCTGTGAGTTTCAAGGTAGATCACATTCCAGGCACTTACTTTACCAGATATCTTCAAACCAAGTTTGTTTTTTATACGCGATATTCCTTGGTAATAAGATGCACTCCCCTCCCCCCCCCCAACCCAAAAATTTTTCATGATGGAGAAGTCAAAAAACTAACCTTAGAGGCCTTAGTTCATCTGGGATGTTACACTATGTACGTTGATAGCCGGTTACTAATGTTCTGGAACAGGCTATTGTTCCCAGACAACCAAAGGTCTCAACTACACCTTTGGCAGAAATTTGAAATTTGGTATATTCTTACAACTGGGCAAGACTGTAACCCGGCATTAAGACTGCTGAATATAAGGGAACTACCCGACTGCACTGTATCAGAGCACCTTGCTGGCCATCAGAAATGACAAGTTGGATCTCGGTCTTTGCAAATGTCTAATCAGTCAACAATGACAATTAAACACAAGACCTTGGAACATTGACTTGTATGTGAAATTGTACATTCAAGTTACAGGAGGTAAGGCTCGAAATAAGATGGGCTTAATTAAATTTCTAATATTAATGTCTGCTGTCTGAAATCATGTTCAGGGGAGAATTCCCTTCTAGACTAAATGTCATTCAATTAACAAATGGCAGGATAGCTTCATTGAGAATATAAATAACAATGTCACAAAAAATTAATTTTTAATTACAATTTTCCCTTCACTTATATTAAATTACAAATTTTGAAAACACACCAAACTCTCAGACATGTTGTTCAATCCCCACTCCTTTACAACAGCTGTTTCTAACATTCTCTGCTCATCGAAGTCGACAATGGTATGGTACAACACTTGCAGAGTCCCACACCTGAAATAGGATAATGCATTAGTTCATAAGCGGACTTAGGGAAAATAACGCAACCAAAAACCACAGTCGAGTAACGAGAATCCTGCTTCATGTGTCAGATGTTCAAAATTCATATATCAGCCCAAATACCAGTTTTCGTTTTCAACATCCCTTCCATGTAAACGCCAGGATGGTATATAAAAGCAGTTCACAAGGGCATGAGGTTTGAGGCTCTCAGAGCGATGTTATTGAAAATTCAGGTATTCTGGGATGATACATTGTGTCAATGTGAAAGGAGGGAACTATTTACCCAAAGAACACAAAGTACAAACTTCAGGCCATAACCAATTGCTTCAACATTGTTTTGAGTTCATTACTCATTCACCATTTGATGCAGACTCCAGTAGATATCAACCAGAAGTTAAATTTTCTACTCTACCACCACGGATGCACTGCATTGCTTCATTTCATATGCGGAATTTTTTATTTTATTTTGATTTAACATGAAATTTCTTTTACATCTAGTAAACACAATTTAAATCCCACAATCTACAATAGGGGAGTGCAATAATTTAATAATTTTATCTCACAGAAAGAAACACGAACACCACGGATGGGTGATGTCATGTCACACTGACTAAGAATTCATTAATCAATGCAGACTAAGAATTCATTAATCAATGCATAAATTTATGAACACAGAAACCATTAAGCAGAAAATAATCCATATTAATACTAGGCGCAATCTCTTTTCCATTCTTTCACTCACGTATCAACAAAAGATTTGGAAGATGCAAGTCCTTGGGGATGTAACAATGTGTCACTGGGCAAGTAATTCTCCATGTTTTGAGGGATCACAATGCTGGCAAAACGACAGGAACTACTTACCTGATATGACATCACATTTCACAGAACTGCATTTACAGTAATATCAGTACAAAAACCTTCAATCTCACAAAAAAAAACTCAATAAAATGTTCCTGTACTTACATGCAAATTTCTTCAAATCACAGGCTTAAAGAGAGGCTTTATTCTGCTCATGATTTTTGCCAGAATTTGCTGCTGCTACGTAGGCTTTTGGCTTTAATTGGTTTCTTCCCCTTTTCTCCACCCTGTGCGACAGCTTCTCGGGAATCCGTTGCCATCGCCTCATCAGGGTCCTGTGACTGAGCCTTCAGTGTCTTCTTTATGTTGATTATCTAGTACAAAAAATTAAATCCAACATCACACACTGGCAAAAGACAACTTACAGAACTGACAACTAATTTAATCATCAGCTAATATTTTTAATGAGTGTCTGTATTCGCAAAATTTTAACCAAAACCACAACTCTCTTAAATTTTATAATAATACGTTTTTGTAGGGCCAGGCATTTTTATTGTCACTGTCTGTGATATGACATTGCATTGTTTGGCAGATGGGAACCAAGGTTCTGTAATACCTCTGCCTCCATCTTCAGGGGAAGATCTACCAGATTACACAGCGTAATCAGAGACAACTACATACAAACTGTAAAAAACAATTTTATTTATGGGTGCTTAGGTTTTTCACAGGTTAAAAAATCTGCTTACTGACACAGTTATATCATAGAAGTACTCCCTGCTATTAACGTTTAAGGTGTTATTTGAGACACATACAGTCAAACCTCGGTTCACGAACTTAATTCGTTCCTGAAGGTCGTTCGTAAACCGAAACTATTTTCCCCATAGGAATTAATGTAAAATGGATTAATCCATTCCTAGACCCCAGATGACTGCTTATTGAAACTTTTACAACAGCACTTCGTGCACAAGTTCTTAACACAAAATCAATGGAAACCATCAAGTCTATCACAAAAAAGATAAACACAACACTAAGCAGATCAAATACAGACGAAAACTTAATTTAGTTTCGTTTTTTTTTTCTTTTCACTTTGCTGCTATCATTGCCTTTCTTTGGCCTCATGGTGTCCTATTTAAAGAGAAGGCACAGTGAATTCGAGTAAATGAAAGCTACACAGCAACTGACACTCTCGCCAATCGGTGTTTTTTCCGCTAGATCATTCTTCTACGAATACAGCCGACGCTGATACTCCCAGCTTATCGCTCCACGATGTTGACAGCTTGCGTGTTCGTAACTCGAGACACAGTACGTCATCCAAGATGCTTTGTGTTCAGAAAATTTGTTCGTAAACCAAATTGTTCATGATCCGAGGAGTTCATGAACCGAGGTTTGACTGTACTTTATATATACTGACACAAAACCTGCGTGTGTCCTATGGACTCTGACTCCATTAAAAGCCACTACCTAGTTCACTGTTTTATTTCAGGAAGACTACCTGACAGTCACTGGCAATCTACATTCAAATAAAGACAGCCTTAACCTCTGCTGTCTAGGACAGTGTTCCTCAACCTTTGTGAGACCACGGCCCAGTAAATTCTTTTTTCATAAGACAAGGGCCCAGTCCCAACAGATATACTCGTAAATACCTTTACATTTTTTTAAGTTCATACATTAAACTAAAATAAGTATTAATAATTAATTATGGCATAATCATAAAGAGTATTAGTACACCTATGTATACGGTGTAGCATGTTGATAAATATAAAATTACATTTTAATTAGTTATCAATCACTGGACTAATGAAATCTTGTAGCATATTGTAGTTTCCTCAGGCCAACATGTGGGTCTGAGTTTTTTGACACATTCACGAATATTTTTCTCCTCAGAATATTTCAACTATAGAACATTTATTCATGAAAATTGCTTAGAAAATTAAATGATAAATTCCAGGAGAACCTCTCACGGCCTGGTATAATTAATGCCAGGGCCCGGTACCAGGCCGTGGCCTGGCGGTTGAGAAACACTGGTCTAGGACACCAACTTTCAAATCTCCCAGTTAGCAGTCAGATCTTAATCATGGGATAACAGAGTAACAAAACTTGGGGATTTAAAATTCAACTAAGTTGCAAAGTCTATGGAAAATACAACTGCATGACCTGCCCATCCATAAAACCACTGAAACCACTAAATAGTACACAAAGGCACAAGACAACAGAATAGCCCAGTTTATGGTACGGATCTCTTTGACCATTATGGCATGACCACAAGACACTGACTTTAAGCACAGGAAAGGCAAAGAGTCACACTACCCCTAGAATTATGCAACTTTTATGCAACACTCAACAAAGAGCAATGCCTGACATTGCCATGTCCGGAATGCAGGCTGACCAAAGAAGAGGAGCAGATGTGAAGTTTTAAAGTCCTGTGCAAAGTAATGCTTTGTCACTCAGCAAGCAGTGCTCATCCAATGGCATAGCAACGCATCCCAGGAGACTTGAATTCTCAGCAGCACTGCTGAGGTGAAAATCAGGTCTCACAAGATAAGTTTACCAACCCACAACCAAGTCACTGATGCAGGAAGATGCTGTGACCAAAAAAAAATATACAACGCAGACAGCAAAAAGGGTTCAGGTACTGCTTGCTAGAGCTATTGAACTCTTGAATATCAGTGTCAATGATCTGCAATTTAAGCCAGTTTCTCAAAATGTCCTAATCAGGTGCAAAAGCCCTGTCTCAGGCACTGTGTAATTTCAATTATCTTATTTGTTTGATATTTTTCCTTGAATTTCGCACCCAACAACTTAATCTGATGCCCTCAGAGACTGCCCAATTTGCCCATGTGGAAAGGCTAGCCCAGCTTAGCCCATTATCACATTTTACAGTCAGGTGCTCCAAGGATGTGCCACTCAGTTAGCTCCAAACACAATTATACACTCACAAGTAGCAGAAACAGGTTCAGCCATAACAAACTTCTGGCGCAACGCAACATATCAACTTCCCTCTGCATGTATTCACCTCCTGTTCAATGGCCTCCTTGTGTTTGAGACGCCTGTTTTTCTCAGCATTGGCACGGTTGATCTGCGTCTCTACACATGACAGGACAGCTTCGCACGAATCACACCACTCTTGTAATGTGCTCACAATAGATCCTAAATCAGCCGACTGAATGTCACGCCCAATGGCATAATCAACCTCTAACTGGCTATTTTTTTGATCCAGTTTGCCATGGATTATATCTGCAAAAGTCAAAATCAGACTAAATACTTGGCACATAACAATGTTACAGGAATGGAACACCGATGTTAAAACATACAAATGACACTCCAATTTGCATAAAACAAAAGTAATGAGGATAACAATTGTTCTCATATATAAAATCAACCTTATAATAGTATAAACAAAGACAAATGGATTAAGATACTCAGAGTTAAAATAAAGATGGCAAACCGTGAACAGGAGATCCAACGATTCAACTCATAACTGCACCGCATTGTAAATGGGCTACTTTGGAATTTGAAAGCTCCAAAAGTCATAAATTACATTTATCTTTATTTTACCTGCCAAACTGCCACATGTTACTTCCTGTTGAGTAGGCTACATTAATACAATCAATAACGAAACAGGAAAGAGGAACTGACAGTTGTCAGAAAAAATACTGATCCTCTACTAAAATGTAACACATATGTCACAACAACATTAATGTAGCATGTGAAAACATAGTCTAGTTAAGTCAAAACATAAGCAAAGTACATACATTATAAAACAGTACAGTAACTAAAACAATATGTAACTTTAATGTGAATTAATTTAACTGCATATTACATCGCTGTGGTGACAGTAATTTTGTGGCCATAGAATTTAAACACGTGACAATACTTCGTTGCAATTTGTTTTATACTCATCCTTTACTGAAACTGCAATTACTTCTTATGGGTCACATTCACCTGCATAAATGGCTTCAATGATTAGATCTTCTAAATCTCGAACATTCTTAATATCCAGTTCCTGAAGTAACACAGAATATGGAATACACTGAAAATAAATCACAAATCCAATGAACATTCTTTATTAATATACATTTCAAATAATATAACATTTTAATGCATAGACTGGACAGTCCAGAGCAACAGTCCAATTACATCGTACATATGTACGTAGTCCTGCCGATAAATTCTGTCCCAAATTTCATGTAGTCCAGAGCTGGAGACAATGAGGCAGACGGGTTCAAAGGTTCGTTATTTTTGGACTATTGACCCTTCAGGTACTTGTGCCAAGGCAGTTTGCTCATGTCCCTCGCAGTGTTAACATGGAGTGGGGTTTCAAGGAAAACAGTGTAGCTGTGAATGCCCTTCACAAATGTGGAAAATCAGATTCTCAAATTTTCAAACTCTTGAAACCACTGAAAATTTTGTGGAATTTCATCTATCGGGCAATTAAAAGTTATAAGGAACTCTGGAGTGTTGCAGAGAGGGCTCACAGTCAGGACACCTGAAAAGTGTGAGGGCTGAAGCCGCTATCAAAACAGTACGAGACTGGATTCACCAAAATCCGCTCTGGAAACAGAAGATAATGTCCCAAGAGATGCACATATCGACCCAATCAAGTTGTGCCTTATCAGGGATGATCTACACATGACAGTGCACCTCCACTCAAAGGGACACCTCCTTACCCCTGCTTTAAAGGAGATCCGGTGGACAAGAGCAGAGTGTCTCCTCCAGTGGCACGCTGACAACGGGCACGAAAACATCCTCTTCGCAGACGAGAAATTTTTCACCATCGAGGAGAAGTATAACAACCAGAACAACACAACTTATGCTCAAAAGTCCCTTGAGGTGCATTCAGAGGGTGCAGGGATGCCATCACCCTTCCTACGTCATGGCTTGGTGGGAGGTGTCCCATCAGGGGGCGACACATCTTCATTTTTGCAAGAAAGGGGTGAAACTGGTGTCCGAGTATATCAAGAAGACGTGATACAAGGAGTTGTAAAACAGCTTTACATGACCTTCTTTAGTGGTCAGGAATGGGTCTTCCAGTAGGACTCAGTTCCTGCCCAAAACCCAAGACAACTCTGGAGTGGCTGTGGAGGAACATTCCAGCCTTTATCAGTGCCAGGGATTGACCCTCGGGGAGTCCAGACCACAACCCCCAGGACTACAAATTGTGGGCTTTTTGGAGGACATGGCTTGCCAAAAGCATCACAACAACCTGGACAGTCTGAAGAGATCCCTCGTGAAAGCAGCGGCACAGATCCCCTGGAGAGAGCGCGTGCCGCAATAGCGGAGTGGTCGGAGCGTCTCAAGGCTTGCATCAAGGCAGAGGGCAGCCATTTTGAGTGGCATTACTATAAATAAAAACTTAAAACTATTGCTAAAAAATTATTTGGCTCGAAAAGTGGATGTTCTGTTTCATTTTCCTTCTAGGTCAGCACATACTTGGAACAGAACTTATGGCAGGACTGTGTAAAATATGGAAACACAATGAATTCACAAATATATTTTGTTTGAACTTATTTAATTTTCTGCTACTGATCCAATGCATGCTCACTGTCACATGACTACTTTTATTTGATATTATTATTATTATTATTATCATAATCATCATCATCATCTCCTTTATGCAGGGCATTTATACTCATATTCCTCAGACAAACTATGTCCCTATGGAATACAGTGTTGCAGCTATTCTGTTGTTACTATTCATGGCGCTTATATCATTAGTTTCAATGTTGAATCTATTGCACTTTTACATTAGTACTTTCCGAAGTATGTGTGCAGTGCCCAGTATGGCTGTTTTCTGGAGTTCCTTGACTTCATGTTTTCCTGGTATGTTGCTCACACATTTTCTGAATAATTTTGAAATAGTCCCAGTTGCCCCTATATTAGTGGTATCACCTTTGTTTTTACATTCCACATGTGCTGTATTTCTGTTGTAAGGTCTTTATATTTTAGAATCTTCTCGGTTTTATTATTACTATTATTTATTTTTTTAAATTTCACAAAAATATATAAATACTATTTTAGATATGGAGATGGGGAAGCAGATGATCAGACGCGAGACATGGAAATCAGCATGTCTTACGCGAGTCTGCACAAAGTAAGTTTAAAGTTATATAAATGTCTGACACACAGTTTTGCAAACTGGACACACATGCAATCATGCTGATATTAACCTTTAACTGACTAGGTTAGTATTTAAATTTCAGCACATGGTTTACAAAAAATGTATTATTTGAAGAGAAAAAGATAAAATTATGAAACAGACAGCATTTTTTGGAAAATAAAACACAGATGATGGAGCACGTCTTAAAGATTTGGTAAGTTTCTTTCTTAACCTAAGTATACAAAATTAATTTCTGGGGACTTTTTTTACATGTATCCGAACATAGGTTATTTAAAGTTTAAAGTGGAAAAGACTATGTATTATTACAGATTTAATACACTGTCTATGCAAGTTATTTAGTACAGAACAGTTACTTAATAACAGCCACTTCTTTGAAACATAAACGTAAGGATGCACACATACAGTAGACTCAATCTGTAGAATAGGAGGGATCCTGAGGGACTGACAAAAAAAAAGAGCAGCAAGGTGCAACCATACCTTGACTAACCAGGAAGTCAAAAGACAGATTCATGTGGCAACCTTACTGTTTCCAGGTTTCTTAGTGGTGTGACTTTATAGGAAGTGAACAGAATTCATAAAAAGGTTCTAAAATCTGATCTTTACCCAACTGCAAGTCTGGGTTTTAAACAGATTGTAAAAACTGAGAGTCAGTCATGAAGCAATGGAGAATAAAAATCAGAGCAAGAAAACTCCATCCAGGGAATTCTGCATACAGCTTCAGACCAAATATCATCAACTAGTGTGCCCATACAGAATAGTCTGCCATACAATGTAAGGAACACAGCTTGTGTTTACCCTATATCCCAGGTAAGGGACCATAGGTATATCATTTTATCTGACAAATGCTGCCAGTCACTCCCATAAGCTTGCTTACAGTACACCATTCCACTGTATAGTGATCGAAGTGTATGGTAGATGTGACGCATGTCTGTAAGCTGAAGGAAAAGAGTTCCATCATCTACTTTATGTACTGTAAGTAAACACCTAATATTAACTGCCATATATTGGGGGGGGGGGGGGGGAAACACCACAACCACCGAACAAACAAATAAGAGGCAACCCCCCCCCGCCAAACAACATTTGAAAAAAAACCCATAATATAACCTCCCTTATTTGGGGGGGGGGGGGGACAGATCCCAACTCACTGCACAACCAACTAGCAGTGAGCACTGCCCTGCCAACCAACATGTGTAACAGTCTCAGTGAACTGCAATGAGAGTCATAATACGGTTCTTATATAACCAAATGCTGTTTTACTGTATTCCAGCAATGGCTACTGCTGGAGACTTTCCTGTATCCTAGCACTAGTTCTAGTTTGTGTTTCCCAAACCAACCTGTTTTCCAGGATTCCAATTATAACATTAATGAATTTTCTGAGTTTCCCTTCCTACAATGTGCTTATATTCCTAGATTTTCAATTATCATTATTAGTTTCTGAGATACATATCAAGCCAGACACTGCCAATTATATATGCAGATATGCAACAGTAAATAACTAATGATTCATGAGCATACATCTAGTACACCTTGGACAAAACCATGCAGAAACTGAAGTTTATCTAGGTGTAATGTGCTTGCATTCAATTACAGATGAATTCCCAATACTGATATCTGTCACTGAGGATTACAAATTTATCAGTCATGTGCTCAAACTGTTTGTGCAAAAAGATATGATTCCCTTCTAAAACTAATGTAAATAATTTTAAAAACATTTATTCCAAGCATTTTGCTTAAAATATTTATTTATAAAACCAAACAAAAAAAAAAAAAGAATAAGTCTTACAGACGTAATTAGTTAACTTTTAGCAAATTTTAATTTTAGCAATGGATTCCCCGAGGATGGCACAGACATGCCTAAACATGTAAGAGTGTTGAAAGGCTGTGTCATGCATGCATTTGTTTGGTTTTAAATATGAATATTTTTTCAATGATTGCAACAGTATCAGTCCTTGAAGCTAACGTAATGATTACCTGACAATTCTTGATTTCAAACTTTTGCCGTGTTCTGAATGTTGTACGCTTTCTTCTGGGTAATTCCCTGGTGTCTGAATTTTATATGCTGATGATTCAGAACACTCTGGCGAGATTTACAAATGAGGCTCGGTCTCTGGCTGGTTAACCAGCACGGGGCCCAATGGCGAGGTCTTGGTGATACCCAAAGGCAGGCTCACAAGTTTATCTCGGGACCTAGTCTGGGCACCAGGGCAAAATTTATGACCTTTAA
>Ga0123353_10009966_pt1 | contig 13187 bp, 11 predicted proteins | sample TergutLab28metaG_3_FD_92763 | JGI IMG/M metagenome (GOLD analysis project Ga0123353, IMG submission 92763) | Labiotermes labralis P3 segment gut microbial communities from Petit-Saut dam, French Guiana - Lab288 P3 | ecosystem: Host-associated > Arthropoda: Insects > Digestive system > Gut ...
ATTACTGTTCGCAATGCTTGCAACAAGTCCGCCGACACCGTTTGATGCGCTGCTGTTAAGGGTACAGGTTACGGTTCCCGCATTGTAACTGTTGTTCAAATGAACTATGGCTTTATTAATGTTACCAACCAAGCCGCCGATAGGAATATTGTCCCCAGCCGAAACAGCAGCCTTGTTGTACGAGCGTGTAATTTCGCAAAACTGGGTTGCTATTGCACTGCCGGCATTATTTCCAATCCGACCGATTAAACCGCCTACGGCAGTTGCGGTACCGACAATCGTGCCGCTTTCAATACCTACATTTTCGACCTTTGCATTGAAACTTGTCCCGGATGCGTTACCTGCGACCGCACCAACCGTGCTTCCGCCGGAAATGGACACGCCGGTAAATTCAAGATTCTTCGCGGTACCATTGATATTCGCGAAAAGACCGTTTGAATTCGTTGTATTTGTTATCCTCAAGTTCTGGATAAGCCATTTTTCACCGTCTGTTCCCAGCTTGTCACCATCAATAACGTTTCCGTTAGCAAGTAAAGGAATAGGTGTCCAGTTAGTGAAACTGTTTAAATTAATATTGCCCGTTAGCCTGAAGTAATTGGGCGTTGCCGATACCTGCCCCATCGCTGTTCGTATTCCCGAACTGTTAAGGGTAGCGGCATCAGGGATATCATGCACGTTGTACGTAACACCCTTGATAACCTCGGAGTACGCCATTACCGCAGTATTACCGCCTGCTTTACCCTGATTTTGGGAAAAGACCAAGCCGCCGGCCACAAGTCCGCATAATCCAAATACCGCAGTTATTATAAGCGCAACCCGTCTTGAAATTTTCTTCATATGTATTCCCCCCACCGCTCTTGCGTACTACACAACATATTGTGTTCCACAAGGCTTAAAAATATAATACATAACAATATTTTAAAAACAAAATGAATTTAGGCAGTTTTTTTATCTTTTTTTTGGGCGACCTTTGCAACAATAAACCGGATAGCAACCAAAATAAACAGAAACGTCAACACCGCAGCCAAAGAATAAAGCCAGATATTAAGTTCTTTAATCGCAAGCCCGTTGCCATTTGCATTGGCACTGCTTGCCACACCGCTTACCGTCAGACATGAACCCAACACTATCATTCCCGCCACGTAACACATCGCAATAATGGCGATGCGCCTTATTAAAAACTTGTCAAGTGTGGAAATCATGCGCTTTATATTAGGGTACGGGGTATCATCGTACTCTTCGCCGATGGGTACAACCTTGACCTGCACGGTTCGCACTTCCTTGACTTTTTTGGATTTCGTTTCCTTCTTTTGTGTCTTTTCTTCCATACGTTACCAGTTTAATTTCAAGTTTGTGCAGTGTCAAGCAAATTGATACCATTTTTAATACTCTACTTTCCACAAGGTCAAGCCTTTTGCAGGCATACTCTGCGGCTTTCCGTGAATGACCTGCCCCACAAGTTTGCGCACTTCCCTGTATTCAAACCCGCGTCCGGTGACCCAGAACCAAATTTCGTCGTCTTTTACTTCTATTTTCACCCGCGGGTCAAAAATATTCCCCCTTTCGAAAAGGGGCATTTTATAAATCTGGGCATAGTAATCGTCCCGCGTGGGGCTTCGGTGCGGGCTTATGTATATGCGATAAAGGTATGTCTTGCTTTTTGCGCTGTACCGCGCGTGAAAATCGTCCGGAGCCACTTCAAAGTCACGTACCGCAACATCAGCAGGCAAGACGGCATTTAACTGTGCGCAAAGTTTAAACCACCCCACCTCGCTGCGCGAGGCACCCCTCCATATAGGAGGGGAACCGGCTTCGAAACTGCAAACTTGCTCGCGCGCGTGTACGCCCGTATCGGTGCGGCCGCTTCCCGCAATTGTTATTTTCTCGCCCAATACCTGGGATATCGCGTCCTCCAGCACCTGTTGGACGCTTCTGCCCTTGGACTGTCTTTGAAACCCGACAAAGTCCTTGCCGTTATACTCGCAAACAAATTTGACGACCATTTTAAACGACATATTCGTCACTGATTTTTATCCCCCTGTCCAAAAGGGCTTGCGCCATGTCTTCCGATATGCTCTTTTTAGGCTCTTGGTCCAAGAATTTTTCAATTTCCAAGTAAAGCCGCGATTCGCCGTAATTTAGTATCCACAAAATATCTTGCCACTTTGCAACCGGAAAACACCCCCGTTTGCCGGGCATGCGGATTTTTTCAAACGGATTATACGCCTGCATTCTGCTCTCCGCAGCGCTCGAGGCCGCGACGGTCTTTTTCACGGCGTTCACCGCCGAGATAACTTTTTTCTTTGGCTTCGATAAACTGAAACAACTCTTCATGCGTGCGCAGTTTCTCAAGTCCTTTTAAACGCGGGTCGTTTCTTAAATCGTCAAAAGAACGCCCGGCCGGAGACTTGACAAGCCCTGTCAACTTTTGCCATGCCTTCATATAAATTGCCCTGTTGTCCGCTACTCTTTGAACCTGTACAACAGTCTTGTCTTCAAGCATTGGTTCCGCTGTATTTGCGAACCCATAACTGAAACTTGCATCAACCAAACAGGGGCTTCCCTGGTCGTCTTTTATGCCAACGCGCACCTTTTTCCACAAGGTGTCAAATCTTTTGGCAACTTCACTCATAAACGCCTGGTCAGCCGCACGGATGTTTTCAAGGTTGCTGTCTTTGTGCTTGACAATAATCCGAAACTCGTCACCGCCAATGTGATAAATATCCTTTTCGCGCGCCTGGTTTCTTATACGCGAGACATACTGTCCATCGTTTTCTTGGTTTTCACGCACTGCATTTTTGGGAGCCATTGAAGTACCCGATTCATCAAAAGCAAGCAGCCCCATATGCGCGGCGGTGACTTCAACCATTGCAATTCCCAAACAGCGTAAAAGGGTATCTCCGGAATGATGCCCGTAATGGTCGTTAATTTCTTTCAACAGATTCATATCAATTTCAATCACAGACACATTTTTGCCGTAACTACTTATCTCCGGCAATCTTTGCGTATAACCATTCATGTTTTTCAAAGAACTTACGGAACTTGTTGTCGCGCTTTTAAGCCGTTGTTCCAAATCGGAAACCCGCTGCCGCAACGCTTCCGCCAATTTGTCATATAATAATTTATCCATACCCAATATTATAGCATTTCAAAGAAAAAATGTCAAAGACATATCGGCACCACAAAAAAACTATTGTACAATACCAAGTTTGTCGCTATAATGGCGCATGAACAAAAGTGTAAAACATTCATCAATCAGCGGCAACCAAGCGGCGGCAACGATGGCATACGCCCTGTCCGAGGCGGCCGCGATTTACCCAATCACTCCAAGCAGTGACATGGCGGAACTTTGCGACGCAATGGCGGCGGGTGGACAAAAAAACATCTTTGGTACTGTACCAAAAGTAATCGAACTGCAATCGGAAGCGGGTGCGGCAGGCACCCTGCACGGCATCTTGTCCGGCGGTGCGCTTGCCACCACTTTTACGGCATCTCAAGGCCTGCTTTTGATGATACCCAATATGTACAAAATCGCGGGCGAACTTCTCCCCTGTGTCATGCACGTTTCCGCACGCACCGTTGCAAGCCATGCCCTTTCAATTTTCGGTGACCACAGCGACGTCATGGGCGTACGAAGCACCGGCTGGGGTATGCTTTGCTCTTGCAGTGTGCAAGAAGCGCAAGACATGGCATTAATCGCCCATCTTGCATCACTTGAAGGAAGTTATCCGTTTGTACATTTCTTTGACGGCTTTCGCACAAGTCACGAGTTCAACAAGGTCGAAATAATTGACGACGCAATGATAAAGCAACTTGTAAAAGAATTAAAACTTGAAACCAAAATTGCCGAATTCCGCAAAAAAGCTCTTAACCCAAAAACCCCGCACCAAATGGGTACCGCGCAAAATCCGGATACGTTCTTTCAAAACCGTGAAGCATGCAACCCGCAAATCAAGGCCCTTCCCGGCATTGTAAAAAAGGTAATGGACGCGGTCGGCAAAGCAACAGGCCGGCATTACAAGCCTTTTGATTACGTCGGCAACCCAAATGCCCGGCATGTCATCATCGCAATGGGCTCGGGATGCGAAACAATCGAGGAATACCTTGACGACGCAAAAAACGGCAGCGGACACTTTGGCGGCCTTGTAAAAGTCCGCATGTACCGTCCCTTTGATGCAGAGGCCCTGTTAAAGGCAATCCCCGCAACCGCAGATGTCATAACCGTGCTTGACCGCACCAAAGAAAACGGCGCAATGGGCGACCCGCTTTACGTGGATGTCTGCACCGCCCGATTCGAGGATTACATGAAATCAGGCCACAGCAACGTAAGCATAATATCCGGGCGATACGGTCTTTCATCCAAAGAATTTACCCCCGATATGGTGCACGCGATTTACGAAAACATGGGCAGCCGCACCCCAAAAAATCACTTTACAATCGGTATCAATGACGACGTATCAAAAACATCACTTGATTACAAGGCCACTGACCGTCCCGCCAAAGCCGGTATGACGGAATGCAAGTTTTTTGGCCTTGGTTCCGACGGCACGGTGGGCGCAAACAAAAACACCGCAAGCATTATCGCGGACCTTACGCCGCTTTACACCCAAGCATACTTTGTATATGACAGCAAAAAATCCGGCGCGACGACAATTTCTCATTTGCGCTTTTCTGACGCGCCGATAAAAAGCACTTACCTGGTGGATTGTCCTTCTTTTGTTGCGTGCCACAACCAAAGTTTCCTGTCACAATTTGATATGCTTGGCGGAATCAAAGAAGGCGGAACATTCCTCCTTAATACCACCTATACCGCGGCTGAACTTGGGAAAATTTTGCCCGGTCACGTCAAGCGTACCCTTGCAACCCGCAAAATCAAGTTCTATATGATAAATGCGTATAAAATCGCCCAAGATTTGGGCCTTGGTCAACGCATAAACACCATCATGCAATCCGCATTCTTTAAACTGGCGCAAGTTATCCCCTATGACCAGGCGGTAAAGTTCATGAAAACCGCAATTGACAAATCATACGGCAAAAAGGGAGCAAGTGTTCTGCAAATGAACTATGACGCCGTGGACAGTGCCGCGAAACGCCTTGTCGAGTTCCCCGTCCCCGCCGCATGGGGTGTCATTGCGGGTTGTCGGCAGAAAGCCGACTGTGAAACGAAGCAACCCCACGGGAAAAAGAGCGGCAGCAAGTATTACGATAGTTTTTGTGATGCCGTTAACACTCTTCGGGGTGATACCCTTGCTGTATCTGCATTCTCGCCGGACGGGCGCGTCCCGACCGACACCGCGCGATACGAAAAGCGCAACATTGCGACAATGCTGCCCGATTGGATTGCGGAAAATTGTATCCAGTGTAACCAATGCGCGTATGTCTGCCCGCACGCCACAATCCGTCCGCATCTTTGTACCAATGCACAACTTGAAAAAGCCCCGGCGACATTTAAAACATTAAAGGCCACCGGTTTCCCCGACCAACAATACCGCATCCAACTCAACCCGTCCGACTGTACAGGTTGCGCAAGCTGCGCCAATGTCTGCCCATCCAAAAACAAGGCACTTGTGATGAAAGATTTCAGTACACTTGATGAAAACGCCAATTACAAGTTCTCGTTGAGCCTGCCATACCCCAAAGTTGAACCGACAAACGTTAAAAACAGCCAATTCCTGAAACCCTATTTTGAATTCTCCGGCGCATGCGCGGGTTGCGGTGAAACACCGTACCTTAAACTTGCCACCCAATTGTTCGGGAACCGCATGATTATCGCCAACGCCACGGGATGCTCGTCCATTTACGGCGGTTCATCCCCAACTGTTCCATTCGCAAAAGACGAAAACGGCCACGGCCCCGCATGGGCAAACAGTCTTTTCGAAGACAACGCGGAATTCGGTTACGGAATCAAAATCGCAAAGGAAATTCAAGGCAAGGACGCGTCCGTTTGGATTGTGGGCGGCGATGGTTGGGCATATGACATCGGCTATGGCGGACTTGACCACATTATCGCGCAAAACGAAGACGTCAACATCCTTGTTCTTGACACCGAAGTGTACTCTAACACTGGGGGCCAGTCATCCAAGGCTACTCCTGCGGGTGCAATCGCAAAGTTCGCCGCAGGTGGAAAGCCAACCCACAAAAAAGACCTTGGCGCGATGGCAATGAACTATGACAACGTCTATATTGCCCAGGTCGCAATGGGGGCGAATTACCAACAGACCCTTAACGCATTCAAAGAGGCCGAGGCGCACAAAGGCCCGTCCATCATAATCGCGTACTCTACCTGTATTAACCACGGTATCGACATGAGCCAAGGCATGAAAGTCATGAAAAACGCAGTCGATTGCGGTTACTGGATTTTATACCGCCGCCGCCCGGCACGCGACGGCAAACCCGCGGAACTTATCATCGACAGCCCCGAACCAAAGGGTGATTATAAGGCATTCCTTTCCAACGAAACCCGTTACAAGGCACTTGAAAAGGTTAACCCTGCGGCCGCAACGCAACTGTTCGAAGAAGCCGCGCAATATGCAAAGCGAAATTATGCCAAGTGGAAAAAATTAGCGGAGAAGTAAAGTCAATAACATTTTCGGAAAGACTTGATTTTCTCGGTCAATTCAATAAAACAACCTTTTCCAAAGTTCCGCAGCACCAAGAGGTCTTCATCGGTCATTTTCAAAATTTGCTCGACAGAATTAACATCTGCTCTCGTCAACGCATTATAACATCTGCTTGACAAATTCAACGTTTCAATCGATGTACTGAATTCACTCAAAAGTTTATCGGCAATCTCACCAAGTTGCCTTGACATTTCTTTAAGCCGCAAAACTTCGAGTTGTTTGTCCATCAACAACCATTCTAATGTGCATTGCACACGTTTGTCAATGTGTATTACACATTTTTGTATTATAATACTGTGAAATTCTCGGAAAATGTAAAAATGTTAAGGGCGCAATTCGGCTATACTCAAAAACAATTAGGTGATAAACTTGGCATAAGTCCATCAAACATAAGTGATTGGGAGAATGGAATAAGCCGCCCAGAATATGAAAACTTGATTAAGTTGGCAGACATTTTCGACGTAACGCTTGACGAGTTGCTTGGCAGAAAAATATAAATTATTTCTTCACCAATTCCAACACCCTGTCCGCAATTTTTTCCGCGGTGAACCCAAGTTTTTCCATGACCTCGGTATCCTTTCCGCTGTAACCAAACAGGTCGAAACTTATAACATCGCCGCGCAAGCCCCATTTTCCCATAAACGCCCACCAGGGCATACCATGCCCCATTTCGACCGCGATAACGGGCACCTTTGTGTCAAAGGTCGCACCGTCAAGCATCTTTAAACACGGTGCACTAAGCACGTTTACCGCCACCCCTTGACGGGTGAGAAGCTTTTGGGCCTCTGCGCAAAGGGAAACCTCTGCCCCCGCGGACAATAACACCGCCTGGGGGGTTTTGTATTGTGCATTGGCACCGCTTGGACTTGGGACACTTCCTCGTCCCAGAATGATACAGGCGGGTTTTTGCCTCTCGAAGGCATATTCGTACACTGCCGCGGTTTCGATGTCGTCCGCGGGGCGGAATACCCCAAAATTGGGAACAAGACGCAGTGCCGCGATGTGCTCGGTCGCCTGGTGGGTTGGACCATCGGGCGCATTACCAATCCCGTCATGGGTGAAAATGTACGTCACCGGCAAATCCATAAGCGCCGTCAGGCGTATCGCCGCTTTGCAATAGTCACTGAACGCCAAAAACGTGGAACAATACGGCGTATACCCATGAAGCGCCGCCCCGTTACAAAGTGCCGCCATTGCAAACTCGCGCACCCCGCACGCAATGTCGGTGCCTTTGGGTTTTTTGTGACTGAAAACCGAACCGCCGTTGATGAACGCCTTGGTGGTGGACGCAACGTCCGCGCTTGCCCCCCAAAGGCGCGGAGTTTGACGCGCAATCTGTTCAAGCATCTTGTTGCCCGCGTCGCGCGTTGCCATCGCCTTGTCCTCGGACTCGCATTTAAACTGTTGCGTCGGACGCGTGATGAATTGCACCAACTCGTCATATTTTTTTCCATGCGCTTTTTGGTATGCGGCAAGCTTTTTATCCCATTTTTTTGCACTGCCTTCTTTCTTTATAACAATGTCCGAAAAGTGCTTTGCCACGTCATCGTCTATACCAAACTCTTTGTCGACAAGCAGCCACTTTTTACGCATTTCGCGTACTTCCTCCATGGTAAAGACCTGCCCGTGTGCCTTGTGCGAGCCGGAGTTTTTCCCGCCGAAACCAATCTCTGTACGTACTATGATAACGGTCGGCGCATCGGTAAACGCCTTGGCGCGCCTTATACGCGCCGCGATGACGTTTTCGTCGTTTCCATTCTTGACCTCCAGTACGTTCCACTTCATCGCCGCAAAGCGCTGTTTGACGTCTTCTACGTCTGCACTTACGCGCGTGCCGTCAAGGGTGACCTCGTTGCAATCGTATAACACAATCAACTTGTTTAGCTTCCAAAGACCCGCCAAATTGCACGCCTCGTACGATACTCCTTCCATAAGGCACCCGTCGCCCACAACGCAATATGTGTGGTGGTCAATCAAAGTATGACCCTCGCGGTTGTATTCCGCCGCCAACTTTTTCTCGGCCGCCGCGATACCAACCGCCATCGCAATCCCCTGGCCAAGCGGCCCGGTACTGCAATCAACTCCGATTTTTTCGTCCAATTCGGGGTGCCCGCTTAACGGACTTCCCAACTTTCGGAACGTCTTTAAATCTATCCCGTCAAACCCAAAACAATACAACGTCGAATAAAGCAGTGCGCTGCCATGCCCTGCACTCATCACAAAACGGTCGCGGTTAAACCACGTACCGTCCGATGGGTCAAAGTTCATATTTTTATAAACCGCATACATAATCGGTGCGGCACCCAACACGATGCCGCTGTGTCCGCTTTTTGCGGCGGCAATGGCCTCGCATGACAGCACCCGCAGAGTATTAACCGCGGCCTCTTCCAATGTTGCGCCCGGCGGAATTTTCATCGGTGACTTGGACTTGGTTTTGGGCGTGGACTTGGACGTTGATGGTTGTGTTACTTTGCTCATACGGCAATTGTACTATACACCATCCCGTATTTCAAGCAATTTGTCCCTTTCATTACCGTAAGGTTTTAACTCTACCAAAACCACGTCTACACCGATTTTGCAGATGCGTTCAAACGGAATGAACATATCTCCGCGTTTCCGAAAGATATGCAACGCCCCATCGCCCGGCACCACAAAGCCCAAAATCCGCGCACTGCCACGCGAAAAAACCACGTCGCAAATGCGCCCAAGCACCTTTCCGTCGATGACGTTAATGACCTGCTTGCATCGCAGTTCGCAAAAAGACAGTTCTTGTGCCACTTGTAATATATATGCGCAAGGTGTCAAAAAATGTCGCTTTGATTGACATCGCATAATTACAGTCAGAATTGTGAAAAATAACCCTTAGTGAGCAAAGTCGAAATTGCGGGTGTTGACACATCATTTTTGCCCAAACTAAGCGGCTCGGAGCAACTTTTAATGCTTGCCAAAATCCGCGGAGGCGACCGCCAATGCCGCGACGACTTTATTTATGCCAACATGCGCCTTGTACTTTCCGTCATTCAAAAGTACATCCGAATCCCGCGCGCAACCCGCGAATCCAACGGCACCCAAAAAAAAGGCGCAGGCGACGACGTTTTCCAGGTGGGATGCGTCGGCCTTATCAAAGCCATAGACAACTTTGACCCGCGATTCGGGGTCCAGTTCAGCACCTATGCCGTGCCGATGATTATCGGTGAAATACGGCGGTTCCTGCGCGACACCAACAGCCTGCGGGTAAGCCGTTCATTGCGTGACACCGCCTACAAGGCCATCACAGCGAAAGAACGCCTTGCCACAAGCCTTGAACGCGAGCCCACAATCGACGAAATTGCGGTTGACCTTGACCTTCCGTACAAGCAGGTATTTTTCGCCCTGAACGCCACAAGCAACATGATTTCGCTTGACGACATCGTGTGCGACGAAGGCAGCAAAGAGATTTGCATGATGGAACGCATTGCCTCGGACGGCCAGGAAAGCGAAAAATGGCTTGAGGACGTTATGTTGCAAAAGGCAATCAAATCACTTGGAGACCGCGAGCGCGAGATCTTGATAATGCGATACTTTCACGGTAAAACACAAATCGAAGTAAGCGAAGAAGTGGGAATAAGCCAAGCACAAGTAAGCCGATTGGAAAAAAACGCACTTGAGGGTGTACGAAAAAAACTATAAGTCGCACCAACTTATATCCACTACACGAAAACCGATTCTGCCGTTGCGCTCGGTATTAAATCCCCGCGCACAAATTGTGCTTCCGTCCGAAAGTTTCTCGAACTGCTGCCACCCTTTTCCCCTTGCAAAAAACACACACTGGGCGCTTGAGTGTCCGTCGTTCAAAACAAACGTCCAAAACGGCCCCATCTCGTATTCGCTGGTGCCCCTTTTTTTGTATTTGCATTCTCGCTTTTTCAAAAACTTGATTGTCCCCGCAATGACCTGTTCGAACTCCCCCACCCGCAGATGCTGTATCTGCATCGGCCGGCTTTGTATCTCTTTCCCAATCATCGGTTCGATACTTTTAACCTTCATTGTCTTGTCCGCCACACCTGAACTCACCGATGCCGGCCGGTCAAGGTATTCCTTTACCCTCTCCATCGCTTTTGCCACGTCGTCCGGGTTTTGGGGCTTGGCGGTAAAATAAAACTCGAACTGGGCAAAGTTTTCATCATGCAGGCCTTGCACCATTGCCTTGAACTGGGGGCTGGTACGGATAAATTCGATGCTGTTGGCGGGCAGATACAAGTTCACCGTGCACAACCGCTTTTCAAAACTGATATCTATGTCGCTGTCCTCTGTACCAAGGGTCAAGATACTGAAATTGCGCTCCAATAAACTCTTGACCCGCACGCGAAGCGGCTCCTCCTCGATAAGGTAACTTGTACGATACTCGAAACGCACCACGGTGTTCGGGTCGACTTCTGAAATCTCGGTTGCCAACTGGCGCTCGATACGCGGTTTGTACTTGTCGATGGTTTTTTTGTCAGCGTGTTCGTCCACTAAAAAAACAACTTTTGCAAAGTTGTTCTTTTCGTTATAAATGCAGCTGCACAGTTTCACGCCCTCTAACACAGCATATTATACAACATAAGCCTTGAAAACAGCAAGTAGTTCAAGTCCAACACAAGTATCAATCCCAAAAGAACCATAAGTCCGATAAGATGAATTTTGCCCTCGAGATTGGGATTAACCGGTCTTTTGCGAACCCATTCAATACCGACAAACACCATGCGCGCCCCATCAAGCGCGGGAATAGGCAAGAGGTTAAACACCGCCAAATTGACACTTATAAGCGGTATCAGTATTAACAAATTAAGCATACTTACGCTTACCGATTGTGACATCACCGATACCGTTGACATGGGGCCGCCAATATCGGAAAGACTTACCTGACCTATAACCATTTTGCCCAAAAACGATAACACAAGCCATGCCAATTCGCCGCTGAAAACAAATGCTTTACCTATTGCAGGCCCGAATGCCATTTTCTGATAATCTATGTGTTGGTTTGTTATGCCTATACCTACATAAGGGTCGCCTTCACGCTGGACAATGTGACCGCCGCCAAGGTCCACATACTCTATCGGCTTGATTTCCGCCCTTGTAACTATAACAGGGTCCGGTAATATTTCGCCGTCACGCTCCACAGTAAGTCTTATCTCTTCGCCGGCACCGAACTTTGCCAGTTGCGTCATATAGTTATTCAAAAGCGAAAATTTATTCCCGTTGATTTCATGGACGATGTCGCCTTCGTGAAGTACACCCTTGTTATGCGACATCGGGTCCATCTTGTTGATTGTGGCGGTATGATTGTAACCGACAGCCATCAGTAAAATAAATGAAAAAATTACCGCGCATACAAAGTTGGCGAATGCGCCGCTGAACAACGCAATAAGGCGCTTCCACGGCGGCATTTTATTAAACGGAATCGCGGGGGTCGCGGGTTTTTCATCGGCTGTTGTGTCAAAGTAACCGCGCTGTTGTTCTTCGGGCTTTTCCATTCCCGGGGTGCCTGCCTCGTCCTCGCCTTCAAACGCGCAGTATCCGCCAAGGGGTATCATGCGGATTGCGAATACCTCGCCCGTTTTTTTGCTTGTACGTTTGAACAGCGCTTTTCCGAATCCGATTGAGAATTCGTTGATTTTAAAGCCCAGGGACTTGCCCGCGATATAGTGCCCAAGCTCGTGCACGGTAATCATAAACATAAGCACCAGAATGGCGACCAAAATGTAAACGAAAGTCACTGATTAAGTATATACATTATTTTTGGTTGCCAGTCAATTGAATTGTTAAACAAATACGATAATCATGAATGCGAACCACACAAGCACCGTGTTGAAACAAATGCCGTCAAGCCTGTCCATTACTCCGCCGTGACCGGGAAGCAATTTGCCAAAGTCTTTTGCGTTTGCGCGGCGTTTAAGCCATGACGCGAACAGGTCGCCCGCCTGGGTTGCGATTGCACCGGCAAGACCCAATGCGGCAAACGATGCCTGGACCGCCGCGGACGAGCCGATTTGCACCGTCAGGTAGTTTTGAAGCGGACTTTGGTCTTGTACCATAACAAGGATAACCAAAAGCGCACCGATTATCCCGCCGAAAAGCCCTGCAATCGCACCGGAGATGGTCTTTTTGGGGCTTACCTTGGGCATAAGTTTGGGACCCTTGAGAGTGCACCCTACGATGTAGGCAAACGTGTCGGTGAAGCAGCTTATGACGAATACCAGCATCAGCGCAAGCGTGCCCACCATTGCAAACTTTACGTCAAGGTCGGCGAACATAACAGTTTCGCCCGAGGCAAGGACGACCGAGGCCCATTTGTCAAGGTGATTAAGCGGAAGCAGCAAAAACAGCATGATAAGCGGATATCCGACGATACAAAGGAACTCCAGCACCGTTTTGCCGGCGTATTTAGAGGGCTTTATTTTCTTCAGCGTGGCTTCCTTGTTAAAGTCTTTGTCGGTATAATTCATGAGGAAGGTGTAAAAGGCGAATATACCAAGGCACACCAATTGCAATACAACATGCATCCAGAACGGGAAGGACATCAGCACGCAAAGCAGGAACGCCATG
>Ga0123353_10009967_pt1 | contig 13187 bp, 9 predicted proteins | sample TergutLab28metaG_3_FD_92763 | JGI IMG/M metagenome (GOLD analysis project Ga0123353, IMG submission 92763) | Labiotermes labralis P3 segment gut microbial communities from Petit-Saut dam, French Guiana - Lab288 P3 | ecosystem: Host-associated > Arthropoda: Insects > Digestive system > Gut ...
CCTGTCTTTGTTTTTGCAAGATCTGTTCTTTCAAGATCGCTCTTGTGACTTGCCTGTTCTATATATGTATCTACATCTTTTTTCTGCTGAGGTGTTGTGATTTTTGTAACAAGAGGATGTTCGGGAGAAAGTACCATGTATGTTGCTCCAAAGAGCGTGTCTGGCCTTGTTGTATATACCTCGATGCTATCGCTATTCCCATCTATCTGGAATATAACATTTGCCCCTTCGCTTTTTCCCACCCAGTTTCTCTGCATGGTTTTTATAGCTTCTGACCAGTCAAGAGTTTCAAGATCATCAAGAAGCCTTTCTGCATATTCTGTTATTTTAAGCATCCATTGCCTTATGCTTTTTCTTACAACCTGAGTGTTGCATCTGTCGCATTTGCCTTCTTTTACTTCTTCGTTAGCAAGCCCTGTCTTGCAGGAAGGGCAGAAGTTGATAGGCATTTCTGCTTCGTATGCAAGTCCTTTCTCATAGAGCTTAAGGAAAATCCATTGTGTCCATTTGTAATAATCGCTGGTATGGGTTGATACTTCCCTGTCCCAGTCATAGCAGAATCCAAAAGATTTTATCTGTTCCCGAAAGCGGTTTATGTTTTTTTCTGTTGAAATTTTTGGGTGTGTCCCTGTCTGTATTGCATAATTTTCAGCAGGAAGGCCGAAAGAATCAAAGCCCATTGGGTGAAGTATCGCATACCCATTCATTTTTAAAAATCTTGAATATATGTCTGTTGCTGTATACCCTTCCGGATGGCCTACATGGAGACCTGCTCCAGATGGATAGGGAAACATATCAAGTATATATTTTCTTTTTTCAGCAGGAATTTTAGGGTCTTCTGTTACTTTAAAGGTTTTATTATCTTCCCAATATTGTTGCCACTTTTTTTCAATTTGTTTAAACGGATATTTGCTCATAGCAAAATATTACATATAAGAAATATTTGAGTCAATCGAATGGGTAAATTATGTTGTAAAAATTCTCCTTGATCAGGGGCAGGACAATCATTACTGAAAGATGAGTTTGTCCAAATATATTAGCAATAAAAAGAACAGACGAACTCCACTCTTTTACTAAAAGTTTTTCTTTCAAAAATTCCTATATGATGCTATAATTTAGTTTGTTATGAAAAACACATCGCAGTTAAAAAAACCTTCACTGATTTCAATAATAGATAACACAACCTTGCCAACAGAACAGGATCTGGTGCGGGCAGGCTCTCTGCTGGTTCGGGAAACGAATTTTAAAGATCTTGTTAATGTCCTTGTTCAGCAGGCTCAGGATATTTCCCGTGTAGATCTTACAGCTTTTTATGTCTTAAAAAATCCAGAGGAACAGAAGAGCGACCTGAAACTGGTTTTAAAAAGGGGAAGTTATTCTGTTCCTGAAACTATTTCAGGATCGAGTGAGCTTATTGGCTTTTTGCGGGATTGCCGGGAAGCTCTGGTTTTTAACAATAAGAGCTCAGCAGGTAAGCAACGGCATGAAGCTCCATCTTTTTTAAAAGAAGTTCTTATTAACCCGGAAATGAAAAGTGGAATGGCTCTTCCGATTGTAAGTCCTCCGCGTGAGATTGGCGTTTTATTTAGCGCTTCTGTAACTCCTGGTTTTTTTAATCGCAGCAGGTTTCACTTTTTGGATTTCTACACAAAGCTTGCAGGCGGAGCAATGCAGACATCGCGGCTTTTTGACGAGACGCGTGAATCTGATAGAAAAATCGATTCCCTTGAGCGATATCAGGAGAATGTTTTTAACTCCATGACAAATATGATCATTACGACCGACCCGGAGGGGCATATATATTATTTTAATGAAAGTGCAGCTGAATCAATGGGGCTTAAGGAAAATGATCTTGGGCGCAGTATAGAAAATATTTTTAAAAATGCTCTTTCTCCTTCAACGATAAAAAATATTGTTAAAAGCCTGGAAAGCGGAAAAGAAATTATGGGACTTGAAGGGATCTATCGCAGCGATGGAAAGGAGCTGGATTACTCGCTTAATGTTACGCCGCTTAAAACACCACGCGGCAAGAAAGAGGGATTGACCCTTCTTTTCAGCAACCAGACCCGCGAAAAAGAATTAAAGCAGGCTGTTCATGCTGTAAGCGAAGAGCGGCGTGTTATCAAGGATATGTTCTGCCGTTACATGTCTCAAGAGGTTGTGGATAGCTTGATAGAAACACCAGATAAATTAAAACTGGGCGGAGATAAAAGAATTGCTACTGTTTTCTTTGCAGATATACGGGGATATACAAGTTATTCTGAAAAGCGTGAGCCTGAGGAGATTGTAGAAATCCTGAATGAATACTTTAGCGTTGCAGTTGAATATGTTGCGAAATATAAAGGGTTTATCGATAAATTTATCGGCGACTGTATTATGGCTGTGTGGGGAGCTCCCATGTTGCCGGAAAAAGAAGATGCATTTAATGCTGTCTCCTGCGCTCTTGCCATCCAGAACATGGTACACTCGGCAAGAAGAAAATTTTTTAACAAAGGTGCATCAGGTTTGCGTATAGGGATAGGGATAAACACAGGTCCTCTGGTAGCAGGAAATCTGGGAAGTATGCAACGCATGGATTATTCTGTGATCGGTGATACAGTCAATCTTGCAGCGCGGCTTGAGGGTGTTGCAGGAGCTGATGAAGTTGTAATTTCTCATAGTACGCGAAGCATGCTAGGAGAAAAATTTCGTTTTGAAGAAAGACCTGCTGTACGCGTTAAAGGTAAGGAAAAGCCAATACAGATATATAATGTTTTGAGCTTAAAATAATATTTTATAAAAAAGGAAAAAGATTATGGCAAAGTATTTTGATACATTATTTGGAATCAATATCCCTTCCTGGTTATATATCGCGGCGCCTGTGGCGTTGTTTCTTCTTTTGCTTTTTATAATCTGGTATATAAAAACAAGAATATTTAAGGCTCGTTTGCGCAGGATTATAAATACACGGCAGGATGAGCAGCAGCATAAGGAAGCTATAAGAAAATTTGGATTGCATTATTCGCCCGAGAAGTTGATCCGTTATTCGAAACGCATGGAAAGATATACTCGGAAAATGGGGCCGCAGGTTGTCCTGGAAACTGGGCTTGCAGACAGGTGGGTGCAAAAACTTACACACTCGGCTTTGCCTGTGTCCGCAGATTTGCTGCGTGTTCTTTTATATTGTCCTGCTTGTTCTTTGTTTAAGGCTTTCATTAGAGCAGGACAGTATTCCCGTCTGCAAAAAGTCTTTATAAACTGGATGCATAAAGAAGGCGATGAGAAAGTTATACGTCTTTTGGCTGGATCGTGCAGGGGAGAAGAATTTGATCCATCTTTTGGCAGGATGTTTCTTGAGAATAATGCTGCGCTCTTAAAGGAACTGACAGGAGAGCCGGAGTGGTTCGCCCGCTATTTTGCATACCGAATTTTACTCCTTGATCAGGAAAATCTTACAGAAAGAGATATGGAGAGTGGTCTTTTGGATCCGCATCCACTCATAAGAAAAATTCTTACAGAAAAATTCTCCTTTGGTCCTGATAAAACCTGGGAAGTGTTGTGGGAAAAACTGATCCATGATCCTGTGTTCGAAGTACGCGAAGTAGCGCGCAAACGCATTGCAAATGAATTTATGGATCGCTATAACCTGAAAGATGTAACCCTGGATAATAATGAAAGCGCCCGTGTTCTTGAGTTGCTTGATCCTGATTGTCAGGAAGATAAAAACTTTGCTTTACTTTCTTTGGAGAGCTCAAATAAAGAGATTTGTTTCCCTGCAGCTTTTTTTCTGGATAAATGCGGTGTCTTTACCTCTCTTTTGGAAAAAAATACACTTGATGATCCAGGTACTATAGAACACAGTGTCTCTATTTTGCAAAAAGCTCTAAAAGTTAATGTTTCCGGTTTTCTTAAAAATTATTCATCCGGTGATGGAGCGCCCCTGCTGGTTGTTGCCAGGCTTTTATCCTCTATTGGGAGTCCGCAAGAGAATGTTTGCTATTTAGAAAAAAAAGTATTTGATTTTTTCAATAACAAGAAGCTTGAACCTTCTAATATTGAAATCTATAAAAAAACTTTGGAAGCAGTTGCTAATAGCGGAGATTCTAAATCTCTGGAAATATTTGTAGAAGAACTTTTACGCAGGGAGAAGGATAAGGCTTTCTTGGATGTTATTTTGCCCAAAATCCCCAGAAAAGCCGAAGCACTATTTGTTCCCAATCTTTTTCGTTTTCTGGAAGATATTAATTTCCCCTCAAGAGATGAACTGCTTAAGGTGTTGGGGACATTCAGTCCGGATATAATTTTCTCAAAGGTATTTCAAATACTTAATGGCAGTCGTGTAGTTCATCCCCATGTGGTGCGTATCTCGGCATTAAAAATTCTGGGCGCTCTGCGCTGTCCATTCTGTCTCCTTAGGATATTGGAAAGCCTTCCAACACTAACCCTGGATGAAGCAGAAGAATTTGCCCGGCTGATCGCCAATTATCCGAAAGAAGTGTTTGAGGAAAAAGTAAAGCTTCTCCTTGAATCACCAGATGCGAAGGTACGCGCTTCTTTAATTACCATTCTCCCAATAACAGAAAACGAAAAGTTTTTAAAACAAATCAGTGCTTCTTTAAAAGACGTTGATCCTGATGTTCGTGTTGCGGCAATTAAAGCGCTTTTGGGATTTGGAGAAATAAAACTTCTTAATCAGGAAACTTCTATGCTGCATGATCCAATTGAAAGAGTGCGCGTTACTACAGCGGAAGTTATCGCAAAGCATGGCAATGCTGCTGCCATGGAAATATTGAAAAATATCGTATCTGATCCCGGTGAAATTGATGCGGTAAAAATATCTGTTATTAATGGATTAGGAGACTCTTCAAACCCAGAGGGGATAAAAATTCTTGTTTCTGTTTTGGATTCTTTCGTCGAGTTAAGTGAATATGTTGTAAAAGCCCTTGCAATGAGAGTAGCAAGGCGCGATATTACACAACTGGTTGAGATTTTCAGGGATGCAGAGCCGCAGCTAAGAGAAAAATTAATTCCTGTTTTCAAAGCACAAGGGAAAAAAGCTGAACCTCAAATTATTGAAATGCTTAAATCAGAAGTTGCCTCTTTAAAACCATATCTTGTAAAAATTCTTGAAGAGACAGGGTTTGTTGACGAAACCAAAAGACAGCTTTTAAACAAGGATGCAAAGATTAGAAGAGAAGCAGCTATGTTCCTTTCGCTTTTAGAGACACTGCCTGCTTTCCGGGGTCTTGTTCTTGCTGCGAAAGATCCTGATGAGGAAGTACGCGTGTGTGTAGTTAAAGCTCTGGAAAAGCTGAAAAGTTCCCATAGCCAGGAAGTTCTTGAAAATTTGAAAAATGATCCGGACAGTCGCGTCCGTAAATATACTTACTGGGCTTTGGAAAGATTGGATTCTCTGAGCCAATAGAAAGGCATCAAAACAAATTTAGAACCAGGAAAGATCTTTTTCATAACAAACTCCTTGCAGGTATATAAAAGATCTTTCCTTTAATTCTGCACTTTTACTTAAGTTATGCATGTCCCTCTTTTTTCCGATAATATCAGTATGAAGCGAATTTTATTATTACTGTTTTTTATTCCAACCTTTATCTTTGCAGAAGCGTTCTCCTCTCCAACCTGGGGTTTTGGCATAGATCTCCCGGAAGGCTATGATTACATTGGTGGAGATGGCAAAGACAAGTTTTCCTTTAGCAGGGCTGATGGTTTATTCTTTGATCTTATTGTTTATAATGGCACATATAAATCCATAAAAGAGGCAGTTGATGATGTGAATCGCAAGCTTGGAAATAGCGGCAGTGTTGATTTTTTTAGTTACCATGGTAAGCAAGCAGCTATTCTTGAACTGAATTTTGCAAATAACACTGGCTGGGGTTTCTGTGTAACTCTTGGGTCATCTCCAAATAAGGTTGTCCCAATGCTTCTTGCCCTTTCTTATAATGCTGTTGGAAAAGATATGAATTTGTTTCATATGTCGGTGTTGGATTCAATCAGTCCAACTGCTGAAGAACGGCGCTATCCAGGTCCAATTATGGAATACAGTTATCCAAGAGGAGAGCAAAAACGAGTTCCTCTTGCCCTTTCTGGAGTTAGTGCAAATATAAGAGAAAATGATGCTGAAGCTGCGCAAGTTTTAGTTGATCGCGAATTCAAGGTGCTTAGCAGTTATGTTGAATCTCCGTACTGGAAACAAGCATGGATCCGTTTTTATCGTTTTATCTATCGTGATTCTTTTGCCCGTATAGAGGATGCTGCATCTATTATTGTGCGTAGCTGGGGCGGACCTCCTTCCTCTGGTGTTGAGGAAAAAAGAGCATTTGCTCAAAGAGCCCTTAAACTTGTGCAAGGTTTTAAATATGAGAGAAATTTAAATGGAAGCGATTTTGTAAATATAGTAACAGCAGTAACAGAAGGACGGGGAGATTGCGACAGTCGCGCAATGCTTTTGGCTGTCATACTTGCAAAAGCAGATATCCGAGCTGCAATGATGGTCTCGCGTCAGTATAGTCATGCAATGGGTCTTGCTGATGTCGCAGGTCAGGGCGCTCGCTTTGAAGCCCATGATATCAAATGGCTGGTAGCGGAAACTACTGCAAATGTTGATATTGGACTTATTGCACAAGACAATAGCGATAGTGAGTTCTGGATTGGAATAGTATTTGAATAGAACATTCGAGGTAAGGATTTACCTACCTTGCAAATTTATTTGGGACCCTTTTTTCACAGGGGACATTAACCTGACATTTGCCGCATCCATACCATGGCTTATGTTTTTCCAGAACAGTATCAAGAAATTTTGAACAGATAAAATGATTTTTGCCTTCCTCTTTATTAATAGCATGCGCTGGGCAATTTTTAATACACTTTCCGCACATGGTACAATATTCATAAGTGGAATCATATTTCCTTGTATCTGGTTTTATCTCCAGAGATGTTATAACGCTCCCAAATCTCCCTGCCATCCCTTTTTCTGTAATCAACCCTTTTGATAATCCAAAAGTACCATGCCCGCATACATAAGCAATATGTCGTTCAGACCAGTTAGATGTGAAAAAAACTTTTTTATCTTCGATCTCCATCCCTTTTTCACCAACAGAAATAAAACGGTTGTCAAAAGAGGGAGATATTGCATCATAGCCACTAATCTCAAGTTCTGATTTTAAATAGAGACATAAATTTTTGATAAAAGATTGTCCTTCAATGCGACCATGCATCCACTCATTGGATGGCCACAACATATCCTGCTTGTTGCTTTCTCTGATATTATCAGTGGATGGAAAAAAAATAGAAATTACTGTCTTTGCATTGGCAATCCATTCTAATGGAGTCATAAAATGGCTCCCTATTGCTTCAGGTTCTTTCATTTTTAAAAAGAGCTCATCTGATGCAGATGCAAAAGCAACCAAAGGAGGATCATAAATTTTCATCCCCACAAGGTTGGGGGACAATGCTTTTTCTTTGCTGACAAAATTTGATTCAGATTGCTCTGTAAAAGATTTTATTTTTTTGATGATATTTTCTTTTGTCATATTTTTATCCTGCTCCAATTAATAGTTTGGCTTTATAATTATTCCTTCCCTCTTTTTCCCATCAGCAATTACAAGAAGGTGCTTTTTAAATTTTATATGCCTGATGATTTCATCTTCATATTCTGCAGGTAAATTATCTAAATAGTTAAAATCACAATAACCATCTTCATGTGTGGGATTTATTGTAAAATATGCTATTCCCAAAGAAGTAATATTGTGAAAAAAGTGAGTGCCCTGGCTTGGCTCAACCTGAAAATTTTTCAACCCAGTTTCTATTATAACCCTTGCGCTGCTTATTTGTGACCATGATACGGGAATTCCCAGCCATGGATCGCTTGACCCCAACCTTCCCGGAACAAGCAATATATAATTTAATTTTTTTGAAACCATCTCGCTGTTTCTTTTCTCAAGAGCAGCAGCTATTTTCATTGTTTGTGAAGGATCAAAACTTTCAGGTTTAATATAAATAAAATCAGAAATATCTTTGTACTTTCCGTTACCCAAAGCTTTGTTTGACTGAATTATGATTTCTTCTTTTTTGTAGTTATCAATCTGGAGATCCGCAGCCTCTTCCCCTTCGACAATTGGCCTTATCTGCAAGAAGCTGAATGTATGAGGTTGAGATGAAGAAGAGCTTAAATTAACCGCAAATTCTATTTCAATAGGGCAGTTTATCGAATCTTTTCCAATACCAAGAAGGTTTTGTAATATTTTACCAATAGGAAAAATTCCATATTTTAATATTCCGGCAAATGTTACAAATTTTGGCCCTTCTTCCAAAACCGTATCTTTTATCATTTGGTTTTGCATATCAAAAGTAGAAGCCATATATTTAAACGCATCTGCTTTCTCTGCTTCTTTTATATCAAGAAGTGGGGTGGAGCTTTCTTGATTTATTGAAGGATTAAAACTGTTGGGAGAAAGATCCAGTGCAAAAAACTTTTTTTGGCTTGATTTGATTGTTGAGTCTGCTGAATAAAACTGGAGAACTTTTTTAGGATGCGCAGGGCTAAATCTTACCCTGGTGCCGCCATCTACTACAATTTTACCAAGCCCTACAGCTATTTCAGCAATGCCTTCTTCTGTTTTTTCGCTTGTTAGAGGATAATAGTTATACGATTTTGCAACACCTGCAAAATCAGGATAATAATAGTTTTCATTCTGTTTTCCAATAAGCTCCTGAATAACTACAGCCATTTTTTCTTCATCAATAACATTTTTTGTTGCAGAAATATAAGTCTTGCTTTTTCTAAAATATGTAGAAGCATAGACACATTTTATTGCCTGTTCCATCTGAAGGCATCTTGCTGTAAAGTCACTGCTGCTGTTTGGAAGCATATATGTTGCATATATACCGGCAAAAGGTTGATATAGTGAATCTTCGAGAAGACTGGACGAGCGTACTGCAATAGGTGTTTTCATAATATTTAAGAAAGCTTTTATATTTTCTTTTAAATATTCAGGAAGATTTGCTACAAGAAAACATTTTAATATTATATCATCGTTATTTGTATGATAAGCCATGCTGTAGAGATCATTCTGTTCCATAAAATCTTCAAAAACAGAAGTTGATATTACAATTGTCTTGGGGATTGTTATATTTATTCCCTTATACTTAAATATAAGATCTTTGTTTTTAAGTGTTGAATTTATAAATGCAAGGCCTCTTCCCTTGCCTCCCAAAGAACCATCTCCGATCCTTGAGAAAAAAGTAAACTCATCAAATCTGTTATTGTCAAAACTTGCTATAGAACCTTTTCCTGTGAACTCGCGGTAGAGTTTTATTATATTTACAAGTTGTCCTTTTGTCTCATCAGGCGAGTCATGAAAATCTGTAATCTGTATTGGTCTAAAAATATCAGCAAGTGAAAATAGCGCTCTTGCTCTAAGCCATTTTGAAAAACGGTTTTCGCTGATATGATTTGTTAAATATTCACCGGGAATAACTTCAAGTTTTTCCTGTAGCTCTTTTAGATTGCCTGCTTTTGCAAGCGGAAAATTATTCTTGTCATTGAAGACAAAATCTCCAAAGCCATAACTTTCTATAATATAAGCTCGCAGCTCTTTTAAGAGAGTTTCAGAGTTTTTCCATATAAATGATGCATTGTATTTTTTTGATTCTTTCTCCAACTCCACCTGGGCAGACTGCAGGAGTATTGGAACATCCTGGTTTTCTTCCCTAATAATTTTGCATAATTTAAGACCTGCCTGAGGATCTTCTTTTTCACTCTTATTGTGGCTTGTTTTATAACCTATATCTGATATTATTCCCAAAATATTTTGTTTATATTGGTTGTAAAGAGCTATTGCTTCTTCGAGAGTTGTTGCAAGTAGAATTTTGGGTCTGCCCCTCATCCTCATATTTTTTTCATATTGGTTTAGCCCTTCTTCCATTATTCTTGTTGCCTGTTTATAAAGTGCCATGTAAATATTTGGAAGATAGCTTGAATAATATCTGATTGAATCTTCTACAAGAATAATAACCTGTACATTGCCTGTCTCTACATCATCTTTGACATTTATCTTGTCTTCTATAAGTTTTACAATTGCAAGAAGAAGCCTAGTATTTCCCAACCAGGAAAATATATAATCTGCTTTTGTAGTTTCAATAGCCTCTATTTGCGGATAGATGTTTTTTGAGAATGGGCTTAAGACAACAACAGGTATATCTGGATATGCTTCTTTTACCTTATCGGCAAAGTCAAACACAAGCGCCCCTTTGTAGCTAAGCATACTTATAACAAGATCATATTTATCGCTTTCAAGCTTTAAAAAAGCTTCTTCTTCATTTAAAACATGAGTAAATCTTGGGGGTTGCCTTAGGTTTAGAGATACATATTCCTGAAAAAGCTGCTCATCTATCCTGCCATCTTCATCCAGCATGAATTTGTCATATTGGCTGCAGATAAGAAGTATATTGCTGATTCTTTTCTGCATAAGCTTTTCAAAAGGTGTTTCTTTAAAATTATATACAATGCCATATGGTTCATTCATTTTTTAAGAATAATATTTCTTTGCTTATCTATCAATAATATCAATAATTTTAATATTATGCTTTTGTAGTCCCTTCCGGGCTTGACGAGTTTGGATAATATGATTAAATATTGTAATAGATAATAAGATAATAATAACCTACCTTATTATAAAAAGAAAAAAAGGAGCAATTAAAAAATGTATAACCTTAATGAGTTTATGGCAGACCTTGAAAAAAAGAATCCTGCTCAGCCGGAATTTATCCAGGCTGCAAAAGAAGTTGTAGAATCAATTATTGATATTGTTAATGGTAATCCTGTTTATGTAAAAGCTAAAATATTGGAAAGAATTACAGAACCTGACAGGACTATTTCTTTCAAAGTTGAATGGGAAGATGATAATGGTGATGTTCAGGTGAACAAGGGATACAGGGTTCAGTTCAATAATGCTATAGGCCCTTATAAGGGTGGTATAAGATTCCATCCCAGCGTAACACTTGGAACACTTAAATTCCTTGGTTTTGAGCAGACATTCAAAAACAGCCTTACAACACTGCCAATGGGTGGAGGAAAAGGTGGATCAGACTTTAATCCAAAGGGAAGATCAGATGCAGAAATTTTAAGATTCTGCCGCTCTTTTATGACAGAATTGCAGAAATATATTGGTCCTGAAACAGACGTTCCTGCAGGAGATATTGGTGTAGGCGGAAGAGAAATTGGTTATATGTATGGCCAGTACAAAAGACTTAAAGATGAAAATACCGGAGTACTTACTGGAAAAGGTATTAAGTGGGGTGGTTCTCTTATAAGACCAGAAGCAACAGGATATGGGGCAATGTATTTTGCTGATGAAATGGTAAAAGCAAAAGGCGATACAATGAAAGGGAAAACAATTGCTGTTTCAGGTTTCGGAAATGTTGCATGGGGTGCATGTATCAAAGCAACAGAGCTTGGCGCAAAAGTTGTAGTAATATCTGGTCCTGATGGATATGTATATGATGAAAAAGGGGTAGGAACAAAAGAAAAATGGGATTATATGATTGAGCTCAGAAATTCAAACAAAGATATTGTTGCTCCTTATGCTGAAAAATTCGGCGCAAAATTCTTCCCCGGTAAAAAAGCATGGGAAGTTAAAGTTGACATGGCATGTCCGTGCGCATTCCAGAATGAGCTTAACCTTGATGATGCTAAAAAACTTATTGCCAATGGCGTAAAATATGTTATTGAAGTATCCAACATGGGATGTACAGCAGAAGCTGTTACTGAATTCATCAATAGCAAAATTCCATTTGCTCCAGGAAAAGCAGCTAACGCAGGCGGCGTAGCTACATCTGGTCTTGAAATGAGCCAGAACTCAATGAAGTATTCATGGTCAGCAGAAGAAGTTGATGCAAAACTTAAAACAATTATGATAAACATTCATGGCGCTTGTATAAAAGAAGGAAAAAGCGGCGATTATATCAACTATGTTAAGGGTGCTAATATTGCAGGCTTCAAGAAAGTTGCAGATGCAATGATCGAGCTTGGATATTAATATTAACTTATTGTAGATAATTTTTAAAAGGGGCTACGCAATAGCCCCTTTTTTATTTAAAACTTTTGTATATTTAAGTTAAGCTGTATAATGAATAAATGTTTGATGTTATGGATTTTAACAAAAAAGATTTTTATGAAAAAGTAAAAAGCATTATAGCTGAGATCCCCTCAGGCAAAGTTTGTACTTATGGGATGCTTGCGCTTCTGGCAGGCAGGCCGCAAAACTCCCGTATGGTGGGGAGATTATTGTCATCGGGAACAGGGGATAACCTTCCTTGCCACAGAGTTGTAAATCATAAAGGGCGGACTGCGCCCGGATGGGAAGAGCAAAGATTTTTGCTTAAGCAGGAAGGGGTGTCTTTTAAAGAAGATGGCAATGTTGATCTAAAATCTTGTTTGTGGGAATTTTATATAGACTCTGAGAGTTGAAAAATATAATCATAAACGCAAACAGAAGAGTACATCTTTACCATTCTTTGAGGTCACAAATTGTGACCTCAAACTTGGGGTTAAAAATAGAAATAGATCGTCATTGGCCTTGGTTCAATTGTTCTTTTATAACAGCAATATCTGACCGAATGTTAATCTGGAAATAGAACAGCAATGTAATCTCTTTTGCTATGAATTATTCTGTCAACAAAGATATGGTTATTTTCATGACGGTAAAAGATAAGAAAGCCTGCTGCTTTTGCATAACGATAATTTGTCTGGAAATTTACTTTGGGAGATAATAAGGTTCCTGTGTCAGGAAAGCTTAAAAGATTTTCTATTCGGTCTAAAATCTTTTCGACAACCTTAACTGCTGTTAATGGCCTTTCCTGTTCATCAGAAATATAGTCCTGGATACTTTTAAGATCCCGCCTTGCTTCTGCGGACAGTAGTGGTTTAATTATTGCTGCTGATTTCTTTTCTGATTTCTTCAAGTGTATGCCAGCCTTCTTTTTCCCCGGAGATTCTTCCTTTTTCCAATTCAGTGATCAATCTGATAGCTGCTTCCTTTTTTTCATAATCTTCCATGTCCAGGATTACATAGCGGCCGCGTCCATTTTTTGTAAGGTAAACAGGGGATCCGGATTTTATGTTTTTTAAGACTTCCGAATAATTTCTTAGATCCGATACTGGCTTAATAATTGGCATATTTAGCCTCCAAATGTGC
>Ga0123353_10009968_pt1 | contig 13186 bp, 7 predicted proteins | sample TergutLab28metaG_3_FD_92763 | JGI IMG/M metagenome (GOLD analysis project Ga0123353, IMG submission 92763) | Labiotermes labralis P3 segment gut microbial communities from Petit-Saut dam, French Guiana - Lab288 P3 | ecosystem: Host-associated > Arthropoda: Insects > Digestive system > Gut ...
GTCCTGCATTCTGATCTCGAGACATGACCATGTACTTAGTTTTATCAGCACTTACTTCCAGTCCATTCTCCCTAGTAGCAGCTACTAAAGCTTCTGCATTTTCCTTTAGAGTATGTATGCTTCCTGCCAGTATATTAACATCGTCGGCAAATTTCTTGTATCCAAGAATACTCATTAGTGGACAATACATTTGTTGCATCCTACTTATTATCCCATGTCTTTTGCAGAAATGTGCCGCTTTGTGATTGATTTATCTGCCAGGGTGACGTGAATGAGGTAAGATTTGTTGTAAGGCAACTCCAGTGTCGGATAATTGAAACATTTATTTTAAAATGCGTTTGCCATCAGTCCCTATGACATGTAATGACATTTTATGCAAAGGGCTATAAGATTTTAACAGCATCTATTATTATCAGCCTGATTATAAAGCATGCATCCTATGGAGTTGGTACTTAATAGAATACACCGGGTCTATACAGCGTGAGGGTGATGCCACCAGGTAGTGGAGTCCGTATCTGGTTATGACAGGAACAGGGTTAAGGAAACTGTACATATGAGCTGGACTGTTACAGGAGGAGACGGAGCTAGTGGTTACCAGGGAAGGGTCAAACTCTCTGATGGGGGAGACCGGGGCTAGTAATTACAAAAAACAGGACGGAGCTACGTGGCAGTGGAGAACGGGGCTTGTTGTTAGGGGTACAGCTTGAAGTGATCTTGTAGTGCAGATATGGGCAGTTTTTGGCCTGGTGGAGAAGACCGGGGCTAGTTATTACCAGAATACCTTGAAGCTACTGGTAAAAAGAGACTAAGGCTCATTGTGAGACGAACAGAGTAAAGCTACCTGGGGGAGGGGACCGGGGCCGGTGTTTACAAGAACAAGGTGGAACTACCTGGTATAGGAGACAGGGGATGTTTTTCAAAGGAATAGGAAGAAGCTATCCAGTTTCAGTAATCGCAAATTATCACAAAGTTTCTGTGTTTATCAGTTATCTGTTTTGTAGTGTCTATTGCATAGGGCCTTATTAGCATAAATGCTTTTTAGAATTTGGCTGAAATTCGAAGTGATTATTTGTTGTTGAAGTGACAGATTTATCAGCAATTAGCTAACTAACACAGTTGCCAGCAGAATCTAAGCTTGAATTCTGCCATCTCCTCTTTTCTTGAAACAAAAATAATAAAATGTTTGCACATGTAGATCAAAGTGCCTGAAAATCTTCTTGATAAACAATAAACCTGTCTTACACAGTACACAGTGTAGTGGAATATACCAAATTGTTCCTTTCGTAATATATTTAACATGGATTGGAAATTACAATTGATACTCATGAATAAACCCTAGAATTGCAAAACCGTAATTAATGGCGACAACACACGTCAAGTAAAGGTAAAGATAAAGCAGTCCCGTTACAGGCCTGGAGAGGACCAGAGGGTTCCAGGAAGTTAAGGTTCCCAGATTTCGTCACAACGGCCCAGGATGTTGGTAGGTTGTCAGCTTTACGCACCGGCCGCCTTTACCCCCAGGAAATACTCCTGGTAATTATTTCGGTTGGAGACTGAGTCGACCACAGGGCCATAGTGCGATCGGAAGTATTTTATGTCAATGAAAAGTCCACTGACACCAGCTGGGATCGAACCAGCTACCTTCCGATTTGTAGCACAGCACCTTAACCACAGTGCTACCGTGGTCTCCTCACGTCAAATTCCCAATTAAATTTTATTTTGAACAAAAAATATAGTTTTTTAATAGGTTTTCAATTTGTCTATTAATATATTCAGTGAGGTAACTGGTATTGGATTGCGCCTCCGATAATTTACTCGTAACACAGGCTTAGAATTTTGTTCTTACTATCTTGATCACATCGTGCCATCGATCCTCTAAGCCTGCCATCACGTTTACTGAGGGCTGTCTTTTCGGAACTACAATATCCGGAGGGTAGGGCCCATCGGTTCTCGAACTACTGCTGAGGATCCTCTTGCATACTTCTTCACAATAATGGAACGAAACACAATGGCTTATTGCTTAACATTTTCTATTGCTATACAGACTCATTCTACAGAAATTATTGTACATCTATAACAAAGCAGAAATTCATAATATACGCTATTTACCACAGTCTTTATTTCTTTGAACTGTAGAGAAATCGGCTAATTTGACTATTTCTCCGGTTTCATGCCAATAGGGTACAAGAGGGGAATTGTTATTTTCGGTTTATTTACACAATATAAAAGAGTTTCAAGCCGGACTGGAAGTTTTCCTGAAGATATAAATTATAACGACCGAGTTAAGCCGGGATGTAATCCGTCCATAAAATATGAACAGTGAATAGAGCAAAAGAAGTGAAGCAAGTTAGTTAAACAACTCCAAGAAACAGAGTTTCCTTTGAGAATCTAACTATTCCTCTTTTAATCAAGAAATTCCCCGCATTTCATGAAACCATGTTCACAACACGCCACTTGTGTTTACTTGAGCCAGATCAATTTAGTTCTCGAACCCCTATCCTCTTTACTGCAGATCTGTTTGAACATTTCAAACTAGATTGTAGGTTTGAATATTTTACCGCGACTGAGTGTGTTGAAGGTATCTCAGATCAACAGTGGCGTGAAATTTGAATCAATATCCAGCGTTTCAGATATTGGATCTTAAATATTTAAAGATGGAGACAGAAAAAGTCTCAGAAACGTTCAGTATTACATTGAAAGGGGTTGAAGGAAACGTTTTCAATGCAAGGAACTGAGACTAGCAACCTCAATGAAAATATGACTTTGGTGACAGATATTTGATATTTAATTATTAAACACACTGTCATTTTTTGACGTTTTGCTGACCGTGCATCTCAATATATTTATCTCAGTAATTAACCAATTGATGCACAAAATTTTTGTTTTACAATAAATTTATTTCATGCCTCTACATGTTTCGAACACAAGTGCTCGAAACATGTAGAGGCATGAAATAAACTTATTGTAAAACAAAAATTTTTGCATCAATTTGGTTAATTACTGAGATAAACACACTGTCATTGTTTCAAGAAAGGCAGTAGGAGCGTATTAATTCCATTCGTTCAGTTTCTCCGTCGCAGGTGTTTTTAGCCCCAACTGGTAAGGCTTTATAATGCAAAAAGTGACATGGCACTTCTACCACTCTTCATTTTGTGATAATTGATAAGAAACTTGTGCGATATCAGAAACCTTGCTCTTAAAATATCGGTAATTATAAGGCAGCATAATTCAGATTATGTTTCTTGAAGTGGTTAACCTACAAAAGTCCTGACGATATTACATTATTTCCGTGCACTGTATTTGAAGAAGCGTGAAGCAAAGAATAGATTGAAATATGTACTTAAAATTGTTCACGAGTAAGAAGAAGACTCACCGTTATTTGCGGTTTTAATGGCAGTTACTTTGTAAATTCTTGCCTCTTTGGATGTGACGCAATGTAGTCTGGTACAGTTGCCTCAGTTATCAAGGAAGATTGATTAATTAATTAATTATTTCATGCGTGTAGCCCGATGATGGAAGTAGTAGGATCTTCGGAAACAATGGTACAGTACTACCAGTTTGTACGGTGTTTTATCCGAGAGGACAGATATTCTAGAAGGTGTTTTGAGGTGTCTTAGCAACTGTTATTTCGATGGTATTTCATATACTTAAAGGTGCTGAACTCTGAAAGAACTACGAAGGGCGATCAGAAGTAGAAATTACAAAACATATGTCTAGTGCTATCATATAAAATAGGATAAAATAGTCAAACACAATTGTGGAAGTTTTATTAGCTCACCAATAAAAACTACATGTTTCGGCCTACCTAGTGGCCATCATCAGTTTCTATCCGTCTGCTACAAGAGATTTATTAGTTATGCATATCTGCGTTTAGGTGTAGAGATCTCATCACTTTTTGCTCTATATTGGTAACTAATATGTATTGGGGAAATGTGGGAAGCCTTGGGGAGAGATTAGATGCTCTCAGTTGGATGCCAATTAGGCTGAGACTGCAGGTGTATCATTGTCTACTCGGTAGAGAATAATACACCTGTAGTACACATATTAGTTCCCAATATAGAGCAATAGGTGATGAGATCTCAACATCTAGTCGCAGATATGCATAATGTATGAAACTCTTGTAGCAGACTGATGTAACCTGATGATGGCCACTAGGTAGGCCGAAACATGTAGTTTTTATTGGTGATGCTACTACTTAGCTAATAAAACTTCCGCTGTTGTGTTTGACTATTTTATCCTATTTTGTATGATTATAGTACACAACGGAGATGTCCCAACTTAACATTGTCTAGTGTTACTTTTTTTAATTCTAGTAAGAACAGTTCAGGTTTGATAGTTCAACTGTCCTTGTATTTTCCACATATTCCTGGCTGAAGACTTAAAAGTACAGTATATTGTGGGACAAGCTGTTCTGTTACCCGTTGACTACAGTCTTTGTCCTCTGTTATCGGCCACCGTATCAATAAATGTTTCAAAATCGCTATCTTATTTGAATTTATGACCGCCAAGGTTTTGCTTCGGTGCTGGCAACAAATTAAAGTCGCTCGGCCAGTAATTACCTGGGTCTGATCATAATCAATGGAGGATCATTACTCATATTCCATTTATGTTTATTTTATGACGACATTAGTGGTGAAGAAATTCAACATTAGTAATGGGATCTGATTGTTTATCACCTAGTTAAAGCAGGCCTCCAATGATTTCTATGATATATTTTAATATTGTCAAATTACGGACTACCAATTCTGCTTTCTTTGTCCAATAAGATTCATTTTCGCAGCTTGTATGTGTTTCACTTTAATTATTAACCAACAAATGCACTATATAAAATTTCGCATTAAAACACTTAATATCGCTTACATGTTTCGATCCTAAGATCATCCTCATGGATGCATTCCTAACAACGTACTCTTACACAACAAGATATGCTGCCACAAAACCCTGTTAATATAATGGAATTATTTTGTGAGTGGGGACCGCGGTAGCACAGTGGTTAAGGTTTTGTGCTAAAATTCGGAAGGTTGCTGGTTCGATCCCAGCTGGTGTCAGTGGATTTTTCATTGACATAATCCTTCTGATCGCACTATGGCCCTGGGGTCGACTCAGCCTGTAACAAAAATGAGTACCAGGAGTATTTCCTGGGGGTAAAGGCGGCCGGTGCGTAAGGCTGACAACCTTACCACCATCCTGTGCCGTTGTCACGAAAATCTGGGAATCTTAACTTCCTGGAACCCTCTGGGCCTGTCCAGGCCTTTAACGGGACTGCTTTGCTTTATTTTGTGAATGTTTTTAAAATGACTTTAGCAAGGAACGACGCAGCTCCCTGAGGATGATCTTAGGATCGAAATATGTCGGAGAGACTTTAAGTGTTTTAATGTGAAATTTTATATAGTGCATTTGTTGGTTAATAATTAAAGTTATTCTACGAAATGCACAGTGCAACAGTGAGGGCAATGAGGATTGTATGTGTTTATCTACCCTTCATTTTGTTCGTACTGAATAATCTCATTCCCTTCAATTTGATCATCGTTCTAATATTCGATGAACCTTATATGAATGAAACCCTTAGTATGTAATAATCTCCATTTTCCTGATCTTTATTCTAATACTGCCAAATTCAGTGAGTAAGAAATAATTTTGAGTACGAAAGTAAATAAGTATTGGGTGTTGGTATTTATGTTAGTTTTTAATTAAAATTAAGTACTTCACTTTGCCATGTATTCTACGTTCCTGTTTCACATACATTTCTGCAACCACCAATTCTAACCTCAAAAAAATCATTCCGATTAATTTGTTTGCTGAACTTCTATTTGTAAACATGTTTACACTAAAAAAATATTGTAATTTTATGTATAAACTGAGAGATGTGACGCAAACGCGATTTCACAGTAATCTATTCATTTCAGGAATACGTAAAATTGTTTGTATGTTATTTTGCAGCTTGCAGACTCTGTTTCCTGAATCATCTTAAAATAACAAACCGCTGAACAATACCCTATATATGTGCAGCGCTTTGGTAAAAAATTGCAGCGTGTTGTAGGTCCATTACATGACATCGAAATGTTTACTCTCACCCAGTAGATTTCACCAAAAGCGACGTAATCGTCTTTGCTTAACCATAGTTTGAAATAATTAAGACGACCTAACCCACTACTTATATGTGCTCTGGGTAATGTAAGGTAATTACTAGTAGATGCTGGCTTTTCACCTCGGAGTCTGGGATTCATTTCCGAGTGACTAAATATATTTTCGTGCCGACACTAGTGGCCGCGCCGTCTAAGGTGTGGGTCTGCGTCCGCTCGCTTACTGGGATTGCGGGTTCGAATCTCATCGTAGGAATAGAAGTCTTGTCTTTTTTAGTGTTGTGTGTTATCAGGTAGAGGTCTCTGCGTCGGGCTGATCACTCGTCCAGAGGAGTCCTACCGAGTGTGGTGTATCTAAGTGTGATAGTAAAGTATGGACATTGAGGAGCCCCGGACCCACTAGGGGCTTTTAGGGTTTTAAAAAAATGTGATATTTTGTGTGGAACGAAATTTCATTGCTGCGAAATCCCTTCGATCACCTGCATTCTTCCTGTACATGTCTGAACAACAATTGGAAGGAATGATATTTTGGCCATATTCCATCTGTCGCCTTATGCATTTCGACAGAAAGCAGGAAGAATCCACTCTCACTGACCATTTACAAGAGGTAGGCTCGGTCACAGGGGGTCAGTGATTGAGCTTATTTCTTCTAAATTGCCATGAGAATAGTTCCTTCAACTTCCCTTCCAAACTGACGATGGCGAAAGACAACTTCAGAAATGTTAGTCCACTCTAATACATGACCTGTCGGCAAAATACTTTAAAGATGAATATTAGGCTTCTCGCGGAGGTACGCATTGTGTTCAGGTGGTCACTAATTTTCGGGATTAAACAGCTGCATCCTTGTTTGTTTTTTTTTTTCTGAAGGCTTAAGAGGTAGTGTCTCCGGAAACTCAGAACTGTATACAATTCTGCTGGACGTGATAGCTGATAAGAGGGGGCACGCAATGGCGCAGTTGGATGAGAAACTGCGCTACACGCCGGCAGGTCACGGTTTCGATTCCCGATCATATCATTGCAATTTTTTATTAACATAAAATTTCCGAATATAATTAGCTCTGTGGTAGACTCAACATCTAACAGAAATGAGTACCAGAATTATATCCTGGGGTGTAAACGTGGCTGGTGAGCAGGGCAGACAACATTATCACATTCTTATAATTCTTATAATAAAAGTCAACAATATGCACTATTTATCAACTTTATTTTGTTAAAGAACTCTACATAGTGCATTTTGTTGGCTTTAATAATATGAATATATTCCGATGCACGGTCCTTTGAATGTCGAATAATCTCAAATTACCGCCTTCGTTTGCGGATTTTCTATACATGTGGGAGGCTCAAAGTCCAGGAAATCTACGGGCCTGTAATAGACCTGCGCAGGAATTGTTTGCCTTTAATATCAGTCAGGGGAGCAATAAAAAAGTAGGAAATACACCATAGATATTAAATTTCTCCCTATACATGTCTTGAAGGCATAAAGAAAGACTTGAAGTACTGCTCTACTTATTCTTCAACAAGGCACTAGATCCAGATGAGTGGTTAGCCTCAAATCCCGACGTCTTTACACCCAAGGAAAGAGCCCTTGAATAGAAGAAGACAGGGTGGTCTCAGAACTGGTCCAGACGTTTTGGAGTAGAGGTGATGCTGAACTTGCCGGGATTCGAACCCCGGATAGCTCAGCCCGTAATCTAGTCATTGACTGCACTACCCCGGCTTCTAATTTAATAACATGACTTACTAAAAATAATAGATGTCTTTCTTTGGATGAACTTTCAATTTATTTTGGAGCGGTCGCCGTCAATTTACTGTGAAATATATAAACTTCTGGTAGAAACGATGGTAACTTCCTACCAGACTACACGTAGTCATACTCAACAAGACTGCTGTAAAATCCTTACTGTGACGAGTCCCTCAAAACCACTTTTTTTTTTTTAATGTGTGATATACTGGCAGGGCTTCATATACCCCAACGTCACTGCCATACTGATATTCCTCTGTTTCACCAGTTCGTTAAAAATTTGTTGGGAGACGGAGCTCGGGATTTCCCTGTATTAGAACAGACAGCTTGTTCATACACCGTTCTCATTATCTCATAGAAATCATTTCGGCAAGTATAACATTAGAACTGCTTGTAAAGAAGACGAAGGAACCTGGGAAAAATTTGTTCAAACAAAGGGAACACAAGATATATGTTCCTTTCCTTTACGATTTTTTAAAAATAAAACTTGTTCGTTTATTTTGCTTCCAAAGCTTATTATTTTTTTAGCCATCTTTCGTACAGGCGGAAGAATGAACCGAAAAATGTTCGAGATTTATGATTTCATCAAGAGGGGGTTTTTTTTGGTACTTCCGATCAAAACTTAACGTTACGAGCAGAGCTCGACGGACCCTTAGTTGACTGTTTTTATGACTCCCTCACGCGGCGAGGATAAATGGCGTGAATTTCTCATTCTGTAGAATTGCTCGAGGAGAAATAAAATTGAAAACTAGAATAGCAGCACAATTTGGGAATTGACTTCCTAATTCCATTACAGCCCAATACTTATCTGATTGCGTACTTGCTGCAGGAAATTCCACTTAATATTTTAGAAGTAGGCCTACCACATGGAAAACCGACCGGACCAGACAAGCTCAGTGAACCGCTGTGTCTCCGAAGCACAGACAAACGGCTGGAAATTTGGTATTCCATCTGTTCCAATTACAACCGCCGTCTGCATAAAAGGACCACTTGCTTGAACTCTAAGCATTAACCCTATAAAGTCTACCAGTTGCGTGCACCAACATTTTTAAAACTTAAGAATTGACAAATTTCCCCTTCTGTTTGTATGTATTTTTTATTTACCTCAGAATAAACAGGGACTTTTGCTCTATAAAACATAAACTGATTGGTTTTTATAACCGAGATGAAAAGTGTTTACAGCGCGGTACGGACTGGGTCTTTAAATAAAACAGTACGCGCTTCGTCTGTAAAGGACTGAACTGACAGTAAGTCTAATATATGTAATTTATATTTTTATTCGAGAAGTAAAATTTGCCGTTAAGGAAGCTATGAAGGCTTACGGCGGAGCGAAAGAATGGCTCCGCACATTGTTAGAAGTGGCACTGGTTGGAAGGGGGTAGTCAACTTCACGCTCTGGCCACTAAACTCCAAGGAGAGAGCCCTGACCCCTGACCCCTGACTCTTCATACGGAAGCACAACGCTCTTCCAAAACGTCTGTAACTTTCAATCGACACAATCTTTGTCCATGAAGGCTTCAATACTCGAGACTCAGCTTTCTTGTGGCATGCATTTAAAAGTCTTTCGAAAGGCATTGATACATTTTCTGAACACACCACAGGCTGAACAGTTACTGAACAGAAGTTACTGAATGCAGTTACTGAACACAGTTACTGAAGACACAAATTGCTGAACACATACCTTACTGAACATATATTCCTTGAACACACATTTACTGAAGCCACAAATTAGTGAACACACAGTTACTAAATACAAGCTACTAAACACACAACTTACTGAAAACACAAATTACTGAACATATATCGACTGGATAAGCCGTTACTCAACGCACAAGTTCCTGAACACAGTTGCTGAATATATATGGTAATGAAGACACAAGCTACTAAAAACACAACTTAGTGAACGCACGAATTAATGAACACAGGTTTTATTGAACATATATTTACTGAACATACAGTTGCTGAACACAACTTACTGAACATAGAGTTAGTAAAATTTTGTGTGTAACAGTAAGTAAGGATGCGATGACATCCATAGTCAAACACAGATTCTGTTGTTTACTACCTCTTGTGAGTCTAAACAATTCTAGTCAACTTAACACATTTTCAAGGAGCATTTTCAAATATTCATATAATAAACATTTCTTCTTTGCAAAATGTCAGTTGTAGAAAGTTAAGTAATAGCCCGATTAAACCCTAAACTTTTCATGTAAGTGACCTGACGTGTTAGTAAAAATATATTTATGGACTGTAAAATTAATTTGAATTTTAAAATAATTTATTAAAATATTTAAAGTCCTTTATGGCAGTCCACTAGGATATATTTCGTCACAACTGTATGCTATATTTCTTTATCATTTGCTTAAACTTGTGGGCATAGTGATGTTGGTTTACATTACAGAAGTTCGATCTTCGTATGTGGCTGTCTTTATAATTGGAATTCTTAATTTCTCTCTTAGTTTTAGATAAATTTTGGAACAGAGTCTTAAAACAAGCCACCGTCGCTTTCTTACAAAGCCGTTTCATAACTCAGGCAGTTATTCTTAGACTTATCAGAGGTGAACATGAATTTTCATCGCAGGAAAATTCATGTGGGAACTCTGCTGGACAGGTACTGGATTTCGTCTCCAAGTTCTTCAAATTTCGACAGTCATTTTTATTCCACCAATTCCCCTAACCATTCAGATTCCACCGATGCCAAATAACCTTATCAACGGACAGTGTCCTTAAATTTATACTTCTCTTGATTCTTTTCACATTCTGCATAAATCAGCGTCTACACATCATTGTAGAAAACATCGCTGTATATAACCTAAGCTGATGAAATACCATCGTTAAATAAACTACAATCGGAAGGCCAACGTTACTTATCATTCATTATAAGCAAAAGTTTTTACAGGATGTTCGAGATTGGGCTTTATCTTAGTTCACTCTTACAAAAACTTGGCAAATACGCTGATAACGAAAACAGTAATATTTTCTACCGTAAAGAATCTGTGGTGACGTCCCCTTGGTATCTTAACAGAGAAAAATTCAATTGAGAGGTCGGGTATAAATATTTCAAGTGCGTCTGCTCGTATTTTTAAATCTATAGCGACTATATATATGAATTGCGGCTTAACGTATAAGGGATACCGGGGAGACTGAGATTAGTTGAGGACAAATGTACTCTTATTTAGAGCCTGTAGTATTTCATGGACCTCACAAGGAAGTTTTCTGAAGGAAATTCTCGGTATATTCCCAAGTGTAAACCTAATGGTTTAGAAACTACAAAGTCTGAAGTCAGTTTCGTACGTATGTCTTGATAATTTCGTAATAAATGATGAATCATGCGACATCGTCGATTCGCATACTTACAGCTTGGTTGAAGAAAATTCGAGTCTTGTAGCATACGAGCCCGCGGTAATTGGTGAATATTGAACGAATTTTCCGAGGAAATTCGTTACTTCCATCTTTAGGGCCTAAATATTCCAGTGCAGAAAACGATTTCTACACCACGTGGGTCATGACGACAGAAGCAACAAGCTCCTCTGAAAAGTCTATAGTTATATAAAAATCACAGCTTCATTAAATCCAAGAATATTTGAATTTTGTGTTTTTTCTCTGTTGTTTGATTCATTTATGTCCAATTATCTTAGGTTCTAAATACTAAAATTTACTTTTCTAATGCAGTTTTATACCGTAACTTTTATGTGACAGGATTGAGAAATATATAGTATTGGTTCCCAAAGTGTGGTTCGTCGATCCATGAGATTCACGACTAGTTCCTAGAGGATGTGTGGAAACATTTCTGTAATGGCTACTTTATAGTGTACTTATTTTTTAAATTAAAGGATAAATATTTTGTTACAAATAATCGCGGAATTTCTGTAATTAGCGATATGTTTATTTCGTATGATCTTTCGAATACCGAATTAGGAGACGTACTGTACCGGTGCGCAGGTTGCAACCTGTGCACAATACGGCCACCTACAGAGTGTGACGACACCAGATGCTGTATAATACAATTCGACCTCCTGATGATGAGCACAACAATGTTCGAAACATATAGAGGAATATAATAAACTTATTATAAAACAAGAATTTGTGAATTAAATTGGTTAATTGCTAAGATTCTATCCCCTCGTATTATGGACATGAAAGGGCTTCCCCCGATCAAGTCACATCATCAGGCCGAACACTAAGATCGATGGGCAAACACACCAGACAGACCACGAGACGAGATTGCATGTCCCAGAAAGCACCATGCTGCATCAGCACTAGGAGGGACAGAAGGGGGGGGGTTACATGTGTCAAAGAAAGAAATATCCATAAAATAAAAATAGTAGATATCGCAACAAAACACTTTCGTGTCACAGCGAAATAATCTTTACTAAAATTATAAGTATATATGAAATAGTCATACACAAATTTGTATTTATTAGATTATATAGGTTATAATTCAGCTACATGTTTCGGCATAATTACAAGGCCATCTTCAGGCTGATCTTTGGGTAGGTGTAGTGTACAATTGAATATGCTTTCAATCTACGATATCTCGTATTACGTCAGTTACGCACCGGGTACCAAAATATTTTTAGGCGAATTATTTTAAAGAGTGTAGTTTTAGGGTGAACTATGCAGAAAAATACCAAATCGACTTTGCAAAAACTGATGAATATGTTTTATTTATTTATTTATTATAGCTTATTTAAATAGGCTTACAAAATATTGGGATTAATTATAACATCCAGTGGCAGCATGATGAGCTGACTTTTCGTGCCCATGAAATTAGTCTTTTATGAGCGTAGAAATTTACCTATGTATCTGTACTTACACTTGTCACGCCCTGGCCGAGTGGACCGCAGAGTTGGTTGGAAAGTTTTTGAGTAGGGGAAAAAAATTTCTTGCCCCCCCCCCCCCAACCCCGGATTCAATTCTCGGCTCGTCCAGCCTATAACCTCGTCAACATATCGTCTGCACTATACCGACTTCTGCCTGATAAAGGTGAATTGTAATACATGTAACACGTAACAGTAGTGGTCAGTTAGAATTATTGCCAGCTTATGTTTTCGGACTAAGAAAGGCAACGAAAGTCTCAAACAAGAAATACGGGTTATTTTAACACCAGTACCGTGCATCCTTTTATTATTTTGTAGTGACCAACCAATGCACAATTAATAGACATACCGGGCCAGCAAGACTACAACATTAACCTTTTGGTGCCGGAATTTTTTTTAAATTTTAGCACATCCTGTAAATAAAATGTGAATAATACAGGAACCAAATATATTAGAATTATGAAACAAACTGCATTTTGAAGAGAAAGAAACGGAGAGTATATACCATGTTTAAAATATTCAGTACCTATATTTGTTGAATA
>Ga0123353_10009972_pt1 | contig 13185 bp, 12 predicted proteins | sample TergutLab28metaG_3_FD_92763 | JGI IMG/M metagenome (GOLD analysis project Ga0123353, IMG submission 92763) | Labiotermes labralis P3 segment gut microbial communities from Petit-Saut dam, French Guiana - Lab288 P3 | ecosystem: Host-associated > Arthropoda: Insects > Digestive system > Gut ...
GACACTGTGCGTGGTGCAAGGAGCAGTGCCGTGGCTTACAGTATAATCCAGACAGCTATTATGAATGGGCTCAATCCGTACCAATATCTGTTGTACTTGTTCACCGAGCTGCCTACTGTTCTGACGAAAGACCCGGAGGCTGAATTATCAAGGTTCTTCCCGTGGATGGATGATGTGCAGGTTAAGTGTAAGTATGCCAACGGTACTGATGGGCAATTGTCGCTGATGCAATAGCAGTATTACGATTGGTTAATCAGAAACTTTATCACAGCGTTAGATAGGTCTCCAGTCGCCCTAAGGCTTATCGCTTACCATTAACTGATGGAATGGTTTTTTATAACGATAATAACGTTGAGATAAAAGCTTTTAATATAAAAGACAGAGCAGCAATTTCATCGTGTTCACAGCTGGGTATTGATGTTATTTTTCTCACGGGGCGCACATCTGCGGCAGTTGATCGCCGTGCTTCCGAGCTTGGAGTAGTTGCCGTTCAAGGCGTTTCTGATAAAGTATCAGTGCTTAATGATTTGTTGGGTAGAAAAGGTATAAGTTCTGAACAATGTGCTTATATAGGTGATGATCTCAATGACTATGCAGCAATGAAGATATGTGGGTTTAAAGCGTGTCCTGCGGATGCTGTTTCAGAGATCCGTGAGATATGTGATTTTGTGTCTTTTTGTAATGGCGGGCATGGAGTGTGAGGGAAATTATTGAACATATACTCAAACGTGATGGGAAATATGAAGAATTTTTAAGCTTGTTTTGGGCAGTCTAAAAAGGCAGAGTGCCGTTCAAAACGATGATGAAGATTTGTGAGCAGGATATTTTTTGGGAGATTGCAATACCGGAAATTATTTTTTTTATTTAAGAGAAAAACATAGCAAAGGTATTCATCATATCTACAAACTCATAAGGAACAAAAGCAAGCAAAATATGGTGACTCAAGAGAGCTAAAAGCCACTTTAAGGTCGTATATAACGATGCTTGAAGATTTGTATGAGAGTTTATAACGGAAGCGAAACGTAGAAAAATCATAGTATTTGCAACGATATTCACCATAATTTGTGTATAGACAACAGCTACCTATCGTGTTAAGATGTTCATAACAGGATAACGAGGAGAGGAAAGAGACTAATGACTTTTCATCAATTATATAAAATAAGTGCGTTTGGTGATTACGTTGATATTGAGCCATCTTCGGAAAACATGGTTTTTCTGCTACAAGCATTTGAGGAGTATAATATGGTTACCTCATTGTATCAGGAGTTACCATTTATACAACCATATGAGGTTCTGACCACGCAAATTGCTCCATTAATTCCACAAACTTTTCCCGAGCAGCAAAGGATATCATTGTTGACAACAGATAGACACGAACAAATCACAATTGGAACTTCAAGAGTGGATTATGCCATAGTTATTAATGATGCCGTTGGATTGAAAAGAACGCATTTTCATGATTATAATATGAAAACATGCAAGGCATTGAATATAATATTTGAACACTTTAACAAAAAGTCATATAGGTTAGCGCTTTTCACTCAAAGTATCATCAGTTCATCGGATGACGAGCAAGTTGAGTTTTTTAAGAAATATAACAATCCTATATCTATTTATAAAGAAAGAGTACCACAAGAATGGTCATTAAGGAGTGGTATTAGATGTGATATAAATGTCAATGAAGCAATTGAGGAAATAAACGCCATAACTAATATATCAAAATCGAATTTCTCAAGAGTTCAAGGAGAGGAACTTCTGAGAATGGACGGTTTTTCGATAGATATTGATATCAATACATTGGCTGAGAACACTTCTTCCAGATTCTCCGGAGGAGCGTTGCAATCATTTGCGGATGCTGCCCTAGGTATATGGGACGATATATGGAGTGATTTATCATGAATACCGGTAATAATACTGCAGTTGTGCATGACTTACTTGCTCAAACCTATCTAAATAACGAACGCAGCAGAAGCAACTCCATTGCCGAAGGTTCTCATACGATTTTCGTTATGGGGCACTCCCGAACTGTTACAACGCAAATGAAAAGATTTAGCTCAGACACAAAAAAGGAGCTTGTAACCAGACGCATAAGTAAAGAAGGTTTTCTGCTAACGGCAATGATGCAGGAAGAGATTTATGAAAGTGGTGTTTCAAATCCTTCGGAAGAGTATTTCAGTGATTTGTTGCGCAAAGATCGGCTTGGTGCACTTAATTGTATAAATGAGATATTTTGGACTCATTTCCACGCTCACGATAAGAAAATGGTGAATGTTCTGATTGGTATTTTGCATATGATATCCCACCTTGAATATGAGGATGTACTGCCTACCGGACAGACATTAGCGGCATTAGCGTTAAATCATAAAAACATAGAGGTTTGCGAATATGCGGTAAAGTGCTTTGAGAACTGGGCACATAAGGATTGCGTTGATAAACTGAGAGCGATGAGCATAAGCTCACGATGGTTGGAGAAATATGTCAATGATGTCATCGCCGAGCTGGAAGGCTAGGTGTTGATATTTGTCTATTCTCATAAGGAAAATCAGCAGAGCAAAGTGGCCGGAGCAAGGTGTCTTGACAGATATTGCAGATATACCGGGTGATGCAATAACTGCTGACTTGCGAACAACAGCAAATACATTGTCGTTCTGGGCTGTAAAAGACATTGACGAGTTAAAAAACGTAATAGTGGCATTGGCAACAGTGCCTACTGCTAAAGGTTTCGACTCGATACCCGTCATATGGATAGATGAGGATACTATCAAGCAATTTGGTTTGGGAGTTAATGAGAGCATTGGTATTACAGCGGCAAAGCATTATGCCGACAATCACAGAGATCTGGTAGAGCTTACGTACTCATCTTTGGGAACTGTTGCCGGTATTGTGATGAGCGCAATTAATGATGGACAATATGAAAGAGTAACAACTTCGAAGGTAAAGGACTACACAAGGGAGGCATACCGAAATGGAGAAATCGATCTTGATTTATTACATGATGCTATGAAGGAGAAAATAAAGAAGTTATAAGGAGTTGTTTAGATAAAAATTATTTCGCTCAATACCGCATTTGCTAACGATGTTGACCTGCTGGTGAGCAGAATGTAGAAAATTTTAGTATGTGCAACGGTTTCTGCATTAAGTGAATACGTGATAGGAGTGTACCATGCAACACGATAATGAAACAAATACTGAAAACAGCGCTACACAGGACGCACAAGAAATAATCATCGACGAAGAATTTCGGGTGTTATTACCCAGGCTTGATGCAGAGACTTTTGCGGGTTTGGAAAAGGACATACTTGAAAATGGTGTTCGGGACTCCATCGTTATTTGGGAAGGAATCTTGATTGATGGGTATAACCGATACGCCATTGCGAAAAAGCATGATTTGCCGTTTATGACAGTTAGCATGGAGTTTCCGTCCAGAGATGAAGTAATAGGCTGGATAATTTGGAATCAGATAATAAGACGCAATTTGACGCCAATGCAACTGAGTCATTTTCGTGGTGTTCATTACAGGGCGGAGAAAAGGATTATTAAGAATGCGGAAGGTATAAATCAGCACAGTGAGGTTAAGTGCCAAATTGGCACTCAACCTCAAAGAGAGTTGTCAACAGCAAGTAAGTTGTCTGAAAAGTATAATGTGTCTCCGAGGACTATAAAAAGAAATGCTCGAATGTCCGAAGCGATTGAAGCGATTGGAGCGGTTTCACCGGTAGCTAAGAGAATGATTCTTGACGGAGAAGTACAAATCAACAAAAGCAAGCTGGAAAGGCTGTCATCAGCGTCACCGGAGGATATTGCAAAGGTTGCCGCACAGATTGAGGATGGAACTTATGATAGGCGAGGTATTGATTGGACTACGGCTGATGCCGGCAGTAGCGTTACCGGGTCGGGGGCATTGGGCACATCAAAAATGAGCCCCTTTGAAGTCGCTATCACAAAGATATCCGGCGAACTGTTTCAGGAGCTGCATAAGCAAGCAAAAAGCGGCGACTCAAAAGAGCTGAAAGCCACTTTAAGGTCGTATATAACAATGCTTGAAGATTTATATGAGAGTATATGAGTAGCTACGCGCGAGCGGGATTTAGCTTAGGGTGACAATTTTGAATGGCTATGGTTTAGCTTGGTTGCAATTCTTCAAGCTTTGCATGAAGTAATGCAATTTCGGCATCTTTATCGACAAGCTCGGCATCTTTATCGGCAAGCTCGGCATCTTTGTCGGCAAGCTCGGCGTCTTTATCAGCAAGCTCGGCATCTTTGTCGGCTATAACTATTTGACACTTTGCATCCGTTTCCTCACGCACTTCCTCCGCTCTAACTTCCAATGCAATATCGAGGTTGAATTCAGTGTAAAGCATGCTTTCAATCTCCGCTCTATGTTCCTTTAGGAACTCTGATAATGTGGATTTGTATTCACGGTTTGCACTAATTGTTTTGTCCTCCTCATTATACATTGAGTAATCTACAGTTTCAAGAAGATTCTTAATGTCTTTATTTTGTATCTGTATCCTGTATCCGTAAATAGCATAGCACATTGGCTTTCTACATATCAATCCACAAATAATGTGTAAAATGTAGAAAACAGGGTCATTCAATTTGAGAAAGTCAAAAATTTGTTTTATGCTTTTCGATGTGATAGAATTGTTTAGTATTATTATACGAGAAAGAAAAGGAGTATCACAGATATGTATTTAGATCCGGGGTTTGGTGGTATGTTATTACAGGTACTGGTGGCAATTATTGCTGCCGGAGGAGTTCTGATTTTTTCATTTAGGAGAAAAATCAAGGCTTTGTTTTCAAAGAATAAAAGTCCCGATAAATCTGATCAGCCGATATCTCCTGATACAAAAAGCTCAGATGATTTGATCGACCCTTTATCCGGTACTAACGAAGATTCAAAGGAATAAAATGATGTAACGAGGTATAGTTAATGAACGTCGCAGTTGTCCTTGCAGGCGGCACAGGAAACCGGATGGGAGCATCGGTGCCTAAGCAGTTTATGCATGTGTTGGGAAAACCTGTTATCGTATACACATTGGAAGTGTTTGAGGCTCATCCTGATATTGACGCAATAGAGGTTGTGCTGGTGGAAGGTTATGCCGATCAAATGCGCAGATACAAAGAGGAGTACAATCTCACAAAGTTGAAATGGATTATTACAGGTGGCGCAAATTTTCAAGAGTCTGTATATAATGGCGTTACTAATTTGGAAGCTTATTGCTCAAACGATGATATAGTAATGCTGGCGATGAGTGTATGCCCGTTAATTTCAGACGATATTATAACCGATTCATTAAGGGTTTGTAATAAACACGGAAATGCAATTTCTGCTGATAACTCAATATATAATTTTTCGACTCTAAAAGACGGATATTGGGCGGACAACTATGTGCTGAAAGAAGAGCATGTGACATTAAACTTACCTTGGACATTTCCTTTAGGTAAGCTATTATGGGCGTACAAAAAGGCTCATGACAGCAAAATCGGAATAGATGACCGTTCATATACCACAACGCTTATGATAGACCTTGGAGAGAAACTATATTTTTCAAAGGATTCTGCATCAAACAGGCTTAAACTTACTACATTCGATGATGTAGATATGCTTGAGGGATATTTATTGATACAAGAGTTAAGAAGAGGAAATACAGAAGCTGCCAAAAGTATCAGGGAACGAAAAGAACCGGCAACGCCGGAAGGAGAGTAAATGAAATATTTAGTAGGGATCGACGAGGGCACAACAGCCTGTAAAACATGCGTATTTGACGAAAACGGGAATTTAATAAGCTCAGCCGCCAGAGAGAACTCCAGTTATTACCCAAAGGTAGGATATGTAGAGCAGGACATTCATGAAATCAGGAGAAATGTGTTTGACTCTTGCAGAGAGGCGATTGTAAGAGCAAACATTGATAATAATGATATCGTCGGTGTCAGTCATTCAAACCAAGGTATCACAATGGTGTTGCTTGATGAAAACGAAAAGGTACTGCGTTCTCATACGATTGGCTGGCAGGATGTCCGCCATTCCGAAATTCTTCCGGAAATGCGGGAGCTCATCAGCGATGATGAGTACTATCGTCTTGCCGGGATGAACCTTGGTACATATAACATCCCGGTGTTAAACTGGTTGCAAAAATACGAGCCGGATTTATGGAAGGATGTAAGACGCTGCTGCTCTCATCAGGACTATTTTCTTCGTCAGTATGGCGCAGACGGATACTATATCGATGAAGGTTGCGCAAATTTCATGAGTATGATGGGAGTCTATGACAGAGAGTGGAACGACACTTTGATGCGACTATATAATGTTGACAAAAGCTATCTGCCAAAGATTTTACATAACCCGGGAACGGTTGTCGGCGAGGTAACAGAGGAAGTGTCTGAATTGTCCGGGCTTCCTGTCGGGTGTAAGGTATGTCTTGGCGGGCTTGACACAAATTGCTCCGGTATCGGTGCGGGAGCCGGAGAAAGCGGTACGGAAGTGCTGATTGTCGGCACAGCCGGGGTCTCAATATTAATAACAGATACGGATACACTCGATCCGAACAAGCGTGTTACACTTAGGAGCAATCCCGGGTTTGGAAATTGGCAATTGTATATAATGTCAAACTCGGCAGCATCAACCTTCAGATGGTTCCGCGATGAGCTTTGCTCATTGGAGGCTGAAACCGGTAAACTGATAGGAAAAAATCCATACGATTTGCTGACCAGTATGGCTAGTCAATCAAAACCCGGAGCGAATGGTATAACAGCTCTGACATGTCTGCAGGGTTCTCATGGAAGCAGAAAAAATGAGAATGCAAGAGGAGCATTTCTCGGTATAAGCCTTGGTACGACAAAATCAGACATTGCTCAAGCGATTCTGGAAGGCATTACATATGAGATGAAGGATCTTCTCAGACTGAAAGAGAACATGGCAAAAATAGAAAGAGTCCGCCTTTGCGGAGGGGTGGCGGCAAGCACTTTCTGGTGTCAAATGTTTGCGGATATATTAAATAAACCGATTGAGCTGACTGAAGTAACAGAGTTGGGTAGTTTGGGTGCAGCTATGTGTGCAGGTATAGGTGCGGGTCTTTATAAAGACTGCAGAGATGCGATCGATCGTTGTGTTCGAATTGCCAAGACTTATGTTCCGAATAAATCAAAAGTACCTGTTTATGAGGAAGCATTTCAAAAGTGGAATAGGGCATACGAGGTTCTTAACAGAGAGATTTACTGATTAGGCGTTTTTCCGGGCATTGAGTGCGTTAATGATATAAGTACCCCCGGCTTCTCCGCTTCTTCCGGGATGGAAGAGGTATTGATTTACTACATTTGTTATCCTATCCTTATAAGCTTCCTTTTCCAACAGAAGCCGGGTTATTGTATCATTTGTTTCATGAATATTTTCAAGGTCAATCGAGACCCCCACTTTGTCGCGAAGTGTTATGTCAAGCACCTCAACTCCAAGCTTTTCATAATTAGGGTTCATTACTTTCATCGGAGTGTTAATAAAAATACTCGGTTTTTTTGTACTATATGAAAACTCGTATGCGATGTTTGACCAATCAGAAATGATAATATCTGATTGGTATATTGAATCATTTTCCAGAAAGTTTACAGTAAGTGTCAGTTCCCCGCTTTTTGTGCTTTCTTCATATTTTTGCGCCAAGAATTCCATCCGTTCCGGAAACATCCGGACATATTGGGGATGAGGACGCACAATGATTTTGTAGCCTTTTCCCAGTAACACGTCCAGTAAATTATTAATGCAGATATCCATGATACTGTCGGGTTGCCATGAGGGAGCAATCAGTATTTGTGGTTTATCACCGGTTTTGTTTCCTATATTTTCGTATGCGCTCACCAGTTGGTCATAAACTCCGTATCCTGCTTTTACCAGATTTTTGCGTTTCAGATCAAACATTTCTTCACGTTTTCTAAAAGCGTCTACCTGATGTATTCCCACACAAAATATCGTATCATAATTATCAAAGGATTTTTCTCCGCCTGTCATATGTAAGCTCGCTAAACCGTGTGGAATGTTAATGTATTCAATATCATCTCTCAATATTGACCGTTTCATATGATATATCTGCAGGTCCGATACAGTAGTAACGAAAATATTCGCATCAAGTTTCAACAATAATGAAATCGTCTTTTTCTGGCTTGTATAGTACGGACTAAGGTTGTCTTTTTTTAGTTTGAAGACCGGATCATTAGGATCATTAGTCAGATAATGAATTATTATTTCGGAATGCTCGAGTATGTACTCGATGATGTTTTTATAGTACTTATATTGCCCGCCGGCGAGGGCATAAAATACGAGTTGCTTTTTTGCTTTTTTGAAACGTTCTATGTCTCTTTCTTCACGTATATATAAATCTTTGTTTTGTTGCTTGTTTATTTGCTTTCGCTTAGGTTTTTTTTGCGTTGCTTTTATATACTCAATAGCTTGTCCTGCAAGTTTTTTCGGATTTTGTACGGCACACAGAAATAATACAACAACTATGCTAAACAAGTTTGCGGTAGTCCAGTACAAACCAACTCCAACCGGCAATACCAGTGCCAGGTAAAGAGATAATGAAACTGTGAATATTGTAAGTCCAATATTAGTTGCTTTACTCTGACTGAGTGCACCGGGACTGATAGCGTTCTGTATAAGACAGAACGCAAGGCCGGCACCGCCGGAGAATAGCGGAACAATCAATTCCGGAGACGGATTTGTAAATGATGGAATTGTGCGAAGGTTCAACCCCAAAAACATAAAGTCTATTGTCGCCTCATTAATTCCATGCATGTGCCGCATAGGATTGAGCATAACCTGCATTACGCCTATGATAAGGATAAGTTGCAAAAACAGCGGTATAAGTCCAAGAAACGGACTGTATTTTTCTTTCTTGAAAAGGTTGTATTGCTCCTCGTTCAATCGCTCTTTATTACCGGAATAATACATCTTGATTTTTGAAAGTGTCGGTTGCAATTGCAGTAATCGAATAGAGTTCCGGTGTGCCATAAAGCTCGCCGGAAACATTATGATGCGGGAGAACAATGCAAATATTATTATTGCAAGTCCATAATTTTCTGTGAGTTTATACGTAAAATATATGATATATCCCAGCGGCACGCCTATGATCGTGTTAATGAGCTCCAAGGCAAATTGTCCTTTCAGTAGTGTTACTTTTGCATGGTAATATTAGCGATTTCTATTATATCAAAAAGGACCATAAGGGTCAAACTTGTCACCGTTTTTGTATGTGACAAGCTTGATGTTTGTTAGACGTTGTGATTTAAGAGAGTTGAAAACCGCTTTGAGGTCATATATAATGATACCTGAGGATTTGTATGAGAGTATATAGTATCGTATAGTGACCTATAGAACATATACCGAAATTTCGCCGGCTGCGATTTTTATTGCATTTGTCACAAAAAATGGTATATATAACTTTTATTAAGTGTAAGTGAGGTGGATACGTGAAAGATATTTCACATCTTGACCAGCTTGAGGCTGAGGCTATATATATAATCCGTGAGGTTGTAGCTGAATGCGAAAGACCTGTGCTTTTGTATTCCATCGGCAAGGATAGTTCGGTTATGCTTCATATTGCTGCGAAGGCGTTTTATCCGGAGCGTATACCGTTTCCGGTTATGCATGTCGATACAACATGGAAGTTTAAAGACATGATTGAGCAGCGCGACCGTAAGGCAAAGGAAATGGGATTCGAGCTTATAGTTTATACCAATTGGGATGCTATAAATCAGGGTATTAACCCCTTTGATCATGGTGCAGCCTACACAGATATACTAAAAACCCAAGCTCTAAAAGATGCGCTTAATAAGTACGAGTTTACCGCAATCTTTGGTGGAGCAAGACGTGATGAGGAAAAATCACGTGCGAAGGAGAGGATTTTTTCTTTTCGCAACTCAGAGCATGCATGGGATCCAAAAAACCAACGTCCGGAAATAGGGATGCTGTTTAATACCCATATTCACAAAGGCGAGAGCATGCGTGTATTTCCATTATCAAATTGGACGGAAAAAGATATTTGGCAATACATCGGACGAGAGAATGTAGAAATTCTGCCTTTGTACTATGCCAGAGAACGTCCTGTTGTATACCGTGATGGCAACATCATAATGGTTGATGATGACCGTATGCGCCTTTTACCCGGAGAAGAAGTTGAAACAAAAAAAATTCGCTTCCGGTCTGTTGGCTGTTATCCGCTTACAGGTGGTTATGAATCTGAGGCTGACACACTTGATGATATTATTAAAGAAACCTTGGGGGCTGTAAACTCGGAGAGAATGGGACGTGTAATCGATTATGAAGCTGCCGGGAGCATGGAAAGACGTAAGCGGGAGGGGTATTTTTAATGAAAAGCTTACTGAAATTCATAACCTGTGGTTCCGTTGACGATGGAAAATCGACATTGATAGGACATATGCTTTATGATGCTAAGCTTCTTTTTACAGACCATGAACAGGCACTTGAGCTTGATAGTAAGGCAGGCAGCCGTGACGGAAAGCTTGATTATTCATTGCTACTTGACGGACTGATGGCAGAACGGGAGCAGGGTATAACAATCGATGTCGCATATCGTTTTTTCGCTACTGAGGAGCGTTCGTTTATTGTTGCCGATTGCCCGGGGCATGAGCAGTACACTCGTAATATGGCGGTTGGCGCGTCGTTTGCCGATGCGGCAGTAATTTTGACTGACGCATCACAGGGGGTACTCCTTCAAACAAAAAGACACACCCGTATCTGTGCTTTAATGGGTATAAAACATATCATTTTAGCTGTTAATAAGATTGATTTGGTTGATTACGACAGAAATGTTTTTGAAGATATAAGTCGAGGTTTTAAATGCTTTGCTGTAGAGTTTGACTTTAAGAGTATTGTAATAATTCCGGTTTCCGCAACAGAAGGAGACAATATAGTTACGTTATCAAAACACACTTTGTGGTACAAAGGACAACCGCTTTTACCGTATCTTGAAAGCCTGGATGTCAGTAATGATTCAATTAACAAAAGTTTTATAATGCCGGTACAGAGAGTGTGCCGTCCCGGACAAGACTTTAGAGGCTTCCAAGGTCAGATTGATTGCGGCAGCTTGTCGGTTGGAGATGAGATATCTGTTCTACCCGGCAATGAGCGCGCAGGTGTCAGTGGTATATATGTTGCCGATCGCTCGGAGAGCACGGCTGTTGCCGGTCAAGCCGTGACTGTAAGTCTTGACCGTGAAGTTGATATCTCACGAGGTTGCATTCTTGCTCGGGATAACACTGTCCAACTCGCTGACCAATTTAGGAGCACTGTTCTTTGGATGGATGAAACAGCTTTGGTGCAAGGGAGAAATTATATTATAAAGTGCGGCACTAAGGAGTTGCCGGCTAATATAATACGTATTCATCATAAAATCGATATTGATACCGGCAATAATTTGAAGATTTCAAAAATACATAAGAACGAGCTGGCAGCCTGTGACATTGCTTTGTCGCAAGGTATGGTTTTTGACTCTTTTAAGAATAATAAGACTTTAGGCAGATTTATTTTGATTGATCGTGTGACTAATCACACTGCAGCGTGTGGCGTTATTGAACATTCTTTGCGACGTTCAACAAATGTCATATGGCAAAAAACGGACATTTCCCGGGATATCCGTTCTGAGCAAAAGAGTCAAAAACCATTTACAATATGGTTCACGGGTCTGTCAGGTTCAGGTAAGTCTGTCCTTTCAAATGAACTTGAGAAAAGGCTTGTCGCAATGGGCAAGCATACAATGCTCCTGGACGGAGACAATGTGCGTCATGGGTTGTGCCGTGATCTTGGTTTTGTCGAGGGAGATAGAATTGAGAACATACGCAGGGTTGCAGAGGTCGCAACGCTAATGAATGATGCCGGACTTATAACAATTACCGCATTTATATCGCCATATCTTCAAGACCGTGAAAACGCTAAAGGTATTATCGGATCTGAGAACTTTGTTGAGGTTTATGTTAGTACTCCTTTAGAGGTTTGCGAAAAGAGGGATGTTAAAGGACTGTATAAAAAGGCAAGAAGCGGAGAAATTCCACAATTTACAGGTATATCAAGCCCTTATGAAGTACCTGTAAGCCCCGATTTGGAGATTGATACGAGCGATTGTTCTGTTGAAGATTCGGTTGACAAGATTTTAAAGCTTTTGGAACGGTTTGTTGAGTGAAATGATATGCCGTTTATATCCAGCGGTTACGGGGGCTAATTGCGCAATAACCGCTAGGTATAAAAATAGACAGGAGCTTGACACGCGTTGTATAATAAGATAATATGTTGGCAACAAGGGGTTGGGCGATTTCTATACCTAGCGGATATAGAGGTAATACACCAAGAATCCGCTGGAGATAAACGGAGCGAATTATGTTGATCGGACGAAAACAAGAAATTGATACACTCAAGAGATATTTTACATCTAATGAGGCTGAGTTTCTTGTAGTATACGGACGCAGACGCGTTGGGAAAACATTCCTTATTCGGCAATACTTCAAAGATAGGTTCTTTTTTTACGCAACCGGCATTGCCCCGGAGGAGGAACGTGATAAAAAAAGTTTACGGGTCAATCTGGAGCGCTTTGGAAAAAAATTGAATCAATATAAAATCGATCAAACTGAAGCGCCGGCAACTTGGATGGAAGCATTTGATCGACTTAGGGAAGGCATTATAGCCAACGATTCTCCCGAAAAGAAAGTTATATTTTTTGATGAGATGCCATGGATGGATACACCAAAATCATCATTCGTTAAAGCACTTGAGTACTTCTGGAACGATTTTGCATCAGCCAGAACAGACATCCTGTTGATTGCTTGCGGGTCTGCCAGTGCGTGGATTTCTCGCAAGGTGTTCAATAGCAGGGGTGGTTTGCACAACAGGATAACCGGTAGATTGTTATTGCGTCCTTTTACACTTAGTGAATGCGAGGAGTACTTTCGTTCACGAGAGATAGTCATTGACCGGCGGGATATAGCAGAGGCATATATGATTTTCGGAGGCATACCCTATTATCTCAATTATTGGGATGGTCGATATAGCTTGTCACAGAATGTAGATAAGATAATTTTTAGAAATGAAGCACCTCTCCGCAATGAGTTCAACAATCTTTATGCCTCGCTGTTTAGTAATTCCTCACAATATATTGAAGTGATCAGGGCCCTTGGAAAAAAGAATAA